>Ga0315534_1001589_pt1 | contig 15616 bp, 14 predicted proteins | sample SalMarSW160240MG_FD_203094 | JGI IMG/M metagenome (GOLD analysis project Ga0315534, IMG submission 203094) | Salt marsh sediment microbial communities from the Plum Island Ecosystem LTER, Massachusetts, United States - Salt Marsh Sediment SW1602-40 ... | reverse complement strand
GTGCTCAACAGTTCGAGGTCGCTCTCGCCGGCTGCCCCGACGACAAACTGGGTCGTGGTGGATGCCCAGCGCCCTTTGAAAGCCCGTGCCGGCGAGGCCTCGCGCCGGATCTCCTCCGCCCAGCGCAGCGGTGCGAGGAGTTCCCGGGTGAACTCCTTCTCCGGAGCCAGGGTGACCAGGCGCTCTGGATTGGGCGCTTCAAGATTGACCGACACCCGGTCAGCGAGCTCCATCGCCCGCTGAACCTGCCCCCGCTCCACCCCTGGCATCAGCTTCAAGTGCAGGTAACCGCGAAAACCAAGCTGCCGGCGAAGGATCTCGGCGCAATCGAGCAGCTTGTTCTGTGTGTTCGGCCCGCCGGCAAAAATGCCGGTCGAGAGGAAGAGTCCTGAGACAACCCCGGCTTGCTGGGCATCCATGAATACTCCCGCCATCTCCTCCGGTTTGAGCGTCACGCGCCGCATGTCCCGGCCGGCACGGAACGAACAGTAACGGCAGCCGCGTTCGCAGGCCGTGGTCAGCATCGCCTTCAAGAGCGGAAAACGTCCCCCGCCAGGAAATGCGGCTCGATAGACCGGGATCGTGTGGCCGCGAAATTCAACGCCGGTCGCATTCGACTCCGCTTGAACTTGCCCGGCGCATCTCGTCCCACCGGATGCCTTCTCGCACCCATCCTGTTCGAAGATCGCCGCCTGGGCTGTGAAGGCAAGCTTATCGACCGTGTTCATCAGATCAAGAATAGCACATATGTTCTATTGAATCAATCCCCCTTCTGGAGTGCCGAGGAATTAAGGTCGGGGTAAGATTTGGGCGGCATAATTGTCAGGTGACACCCTCGAGCTGGATGATGAATTCCTGAGAGTGAGTATAGAAGCGAGTGCAGAAAGAAATAGAACAGGACCACCTGGCGTAATGCAATGACAAAACCGTTGATCCTGGTTGTCGATGATGAGGATACCGTCCGTGAAGTCCTGCGCCGCTACCTCGAGCGGGAGGGCTACCTTGTTGCGGAGGCGGCCAACAGCCATCAGGCGCTGCAGGTCACCCGGGAAACGCCTCCGGCGCTGGTGATCCTGGACTGGATGCTGCCCGGTGCTGATGGCCTGGAGGTCGCCGATGAGCTGCGCCGGCTCCTGGCCGTGCCGATCATCATGCTCACCGCCAAGAGTGCCCAGCACGACCGAATTCTCGGACTGGAACGCGGCGTGGACGATTATGTCGTCAAACCGTTCAGCCCGCGCGAACTCGTGCTGCGTGTGGGGGCTGTCCTGCGGCGTTCTTCCGAGGTGCACGAAGCAGTCACTGAGCCCCTGGCATGTGCCGGGATGGTGCTTGATCCTGGTACGCATACCTTGAAGATTGGTGAGCAGGAGATCGATCTGACAGCAAAGGAGTTCGACCTGCTCTACCACCTCATGCGCCACCCACGGCAGGTGTTTTCGCGCGATCAGCTGCTCGACCAGGTGTGGGGGTTCGAGTTCTACGGTGACCCGTCTACGGTGACGGTTCATATCCGCCGCCTGCGCGAAAAACTTGAGCCCGACCCCTCCAATCCGATCTACTTGCTTACGGTCTGGGGAGTGGGTTACAAGTTCCAGGATAGCCAATGAAGGAAAGAAAATCCCAAGCCCTGGCACTCTTCCTTGGTGCCTTTGCTCCGCTCTTGATTTTTGTCGTCCTGGTGTTCGTCATCATGCATCCACCGTGGAGCGATTTGCGCCAACTGGCACTCTCTTCCGGGCTGACCGCATTGCTCTCTGCCGGGATCGGTTATGTCACCCACCGCACGGGCCTGTGGCGGAAGCTGGGCAGCCTCAGCCGCACGATCACGCTGGGCTACATTCTGACCGCCGCGTTGATGCTGCTGAACGTGTGGGTCACCGCAGGACTGATGTTCATCAACAAGCATGACCTGGCACTGGCCGGGCTGCTGCTGATCTTCGCCAGCGGGATTTCAATCGCCTTTGGAGCGCTGCTCTCGCAAACACTGTCCCGGGCTCTGGGGGACATCGCCCGGGCGACGCAGAAAATCAGTCAGGGCGATTTCGCCGTGAGAATAGAGGAAAGCGGACGCGATGAAGTTGCCAGCCTGGCGCTGGCCTTTAATGAGATGGCCCGGCGCCTGCAGCGGGCTGATCGCGAAGCACGCCGCATCGAAGGTGCCCGGCGGGATTTCGTCGCGTGGGTATCACACGATCTGCGAACACCCTTAACCTCGCTGCGGGCGATGATCGACGCGCTCAGCGAGGGTGTGGTCGCGGATGACGAGACCAGGGATCGCTACCTGCGCCAGTGCCAGATTGAAATAAATGCCATGAGTGATTTGATCGACGAGTTGTTTGAGCTTTCACGGCTTGATGCAGGTGAGCTGACGCTCGAGTTTCAAACTGCTTCACTCTCCGATTTGATCTCTGATTCCATTGGCAGCTTCCGGGCCCGCGCCGTCGAAAAAGGCGTCGATCTAGACGGTCAGGTTGATGGCGATGTGGACCCGGTACGAATAGCGCCGCGTGAAATCGGGCGGGTCCTGCACAACTTGCTGGACAACGCGCTGCGGCACACGCCCCCGGGCGGCCGGATTGGCGTTCACGCCCAGCGCATGGGCGAGACGATCGTTGTGGCCGTCAGCGATAACGGTGAGGGCGTCAGCCAGGAAGACCAGGCGCACGTATTTGAGCCGTTCTTCCGCGGCGATGCGAGTCGGGCGCGGGGTGAGGGCGAAGGCGGCGCCGGTCTCGGCCTGGCGATTGCCCGCGGCCTGGTCGAAGCGCACGGTGGGCGGATCTGGTTGGAAAGCGATCCAGGCCGCTGGACAACGCTTCAATTTGTCCTTCCACAACCAGCGGATTTACCGCAGAGCGATGGTATATGAAAATCGTGATTGTATTGGTGTTTGGCGTTCTGCTTGGAGCCTGCACGGCCAGTGGATCGCCCGAAGTCGAAGACCCAATAAGCGAGCCGGTGGCCATCCAGCTTGAAGACCTGGGACCGGCGCCCGAGCTCGAGAACGAAGTCTGGCTCAACACCGACCAGCCGCTGCGGCTGAGCGATCTGCGCGGCCAGGTCGTACTGCTCGAGATGTGGACCTTTGGCTGTGTGAACTGCCAGCGGGTGATCCCCTACATTCGGGAGTGGTATGAAACCTATCGAGAGCAGGATCTGGTCGTAATCGGCAACCACTATCCCGAGTTCTCGCATGAGCGGGAGCTGTCAAATCTAGAGGCTGCCGTGGAACGCTGGGGGATTAAATACCCGGTTGCTCAGGATAATGATGGCCGCACCTGGCGGGCTTATAAGAACCACTACTGGCCTACGCTTTACCTGATCGATAAGGCCGGCGAGCTGCGTTACGTTCACATCGGCGAAGGGCGCTATGCAGAAACGGAGGCCGCGATCCAGCAGCTGCTGGCCGAACCAGGTGCTTGACCGTCTGGACTGCCCTCATTCCCCGAAGAGCGATTCGCCTTCCGTTGAGTTCGAAACGCCCGTTCTGGTGAGCGCCGCGTAAAAGTCCTGGTTGTAATCGCGCGTGCGCACTACAACTGGCATTGGCACGGCGTGCCCGAGGATTAAAGCCTGCTGGCGGGTGTCAAGTCGGGCGAGAACTTCGCGCAGTGCCCCAGCGCCGCTTACACCAGAAAACACGGCTCGGATGTCGGCATCATTATCAAGCAGGCAGGTAACGCGCGTGCCGATCTGGCTCATGACCTCATCTTCGATCCCGCTCGGCCGCTGGTCGACGATCAGCAGTGTGACGTTGTACTTGCGCAGCTCGCGGGCGATGGTGCCGAAGATGGTGTGGTTGGCGACCTGTGGATCGAGGAACTTGTGCGCTTCCTCGATCACGATCACCAGCGGGCGGGGTTCTTCGGCCTTCTGCCCGGCGGCCAGGTTCTTGAGGTGGACGTAGCGGGCATGGATGCGGCGGGTGAGGTAGTTCGCCACCAGGACATAAGCCGCCAGCGTGTTTCCGTAGTTGCCGAATTCGAGCACGACGCTGGTGCCGATGCTCAGCCGCTGAAAGATGTCGTCCACGGACTGGGTTGAGCTGCCTGGCACGAGAAATCCCATGCGCGGAAAGAACGATTCGAATTTGCGCCGGATAGCGCCCAAGGTGCCGGCTACAATCCGCCTGCTGTCAATCATCTCCTGCAGATCGTCCTCTGCGCCGGCATCGTTCATCAGCTGGCTGATCCAGCCCCGGCCCAGACGGCGGTACAAGAAGTAAAGCGCCTGGGCCTGAACGTCAGTCAGGCCGAGCAGTGCCGCCAGCATTTCGACATCCTCCGGCTCGAGATCTTCGTACCCGATCGTCAGGCGTCCATCGATCTTGCTGCCGCGGGCGCGGGAGGTGTCCTCGTCTAGCGTGATCACGCTCACCCGCCCGTCCTGGTAAAGCTGGCGCAGACCCTTATAGGCTTTTCCGCTCTCATCCTTGACGCTCCACCCGTAGTCGTTATGCATATCGAAAATCAAGGTCGAGGCGAGCCCGGATTGGACGATGCCGGCTAATATCGTGCGCGTGATGAAGGACTTGCCGGTGCCGGTCTTGCCGAATACGCCCGAAGAGCGCTCGACGAAACGCGCCAGGTCGAGGTTGACCTGCACCGCCTCCATATCAAGCGGGGTGCCAACGAAGAAGTGTGTCTCGTCCTCCTCGCCGAAGACGCGCGCCACGTCCTGGGCCGAGGCTTCGTAAACATGTGAGAAATGGGCCGGGATCGTCTTTATCGGTCGTGGTTGATCCTGGTCCGCCTCGAGCATGAGCATCGGGCTGACGTGCAGTGTTCCGTAGGCGACCTCGCCCATATAGACATCGAGCGTGAAGCGATCGTCGCTTTCCGGCGGGCGGTGGCTTAATTCAGGGTCGCTCGCCTCAAGCGCGATGTCGGTGATCAACCCGAAGAACGTGATCCCGGTCTGGCGCCCGAGGATGACGACGTAACGCCCCACCGCCAGGCGTTCGATCGTAAAGCCCGAATCGAGGCGGACTTTAAGCCCGGTCGAGAGCGATCCTTCCAGCACCTGTCCCAGCGCGCGTTCCGAGCGGGTAGGTCCGAAGACTTCATCAAGCTTGGATGGCTCGCTCATTCGTTCAGCACTCCATTCCTCATGGGATCATTTTAGTTCCAGCTGTTCAACCGCCAGTTTCCCGCAGCGCGCCGAGCACCTGCTCCAGTCTCGCCAGATCGCCGGCAAGCAGACGCGCGATCGATCGACCGGACAGCATCAGGTAGCGGTCGCGCTCTCCCTCGGGACGAGCCTGAACTGCGCAGCGCAGCGCGGCAGCGAGCAGCTGCTCCGCCGGCACATTCAGGCTGGCCAGGATCAGCCGGGCAAAGGAAGCTTTTTCGGTAAACTGCAGCAGGTCTTCCCCTTCAAGCAGGGAAACCGGCGCGAGCGTCAGTGGGGGTTGAGGTGGCAGGCTGTAGGAATAACCTTTCGCTCGACGGTACCCGACGGTGAGTGCGCTGAATTCGATCGGAGCCTGGCGGTTTTGCTGGGCATCTGCCAGCTGCTCGGAGGGCAGATCTTCGAGCGCTGCCATTTGCCTGGCAAGCGGGTCGTCTTCGATACGAATATCGTAGATGACGCCGATCACCTGCACCTGGCCGCTCTGGTCCTGGGCCTGGCAGAACGCACCAAAGGCCGGCAGGTCGAGCGCCGATGGCCGCACCGCCCCGGTAAAGGACTGGGTGCTGCAGCGTGTGATCCGTCCGATCGGACCGGTGGGGTCAGGCATTTCTGCTCTCCAATCAGCGAGGTCGACGCCCGCTGGAGGTTTGTGTCTTGGCGAAGGCTTTACGGGAAAGCGTCGGCAGCATGCCCTGCGTGGCAAGCTCCCGGCCGATCCATTCTTCGACCATCAACCGCTCGGCCTGAGTAACAACAGCGAGTTCGTGGGCGCGAATAAGAGCGTAAGGGTAACCGTTCGTCGATAGGCTCTCACGCAAGAGGCCCGCGTGCACACGGTCGAGCCTGGCCCGATCGCCGGCCACCCAGGCCGGAATCTCCACCCGCAAGATCTGGTTGCCAGGCAGGTGAAGATAGAAGAAATGGATGCCTTGCCCGACGGCGTGGAAGTCACGGTTGAGGGGTGAAATCAGGTCGAAGCAAGCGCTGCGGTGTCCTTCCGGGAGCAAATGGGCGAAGAGTTCGCGGTCGGTCAGGCCCGGGAAGGGCACCCGCGCTGAATCATCGGCACCGATCGTTTCCACATCCTGGTTCGCCAGCGCGGCGAGGGCCAGCACGTTGCTGCTGCGGGGGCGGTCGATAATGCCAGCCAGCGCCGCACCACAGGTTTGCAGCCTGTTCATTGCCTCAAAATACGCTTTGAGAATCCGGTCGAGCTCCCGCTCCCCGGCCGCGCGCGCCTGCAGCACCATCCAGAGCAGCAAGCTGTTATCAAGCAGGGCCAGCACCGCACCGTCATGGACCTCTTCACACATATCCGCCAGGGTCATCATCTCCCCCAGGTCACGCTGCAAATTGACCCAGGCGCTCTCCACCGGCTGATCGCTCTCATAGCGCAGCTGCTCGGGTTCGAAAAAGAGTTGACTTTCCGTTCTTGTCTCTGGAGCAGATTGGCAGTCGTGCTGGATGAGGATACCGGCCAGGTTGATCAGGAAGAAGAAAACCCTGGCGTGGCGATCAGGATAGATCTGGGAGCCATCCGCGCCGATCACATTCAGATCCGGGACGGGTTCAGGTGGAGCGACACTGGTTCCCAAGGATTCCTGTGCAGGGCGAGCGCCTGTCCAGCGTGAACCGACGCGTGCCAGGCGTGTTTCGAGCTCTTCGGGCGGCAGCGCCAGCAGCCCCTGGTATGCGCTGAGCGCACGCTCCAGCAGTTGGGCGCGTTGGGCTTGCTGTTTTAAGAGCGATTGGCTCAGTTGTTGCACCTGTGGAAGCAGCTTCGGTAGGTCGAGACTCATCACCGTTGCCTTTCGAACAACTGTTCCGGATTATAGCCGATGGCGGCATGGCTGCAACGGTGAATGCTTGACCGGGTTAAGAACCGCAGTCTACAATCCTGAGCCTGGGCTGCCTGGCGGTTTGAATCCTGCCAGTTCTGCTTGTTTCACGGCACATGCTGGTTATGCTATACTGCGCGACGGTGGTACTCATGAGCCAGAGAAGGGCTGAACTCATACAACGCTTCCGGCGCACCGGCCTCGGATCGATCGCGGCCGCCCTGCTGGAGGGATTTTCACCCCTGGCGCCGCTAGGCGCGCAGGGTTTATTTCTCCTACAACCCCTCTTCGGGGGTGGGGAAACCTGGCAGGCCGTCGCCCAGGCGCTCGAGGATCCACAGCAGCTCGACGACCTTGCCGCAGACCTGAGGGGTGGGGCGCAGCATGGGCAGCATTGACCTGCTCGGTCTATTTGTATTAGCTGTATTTATCGTGCTGTTACTGGTATTCCTGGCGATCGGGGATCGCCGTCGGGCGCTGTTTCGCCCGATCCAGGGCTACGAAGCGTTAGACCGGGCGATCGAGCGCGCCGTCGAGGCTGGTGAGCGGGTTCACCTTTCCTTAGGCACCGGCTCTTTGATCGGAACCGACAGCGCCCCGGCACTGGCCGGACTGGCAATTCTCGGGCACATTGCACGCATGACCACGCTCAGCGATAAACCGATGGTGGTCAGCACCGGTGATGGAGCGATGGCACTCCTGGCGCAGGACTCGCTGCGCAGCGTATACCGGGCTGCGGGAGCCCTCGACCGCTTCGGTCCCAACCGTGCCCGCATGCTGGGGCCAACGCCATTTTCCTACGTCGCCAGCTTGCCGATCTTGCTGGCGAACGAAGACGTTTCAGCGCACATACTGGCCGGATCTTTCGGTGCGGAAGGCGCGCTGGCAGCCGATTTCGGCGAACGCAATGGCACCTTCGTGCTGGCTGGAACCGATGACGCCCAATCCCAGGCGCTGCTTTATGCTACTGCCAGCTACCCGTTGATCGGCGAGGAGATCTTCGCCGCCGGTGCCTACCTGCAGAAGGATCCCGCCCACCGTGCCAGCCTGCGGGTTCAGGATGCGGTTCGTTTCATCCTGATTGGCGGCATCTTGCTTGGCGGGTTGCTTCGCCTGCTGGGGATCAGCCTATGAAAATCGGCGCTTATATGCTCTGGGCTGCAACTGCAGTCGGCACCGGTTTGATCGTCCTCCTGGGCTACTTCGTGCAGCTGGACGCGGCCGCACCGATTGGATTGCTTGGCACGATCTTTGGCCTGCGTTTGTTGATCATGCGCTGGGCGGTACTGCTGGCCGCGGTTGGTCTCGTCCTGGGCCTGGTGAATCTCTTCACCGTTCATTGGCGCAAGATTAGCGATCAGGAACGCGGCTGGGGTTATAGCGCTCTGCTCATCCTGACTTTTTTCATCACACTTATCCTGGGATTGGTCTTTGGCCCTGACAGCCGGGTTGTGCTGTTGCTCTTCAATGCAATTCAGCTTCCGGTCGAGGCCAGTCTGGGCGCGCTGCTAGCGATTACCCTGACGCTGGCTGGTTTTCGCACCCTTCAACGCCGGCGCGACCTGATCGGCCTGGCGTTCATCTTCACAGCCCTGCTGGTCCTGATCGGATCCGGCCCGGGCATCGTACCGAACGCCAGCCCGGGATTTGAACTATTCAGCGGTCTGCGTAACTGGCTGGCACAGGTCGCAGCAGCCGGCGGTGCGCGGGGTGTGCTGCTCGGCGTCGCACTGGGATCGATACTCACCGGCTTACGTGTCTTGCTGGCGATCGACCGTCCCTACGGTGATTAGGTAAATGGCTGAGCAACGCTGCCCGATGTGCAGTACCCTCAATCCGGCGGAAGCCGAAACCTGCGTCTCCTGTGGTGCGCGGCTTAAACCGCTGGTCGCAGGCGGTGCACATCCGGAAGCCGAGGAACCGCGCTTCGACGATCTCCCGGCGGGAGGAGAGGGGGAGCCGGACGAGCCCGACGACTGGCTGGCACGTATTCGAGCCGGTGTGAGCGAAGAGCCGGAACCCGAGCCGGAAGAACCACCGGCACCAACCTACTCCGAAACCGCCACCGGATCGCCGGAATGGCTCAGTGGGATGCGAAATGCCGAAGATCCCTACAACCAGGGAGGCCCGGACGAAGCAATCCCGGAGTGGATGGATGAATTTATCGCCGCCGGCGAAGGTGAAGAACCCAAGAGCGAAGAGGGCGACGATGTTCCGGAATGGTTGGCGCGCGTGCGCGCTCGCAAGGCCTTTCAACCGCAGGAAGACTCTGATTCTGGTGAAAGTGTGGACGACGATTGGCTTAACAAGCTGCGGAGCGTTCCGGAACCAGAGGAAGGTGCTTTAGAAGAACTGGAACAAGCCGAACCCGGCCTGGAAGGACTGCTCCCTCGCGAAGATCAACCCGCGGCGGGTGAGCCGCCGGTCGAAGAACAGATTCTGCCTGATCTCAAGCCCGGAGCGGGCCAGGATCCCTATCCTACTCCCCCCGCCATTGACCTTGGGGTCCTATCCGATTTGCCTGGGGTGCCCGGGTCGCCACGTGCGCTCGGTTCCCAGGCTGAAGAGCAGGAACCCGAAGCTGTAGCGCGTAGAGTTTCGGCGAGTGGATTCGGGATCGACTGGGGAGAGGGTGAGGGCAAGCCGCCTGATGAAGGGGTCGCCGAGGACGAAAGCGGGATGCCGCACGTTCCGGCGCTGGTCAGTGATGAGAGCGGCGAACGTCCGGTAGTTGAGATCGACGAATCATCGCTGGCATCGATCGAGCTTCCCGCCTGGCTGGATAACCTCACTCCCCAACCTGGGGTTGAGCAAGCCGAAGAATTCGAGCAGGAAGAAGGGGCTGTTGAAGAACCTGATCTAGCACCGGCTACGCTGCCCTCCTGGCTGGAGGCGATGCGCCCGGTCGATACCTTCCGGTCGGAAATTGAGATCGTACCGGAGGATGTGCAGGCGGTTGAATCGGTTGGGCCTCTGGCCGGACTGCGTGGCGTATTGATGGCGGAACCGGTTGTGGCAATCCCGCGCACCTCCTCGGCCACAGCTGCGCGACTAGAAGTCACCGAACGCCAGTATGCACAGGGTGAACTGCTGCACCGCTTGATCGAGGAAGAGCAGCGCGAATCGATGATCATGCGCCGGCCCAGCCGGCCCATTCCGCTGGCACGCTGGATCATCAGCTTCCTGATGCTGCTGGCCGTGCTCCTGCCGCCCTCTTTCAGCCGCCTGGGACTGCATGGTTTCTCGCACCCGGTCGACATCCCGCGTGAACTGGTCCCGCTCCAGGGGCTGGTGAACAGTGTACCCACCGATCGCCCGGCGCTGATCGTCTTCGATTACACACCGGGGTACAGCGGCGAATTGGATAACGTCGCCGGTGCGCTTATCCAGCATGCACTCTCACGCGCTATTCCGCTCGTCACGCTCTCCACACGCCCAACAGGACCACCGCTGGCTGAAAGGTTGTTAAGTGAGCTGGGTGCGCCCTATGCCGCCATCAATGGCCAGGCGTACCTGCATCTCGGCTACCTGGCAGGTGGGCCGACCGCGGTTCAGTTGTTTGCCATCTCGCCGCGTGATGCTGTCTTAACCGGGTTCCTGGTTCCCGAGACCGGAGGGGAGGCAGCGCTGGGCCTCGGCCCGCAGGCTCGTGCGGCAGTCTGGCAGCACCCACTGCTGTCCGGCATCAACCGTCTGTCGGATTTCGGCATGGTTGTGGTGATTACTTCCGGGACGGAGACGGCTCGCAACTGGGCTGAACAGACTCATCCCTGGATCGGTGACAGTCCATTGGTCATGGTGCTCACTGCTGGCGCCGAACCGCTCGTGCGACCTTATTATGAGTCGACGACTCCGTTGGTAAACGGGATCCTGACTGGACTACCGGCCGCGCTGGCTTACGAGAACCTCAACGGCCAGCAAAGTTCGGCCGGCGATGTCTGGAATATCTTCGGCATCGGGATGCTTACTGTCGAGTTAATTCTTCTGGCCGGTGCGCTGTACGGGGCGGCGGCATGGCTGCTGAGCCTGCGGAAACGGTGAGCGGGAGCATGGACTGTGGTTGAGTTCTCTCTTGATTTGATTGGCATGCTCTTCGGCGCCTTGCTGACCTTGATGGTCTTCAGCTACGTCATCAAGGATAACGTGCTGTTTCGGATTGCAATGTATCTATTCATCGGCGTGGCCTCGGGTTACGCCGGCGCGATCGCGGTTCGCAACGTAATCCTGCCCGCACTCGTCGATCCACTGCTTGGATCCGGTGGTCTGAACGTCCTGGGGTGGGAAGCGCTGGGTACTTTTCTTATCCCCTGGGTCCTGGCAATCCTGATGACTCTCAAGCTTTCTCCCCGGCTGGCACGTTTCGGCAGCCTGCCGATTGCGATGCTGGTTGGCGTGGGAGCGGCAGTCGTTGTTGGCGGGGGGATTACAGGGACCCTCATTCCGCAGAGCCTGGCCGCAGCCGATTCGCTGGCACCGGAGAATATCTTTCCCGCTACGGGTGAACCGCTATCGATCTGGCTCGAGCGCGCGGTTAGTGCACTGATCGTGCTGCTGGCGACGATCAGCACGCTGGTATATTTCCGTTTTGCAGCCCAGCGCGATTTGACCGGAAGCACGCGCCGTTCGCGCCTGACTGCCATCCTGGCCTACATCGGCCGGGTATTCATTGCGGTGACCTTTGGTGTTATGTACGCCGGGGCGCTGACGGCCGCGATTCTTATACTGGGCCAGCGCTTCGAATTCTTACGCCAGGTGATCAACACCCTGATCGGTGGGTCGTAGTCCTACCATGAGTACATATCTGGATGCCGATACGCTGCTCGCAATCGACGTTGGCACGGTCAACACCCGTGCCAGCCTGTTCGACGTCGTCGACGGGCGCTACCGCCTGATTGCAACCGGCCGGGCACCTTCGACGGCCGGGTCGCCGCTGTTTGATGTGAGCGAGGGCGTGCGGATGGCGATTGAGCGAGTGCAGGTGATCACCGGGCGGCAGTTGGTCGACGAATCCGATCTGCTCATTATGCCGGTCACAGGCCAGGGCTCGGGCGTGGATATGTTTGTTGCGACCGGTTCAGCTGGGCCTAAAGTACGAACAGTTATCCTGGGTTTGATGCCCGGCGTTTCGACACAGAGTGCGTTGCGCCTGGCTGATTCAACCTACCTGGAGGCGGTTGAAACCATCCACCTGCTCGACACCCGGCGGGAGGAGGAGAAGATCGACGCGATTCTCAGCTGCCATCCCGATCTGATCCTGATCGCCGGCGGCACCGATGGTGGGGCTCAGGACTCTGTGCTCAAGTTGATCGAATTGGCATCGATCGCGGTGAGCCAGGTGCCGGCCTCGGCCCGCCCGCGTATCATCTATGCCGCCAACCGCGGCCTGGCAGCGACGGTTGCTGATCGCTTCGACGATCGCTTTGACCTGGCCCAGGCACCCAATGTCCGCCCCAGCCTAGAGATCGAAGACTTGGGTCACGCCCGACTGGCTTTGGGGGAGGCGATCTCCGAAGCACGTGCACGCAAGATCCGAGGCTACGAAGAACTCGAGCAGTGGTCAGGCGGGCGCCTGATGCTGACAGCCGATGCCTTCGGCCGCGTCATTCGCTACTTGAGCCGTATCTACGATCCGGAGAAGGGCGTGCTCGGGGTTGATGTCGGCGCCAGCCATACTATGGTTGCCGCTTCATTTGAAGGCGACCTGCGCATGCGGGTTGAAACCGGGCTTGGCATGGGAGAGCCGCTGCCGAATCTGCTGCGTCACGTTAGTCTGGCGGATATCCTGCGCTGGATGCCGCGCGAAGTGAAAGCAGGCGACCTGCTGAATTACATCTACAACAAGTCGCTTGCGCCGGGAACGATCCCAACCGAAGAAATCGATCTTGATATTGAGCTTGCAATTGCGCGTGAGCTATTGCGGGTTGCACTGCGTGCGGCGCGCACGCAGTGGCCGAGTGGCAAGAACTTGAATTCATCCTGGCTGCTGCCGGCCATTGAACCGGTCATCGCAAGCGGGGCAGTGCTTGGACGGGCGCCCAAGCCCGGGTACGCCGCCCTGGCCCTGCTGGATGCCCTCCAGCCGACAGGAATCACGACGCTCGTTCTCGATCCGCACGGGCTTTCGCCTTCGCTTGGGGCGGCCGCTGCCATAGTTCCGATGCTCACGGTGCATGTGCTCGAATCGGGCAGCTATGTCAGCCTGGGCACCGTAGTCTCGCCGGTCGGCAAGACCCGCGTGGGACGGAAAGTTCTCAACCTGCGGCTCGAATATGACCAGGGAACCGAGGATATCGCCGGCGAGGTGCGTATGGGTCAGCTCGTAGTTCTACCCATCCGGCCAGGTGATCATGGAAAATTAACTCTGCGGCCAGAGCGTGGTTTCGATGTGGGTTTTGGCGGACCGGGGAAAGCTGGCGCGCTGCGGGTCGCAGGCGGGGTAGTTGGCCTGATCATCGACGCACGCGGAAGACCGATTGAATTTTCACCTGACGCAGAGCGCCAGCGCGAGATGAATTTGAAGTGGCTGCAGGATATTGGAGCTCGTACATGAGCTCTGGCACCGATCTTGCATTAAATAGGCCGATGTGCCATGTCTGAGATCTTTTTGCCATCCATCACTCATGTGCTGCCGATGACGGCCATTCGCCGCCAGCGTATCCTGCCCGTTCCCGGAGCGATCATGGTCCGCGTGAACGAGAAGGTGCAGGCGGCAGACGTGGTGGCTGAGGCCGAGATCGAACCGAAACACTACTACCTGGATATCGCCCGCGGGTTGGGGTTATCCCCCAAGGCCGCAGCCCGGCATATTGTCCCGCAGAAAGGCGACCGGGTGGAAGCGGGTCAGCTGATCGCCGGTCCGGTTGGCATCACCCGGCGCAGTGTCCGGGCGCCAGCGGAAGGGCATATCGCCGATATTCGTCAGGGACGGGTGCTGTTGGAAGCACGCGGTGAGCTGCTCCAGCTGCGGGCCGGTTTTCCAGGCGTGGTCATCGGCAGCGACGGCAGCCAGGTTGTGACGGTGGAGACGACCGGGGCTTTAATCCAAGCTGCCTGGGGTAATGGGCTGCAGGATTACGGTGTCATGCGCATGGTCGGTGAAAGCCCAGCCTCGCGCCTGCAGACGGATCATCTTGATGTGAACCTGCGCGGGGCCGTGCTTGTGGCAGGGATCTGCGATCATTCCGCACCGCTGCACCAGGCTACGGAATTATCGGTACGTGGCGTGATTTTAGGCAGCATGGCGGCAGAGTTGATCCCCGTCGCCCGCAAGCTGCCCTATCCAGTGCTGCTAATTGAGGGCTTCGGTGAGCAGCCGCTCAACAGCCTGGCGTACCATCTCTTGATCAACAATGTCGGGCGTGAGGTTGCTGTCGACGCAGGAAGCCCCTGGCCGCAGCCCGGCTATCGGCCGGAAGTCGTCATTCCCCTGCCGGCGAACCGTCAAGTCGCACTGCCGGAAGATGTAATTGCGTTGAAACCCGGCCGGCGGGTACGAATCTTGAAACCACCCTACCAGGGCGAGGTCGGCCTAGTGCGAGAGCTGCTGACCGCAGCGATAAGCTATCCCAACGGTGTGCGTGCCAGAAGCGCCGCTGTTGAAATTGAAGGTGTCGGAACGACGAACGTGCCACTGGCGAACTTGGAGATCTTACAGTAAAAAGAGCGGGCAGGCGGGCACGCACACCCATCTGGTTGGGGCGAAAGCGGCCTGGACGCTGAGGAGTAGAGACGATGGCAGAAGACTTTGACGTAGGAGCACCGCTGCCTGAGGAGTCATCCAACCGCACATTTGTGATGGCTGCGGGTGGCCTCGGGGCGCTGCTGGTGTTGAGCATGATCTGCCTCGCGGTATACGCGCTGGTCGTGGCGCCTCGCCAGCGAGAAGCGCGTGCCACCGAGGTGATCGAGGTCAACTTACAGAACACCCAGCAAGCGCAAACGCAAACGGCGGCTGTCGTGCAGTTGACGCCCACGCGCACGCCGACCTCCACACCGACGGAAGAGCCCACCGCAACGGTCACGCCGACCCAGGTCGTGGTTCTGCCGACCAGCACGGCGACGCCCTTCCTGACCCTGCCAACGCTGGCGCCGGAAACGGCGACTGCGGCTGCACAGCAGACGCTGGCTGCGGCGCAGGGTGGGGGCGGGGCAACAGCTACCGCGACGGCGACGGCCCTGCCGGCGACCGGCTTTGCGGATGACATCGGTGTGCCCGCTCTGGCCTTGATGGGTGGAGCATTGCTGGCTGTGATCTTTATAGCTCGCAGTCTGCGCACACGTTCGACCTCCTGACGGAAGCGCCTCGCCGCGCTTTTCCTTGAGGACCGTCCGGGCAGGGTCAGCCTAATGTTGGCCCTGCCTTCATGTACGGAGTATCCATGCCTCAGCCCGAGTTCCCGTTCAAAGAAATGCGCGAGCGTGTGCTCGCGGACATGGCTGCGGGACATTGTGTTTCGATTATCGGGTTAAGTAATACCGGGAAGTCGATGTTGATGCGCTCGCTGGTCGACGAAGAATCGCAGCGCAGCTATAAAAAGATATCCGGTCGGGAAGGCTATCTTGTTTACATCGACTGCAACCGGGCTGTGGCGATCTCCGACCAGGCTTTCTACGAGGTTGTGCTTCGTTCAATCCTGGAGAAC
>Ga0315534_1001588_pt1 | contig 15619 bp, 13 predicted proteins | sample SalMarSW160240MG_FD_203094 | JGI IMG/M metagenome (GOLD analysis project Ga0315534, IMG submission 203094) | Salt marsh sediment microbial communities from the Plum Island Ecosystem LTER, Massachusetts, United States - Salt Marsh Sediment SW1602-40 ... | reverse complement strand
TTTGAAAAATCCCTCCTTGCTGGCCGTCGCAACTCGACCAACAGTTACTGATTCGACCTTCGGTGCCAGATTCGGCACAGTGCTGGCAACGGCAATCTCCCTTATAAGCGGGCTTTTATCACCGGCTTCGCTTTGCAGCACAAGTTTATATTGACAGAACCTTCCCAAAGGGCAGTTAAGTTGTATCGGCTCTGAAACTTCCACCAGTTCGGTCCATTCTGAAAAAGTCGGGTCGTTTACATCCTTGACGTTTCCGCTGCGGCAAGCCACCTGTACTTTGCATCCTTGTGGAATATCTGCTTCGAGCTGTAGTTTACCCCACTTCGCCGGCTGATCGGCATCGACAAGGTCGGATGTGTAAGTACCCTCCGGGGCAAAGCCGGAACCTAACTTCACCAGCTTCGCAGGATTTGCTGTCCCAAGGTACACATCATTGCCGGCCACAGCTATCGCTGTTACTTGTGATGCCTTCTCGTCTTCATAAATAACTGCTTCCTGCTCGGCGATAGGGTCAATGCTAAAAAGCTGGGCGCTGTTTCCGGTTCCGGCAAGCAGCTTTGGGTTCCCGCCTTGCCCGGTGCCCTTTCCATCCTCTTCTGCCAGGCAAAAGAAAACAACAGCCTCGCTGAATATATCGTTCACGAAACCGTCTTTAGTTACCTTGTATATTTGACTGGCTTTATCCGGTTTTGCTGGTTTGCGGGCCGGCGGCGGTCCCTGGCCGGGTTTACCATTGCTTGGCTTTTTTGTATTTGCAATTTTAAGCTCACGTCCGCCCTCTTTCCGGCCGGAGCTTTTGTCGTTTTCCGTCTCTGCCTCAGGCCGACCGTCGGAAGGCAGTTGGGCGGCAAATTGCGTTTGGGCCTGAACAATCTTAGCAGATGTCGCCGCTGCATACAGACCACCTTCTCCCCAAGCCTCTGTAAATAATAGTGCTGTAATCTCCGGCTGTTCACTGTCATATAAAACCGTTGCTTTTTTGGTACGTGGGTTTATCTTATATACCAATCCTCGGCTGTCACTTCCCGCATAAATATGACCGTTTTCTCCGGTCGCGAGTGAAAGTATGTTTTTGTCGAGACTATCGTAAATAAGCTGGGCTTTTTTGCCGAGAGAATTGAGTCCGTAAACCTTACCTTCCGGCCCGGTCCCCAAATAAATATTACCGCTATAATCAACAGTTATCGCGAAGATATATTTGGCATCGTTCGGCTCATAAATAGTTTCCATCTTGTCGGCTTCGAACCGGCAAAGTCTGCATTTTTCACCGCTTATACCTGCTAAAAGTCTGCCGGACACATCGGTTGCCATAGCGAAAATATGCTCGTTTGACAAATGCTCCTCAGTATCGACGATTTTGCTGTCGGGCTCATTTGCATCCTTTGTTTTTTTCTCGGCTCGGCTCTTATCTTCTTCTATCTTGTTTTCTATCTTGTCTTTTTCTAATGGATAAATCTTTGTCAGTTTGTTAAGGCTGTATTTATAAATGCCGCCGTTAGGGCTGGTGCCGAAATAGACCGTTCCACCGCTGACAACGATACTGTTTATCGACCAAACGTCTCCAAGGTCCTCGAATTCCTCCTCCTCGACCGGCGTCTCGGCTGCCCGCCCGAGCTGGATAGTCCCTCGTGAGCTAATTACAACTTCTTCAGCTTGCCCTTTCAATAAATCCGAACTGCTGCTATGTCGTGTAACCTTACTGTTAACCGCCAAACAAGCCGGGCTCAAAAACAGACAGAGCAAAACCGTAAAGATTAATCTGTAATTAACGTGGAATTTATCTCTCATAGCAACTCTCCAAAAAAAATGACTGATTTTCGTAGTCATCCGGAAGCAAAGCGGAAGATTCTCGGTTATGAAAATGAGTTCTTCGCTTCGCTCAAAACCACAGACGACTTATCGTTTTTCTACGGTTATCTTTATAACCTTTTTGTCTATAACCACTGTGCCGGTTTCTAAACTTCGCTCAATCCAATGTTGATATGGCTGGATTCTCAGCGTCCTTTTTGCGTCTTGCAGGACCAAAACTTTGGTTCCCGGCAGGTCGGGCAGCTCAGCCTGCTCCAGGGCGACACCACCGGGCGGCAGAGTCAAAAGGAAATACAGCTTATCTCTACCAATACCTAAAGAATAATTAAGAGCCTCAATCAAATCCGGCACACTTTGCGCAATAAATTTATAAGGGACGGCTTTCAGAAGAAACCGCTCGTAATCCGGCGAGCCGCACACCGTCAGATCATATCTTCCGGGTGCCAAATCTTCGGGTATTTCCAGGGTGCACTGGTATTTTTTCTTTCCCGCCAGAACGGATTCCACAACGACTCCAATCTCGATATTTTCACCGGCCTTGACTTTTGAATCAGACAAATCCAACGACCATATATGTGAAATAATGTTCCTTGGAACGATGCGAATATCATAATCGATTGATTCTATACCAACTTCTTTATAAGGGTTATTCATAAGCAGCGCGACTGAGCCGACACTTTCCATTATCAGCTCAATCAGACCACGAGCGGTGGAGACGTTTTCAAAATTGATTGATTCGGCATCCTCTAAACCGATAGCAACCTTATACTCAACCATGTGGTCCGGGGGAAAATCGCCGAGCTGAAAAGCCGCCCCAGCCACAGCAGACTGGAGCAGCAGTGGGGTAAGCAGCCGATTATTAGCAACTCGGCAGTTGTACACCCGTTTCTCGATGTCGTTGTAACGGTCTATTCGTATCGTCAGTGGTATCGTTTTGGCCTTTGCGCCGATCCGTCCGAAGACCGCCATCGACTCATCTGTCGTCAAAGCACCAACTGTTTCTACCATACTGGCCAGCTTAGAAGAACGATATATACTTGATACTACCGTGTGCACTTTCCCTGTGGCCATCGGCAAATCTACAGGGCCGTAACCGAGATAGCTGTGACCGAAACCATAAACCTTATCACCCCTAACTTCGGTTACAGTCCCAAACGTGCTCATTGTTATATCACCACTTACCAGCGGTATGAAAAGACAAGCTCCCGGTACTAATTCCACCTTTTCGCTGTCCTCGACTTTGTTACTTCCGCTGCCGCCTGCAACAACCATTAGTCCGAAGGGCTTAACCAGCTCATCCAGTTGTTCGCAAACTCCCCTCGGCAAACCGGAGGTAATCAGAGGACACGGCAAAGGATTAACGCCGCTAAGATTACGGCTTCTCTTGAGGAGGCTATTTCTAAATTGTCTGTCAATCTCGGCGAAATCAATCGGCCTGGTAAAATCAAACACAGACAACCTCTGCCCGGCACGTTGCTCGGAACGGCTAACTTGCGTTCCCTGGCCTACTCTAAGCATTTCCTCTATAGGCGTTGCCCCATAAAGTGGGTCCTTGCTGTAAAAGGAAGCATAAGCCAGCGCCCCAGCTAATCGTCCGTCGATATAGACCGGTGAACCGCTGCAACCGGCCACAGGGCCCGTGTGGATAAAACGCTCATCGGTACCCTTAACATAAATCAAATCCATACCAGGGCCAACGTCACGAACTACATCCACAACTTCCAGGCCAAACTTCTCGATACCGGCAAGCCCATACTCCGTCAGACAATAAGCTTCCATCCCCGGCTTAATTTCATCAAGGCTGATATATTTCGCCGGGTCCCAGATACCTTCTAATGTGCCTGCCTGGGCCCCTTTGGTTTCGTTTTGCAAAACTGCTGATGAAAAGATTACCGAAAAATAAAAAGTAAGAAATAAAAGCCTTTTGTCTTCTGCCCTCTGTCCTCTGTTTTCTGTTTTTATTTCGAACATCTATGCCCTTTCATCTAATTATCGGCTAAAATTTAACCGATTTATAGACCTATTGCAAGATAAAAGAGATTTTGATATAATTCCGGCTTGAGTTCACAATCGAAAACAAGAGTTTAATGGAAGTAATAAGCGCTATAATATTTAGAATAAAAAAAAGGGAAACAAATGAGAGCTGAACACCGGCACGAACTAAAAACCAATGAATTAGCCGAATGGCTGAGCAATCTGCCCCAATGGACGAAGGAAAATCTCACAATTATTATCATCATTTTAGCAGTGGTGGTTGCGGCCTCAGCCTTTTACGTCCGGTACCGCTACAGAAAAAGTGCAGTAGTCGAAGAACAGCTTGTGTTTACTAATCTGCTTAACCAGCTATCGGCCAGTAAAATGCAAGTACTTAGTGCTCAAGCCCAGGGAAGAGACCTTTCATTTATACTCCTACAGCCCGCTAACAGTCTTGGAAACTTCGCCCAAAACGCCGAAAGCGACCAAATGGCTGCTTTGGCCCTTATTAAACAGGCCGAAGCCCTGCGGACAGAGCTGCATTACCGGCCAGGGACTGTAAGTGAGCAGGATGTAGCGGCGCAGATAAACCAGGCAAAGGCTGCTTACACCGAAGCAATCCAAACCCGCCTGAGGGGGGCATCTAATCCGTCTTTAACGGCTGTGGCTGAATTCGGCCTGGGACTCTGTGAGGAAGAGCTTGCTAACTTTGAAAAGGCACAGCAGATATATCAGATTATTGCCGAAAACCCCGATTTCGAAGGTACTGTAGCCGTCACTCAGGCAAAGCACCGCCTCGAGACAATGGCCGATTATAAGCAAAAAGTGATTTTCAAGCCGGCACCGGCTCCTCCCGTTGCTTCGCTTTTGCAAAGCCAAACGACGGGGGCTGCTACAGGGCCGACAATCCAGATAAAACCAGTTGACACCAACCTGCCTGCTGAGGTTATCCTGCCAATTGATGTAAATCAGGCATCTCAGACATCGAATGTCCTCCCTGATGTTAACTCTAATGTCCCCGAACCCAATGTGTCCGTCAAATGATTCAAAAAGAAAAATGAAGGGGCCGGATACCGAAAATGAGCCGTTAACGTTGAACGTCGGAAATTCAATTAAAGAACGCAGGCTCGATAAGTATCTCCACAGCCGTTTCAGCGACCTGAGCCGGCGTTTTATCCAGGATGCAATCAAGGCAGGTTCTGTCCAGGTTAACGGCAAAATCGCCAAACAAAGCTTCAAACTAAGCCCTGGTGACAAAATCGATTTAACACTGCCCAGACAGCCCGGCAAAGATATTCTACCCGAGGATATCCCGCTGAATATCATTTATGAAGACTCTTGCTTAATCGTCCTGAATAAACAGCCCGGCATACTTGTACACCCTGCTCGCGGCAACACACACGGTACTTTGGTTAACGCACTTGCATTTTATTCAGATAAGCTATCGAGCGGTCTCGGTGAGTTTCGCCCGGGCATCGTACATCGACTTGACAAAAACACCACCGGCGTTATGGTCGTTGCAAAAGATGATACTACCCAGTGGAGAGTCGCCAAACAATTCGAACGCCGTCAGGTCAAAAAGAGCTATCTGGCCATTGTCCACGGCACGCCTGAGCTGACCGCCGACCGCATAAAAGTACCATTGGGTATCCATCCGAGAATCCGAGAAAAATATGCTATCAGGCCGGAAGTGGGCAAAGAGGCAATTACTTTTTACGAGGTCCTCGAATCTTTCCGCGGTTTTTCTCTGCTGAAGCTCACACCCAAGACCGGCCGAACACATCAGATACGGGTCCATCTCTCATACATAAAGCACCCAATCGTTGCCGATGATATGTATGGCGGCGGATTGGTTTATCCCTGGCAGTTGGCCGATACCGAACCTGCCGTGCAGCAGCCTGTCATAAGCCGGGTTGCCCTGCACGCCCACACGCTCGAATTCAAACACCCGAAAACCGACAAAATGGTAAAATTCGAGGCCACTTTACCCGAAGACATGCAAAACCTGCTCGATATGCTACGAAAATACCGGAAGATCTGATAATAGCTTTTGTCATTTCCGTGGAGTGTAATCTTTCAAAAGCAACCCACGGAAATTTGCCTTATTATGTTTATTCTTAGGGCGGTTTAGCTAAGTTTGCGTTGAAGCCGACCACGATATTATGTACCCGTGGATAATACTTTTTCCGGAACAAGCCGAACCTCAACTCTGCAATGTAACGCACTTGCAATGCGGCGAAGCATGTTAAAGCTGTGGCCGCTATAATCTGCATCTTCCAAGCGACTTATCACAGATTGGGTAGTTCCGACCAATTTAGCCAACTGTGCCTGACTCAAACCCGCTTGCGTCCGAAGGTCATAAATCTGGCCTGCGATCTTCAATTTCTCTCGTTCCTCTTCCAGAGAAGCAAGCCGCTTTGGATCATCCTTAATAAAGATTTTGTGCAGTATTTTTACGGCATCAGTTGTAGTTTTATTTTTCTTAGTCATAATTAATCTTTCATTTCATAGCCATGTAGCGATGGATCCTGAATAAATCTATTTCTATACTCAATCGCTCTTTTTATCTCCGCCCTAAGAATTTTGTCGGTTTTAACCAACCCATGCGTGAGAAGTACGACGTTTTTTCCTACAAAGCAGTACAATATTCTGTACTGCACACGCTTAACTGTGGGGCGAAGTTCATAAATTCCATTGTCAATATAGTCGGCATATGGACGTCTCAGTTCGTGACCACTGGCAGCTAACAACTCAATCATCGCAGCACACTTGTCCTGTACTTTTTGAGGCTGCTTTTTAAGCCATTTAATCAGCGGAACCGAACTGTCCTTATCTTGGTATACAATGACCTTTGTTTTTGGCATCCTTGCTCACGCATATATAATATCGCATATTTGCGATAATAGTGCAAGCAAAATCTGGGAATTCCGGATTTTTTCTTACTCCTGTGGCGGTTTAGAAAGGTCCGGCAGTGCGTTTAAAACGCATTCAAAAATCTTTCTCGCTGTTTCTATAGCTTCAATTGCTTCGTTGTTACTTATATCTCCGTGTGGAACGGGATATCGTGAATCTACCGCATAAACTGACAAAGTTTTAGCTTGCTCGGTAAACCTTTCGAGTTCATCAACTACGGGTGAGCTTAGCCTGAGTAGTTTTTCGATGTCGTGTGTTTTTCCCGCTCGGATATCGTGGAAAGTCAACAGACCTTTTAGAGCTTTCTCAGCACATTGTTGTGCGTGAAAAGCAATCGCCCAATATGCCGGATCGTTATCTTTTTGAATAAGTTCGGCCAAGCGCAAATCATCGTCTGCGCGCATAATCCATTGCTTGGTCATTTCAAGTTTAGCATCCATAGACTAGCCTGCCATAATAAAGAACCTCGTTCATAATCGTGTTTTTAACGTCGGCATATCTGTCAAATTGTGATTTAGTACAAACAATTAAATCAAAAGAGATGAGAAAGTCCCTAAGGCTTGACCTGCCCTCAATAGCGATTTCTCTTGTTGATTGGTCTGTGTCAGGTACGACAGCAAGTAGGTCGACATCGCTGTCGTCGTCAGGATTGCCCGCAGCGTGTGAGCCGAAAAGATAAATTCTCTCCGGGTGTATTGACTCAGCCAAGCGTTTGGTAATCTCATTGAGCAATTCTGTAGAGAGTTCTTTCATAGACGTTCATTCCCCTTAGCCTTACTCTTGCGGCAGTTTTGCAAGGTCTGCGTCGGAGCCGGCCACCATTAGAATATCGTCCTGATAGATGACAGTATTGGGCATGGGAACGTTTATAATTTTGCTTTTCTCGCTCTTTTTGCTTTTGCCGTGTTCACCCCGCTTAATCAAAACCAGGTTCACGTTATATTTCTGTCGTAGCTGCAAATCCATAACCGTCTTGCCGTCGAAGCTGGCCGGCGCCTTTATCCGGGCTAAGCTGTAGCCGGGCGTGAAATCTATTTTCTCTCCGATTTGCGGTGCGATAAGCTTATATGCCCATCGTTGAGCCGATTCGATTTCAGGATAGATAACCTCTGAAGCACCTACTTTGGAAAAAACCTCGCCTGCAATCAAATCCTCTGCTCTTGCGTATATTTGTTTAACTCCCATTTGCCGCAGGTTCACGACCGTAAGAACCGCAGCCTCAAAACCGCCTCCTGTGCCTTGTCCTATACCGATTATAGCAACGTCAACTTTATCAAGGCCCTGTGCTTTAAGCGCCTCTTCGTCGGTGCTGTCGAGCCTGACGGCGTGACTTACCTGGTCCCGGATCAGCTCTATCTCGTCTCTGTTTTTGTCAATTGCGATAACCTCCGCTCCGCTCATCGCAAGGGCAATGGCCAATTTCGTCCCGAAACGTCCCAGTCCTATTACAGCAAACCGCTTCATAGCATTAGCTCCCATTCTTGAGTTAATTGGTGAGTAGTAAATTAGTTAATTGGTGTGTCAACTCATTAATGACCACTCACTACTCACCACTCACCAATTTATCCGACAATTACCGCCTCATCCGGATAATTATATCGAGCCGGTTTTATGTTAAACGTCAGCGCCGCCAGCAATGTCAAAGGCCCGAGTCTGCCGATAAGCATCGTTGCTATAATAATCAATTTACCGGCGTCCGTCAACGTTGTCAAAGGGCCGGTTACGCCGGTTGACAAACCCACAGTGCCCAGAGCTGAAGCCGTCTCGAACATAATATCCGACATAATAAAACCGTTTGAGTTCTCCGTAATACTCAGTGCTAACGTAGCAATGAACAAAACCGCCACAAAAAGCAGCGTTACGGTAATTGCTCTGCCGACGACAACTATCCGAACTGACCGCTTGAACATCTCGACTTCCTGCCGCTTCCGCAGCGCCGCGACAGCAGTCATTAAAACCACAGCTAATGTTACAGTCTTGATTCCGCCGGCCGTAGAGCCGGGCGAGCCGCCGATGAACATAAGCAAAATCAAAACAAACCTGCTCGATGCCGACATCGCCGAGACATCGACCGTGTTAAAGCCTGCCGTCCTGGCCGTGATCGACTGAAACAGAGCACCCAGAATATTACTATGTTCGGTCGGGTTACCCCGGCCTGCATAGCGCTCAAACAAGAGTAGGGCCAACATTCCCAAAACTATCAGACATGTACTTACGCTGAGAACTATCTTGGTCTGCAACCGCAGCCTTTTTGGCGTTTCCATCGAAAGACGGTAGCGCTTGTAAAACAATTTCTTGAAGAACCGTTTTACCCTGTCAGCCGCAGTATTGACAAGGTCGTAAAGCACACCGAAACCGAGTCCGCCTAAGATTATCAGCGGACAAACTACTACGTACACACCCCAGCTTCTGTTATAACTGACAAAACTGTCACTAAACAAGCTAAAGCCCGCATTACAAAAAGCGCTGACCGAGTGAAAGATACTATAGAACCATTGCTGGTGAACATTGGCGACCTGCCCGGGAACATCGTTCCACATTCCGAAAAGGCTGACTGTACCGAATGCCTCGATAAACACTGTTCCGATGAAGATAAAGGCTATCATGTTGCCTATTCGACTAAGTGTGCGGGCACTTAGTAAATCCTGCATTGCCGCCGATTCACGCAGGCTCAATGCCTGTCCCAGCAGCAGCGCAAATACCGCACCAAAGATAACTATCCCCAAACCCCCAAGCTGAATCAACGTCAGAATCACCACCTGTCCCATCAAACTAAAGTCCCGGCCTGTATCCTTCACGATTAGCCCTGTAACGCAGGTCGCACTGGTAGCTGTAAACAAGGCGTCAACAAAGTTCAGGCTTTCAACGGTCGATGCCTTGGGTAGCATTAGCAGCCCAGCCCCGGAAATTATTAAAACCAGAAAACTTGCGATTAATGTTCGGGTTGGGCTCTTGCCCGATGCCGCTAAGTTTACGCTGGTCCTGCAAAGCTTTGCAACTACCTGCAGGACAAGATAGATGCCCACAGCGAAGTGCCGAATTACCGCCGCTTCTGCTTTCGTAGGTGCAAACCAACGGCCTGCTCCGAGAACAGAAACGCCAAGCATAAGCAAAAGTGGAATTTCAAACCAGTTCACCCGCCAGAAGTCGACCTTTGAAACCGCATTAGACAGCCGTATTATTTTCTCCACAACAAAGATGCAAAGTAAAACGACCTGAATGGTATATAAAATCACCTCCGGCAGTAATGGTTCCTTAAAACCACCGAATAGTATAACAAAAGACGCCGCAACCATCGCCGAAGTCAAAGCATTGACGCCGATTAAAACCCTCTCCATCCGTTTGTTTTTATATTCTATACGCATAGGTCAAGACTATTTACTACTGATTATTGACTATGCCAAAAGACAACGGTTTTACAATATTTTCTTCTTATTTTGTTTAGCTGTCGCCGGTACGGCGACGGGTTACTTTCAGACAAAAAGGTGTGCAGTGCACACCCTGCCTTCTATTATCGAAAAAATTTACTCAACGCAGCTTAGTCAATAGTAAATAGTAAATAATCAATAGTCAATAGTATTCAGGCCACATCCGCTAACCCCAGTGCATCACCGAACTTGGCCAACAAAGCCTGGCGAATATTTCTGTTCTCGGCCTTTGTTAACATCGGGTCCTGCGAGACCAGCTCGAATGCGTTTTTCCGGGCCATCACCAGCAGGTCGAGGTCATCTACGATATTTGCTATTTTCAAATCCGGCAGTCCGTGCTGTCGTGTGCTGAACATCTCCCCCGGCCCACGCAGACGCAAATCATGCTCGGCTATCTCAAAACCATCATTGCTTCTGGTCATTACTTCGAGTCTGCTTTGAGCTGTTTGGCTGTCGGTCTCAGCGAATAAAAAACAATATGACTTGGATTCTCCTCTTCCGATACGCCCTCTCAGCTGGTGCAGCTGGGCCAGGCCAAATCTGTCCGCTCCTTCTATGACCATTATTGTCGCGTTCGGCACATCAACCCCGACCTCAACTACGATGGTTGACACCAGCACATTGGTTTTACCTTTGCGGAACTCCGACATTGTCTGCTGCTTTTTGGCCGATGGCATCTGTCCGTGCAGAAGCTCAACGGTAAATTCCGGAAATACTTCCGTAGAAAGATACTTCCACTCATCGGTTGCAGCCCTGACATCGTTGTCCTGCTCAACGGCAGTAATCCGAGGATAAACAAAATACGCCTGTTTCCTCGCCTTCAAACGCTCGCGGATAAACTCATACGCTTTGAGCCGGTTGTGCCGCTCGACCCAGCGTGTAATAACGGTGCCCCTGCCTGGCGGCGAGTGCTTGATGACGGAAACATCCAAATCACCGAATGCAGTCATCGCCAGCGTCCGCGGAATAGGCGTAGCCGTCATAACAAGACAGTGCGGAGTGGTTTGTTTTCGCAATTGTGCCCTTTGTTCGACTCCGAATTTATGCTGCTCATCAATTATAACCAGCCCTAATTCTTTAAATTCAATATCGGCCTGCAGCAATGCCACCGTCCCCACGACAATATCGATCTCGCCGCTTCTTATCCGGCCCAAAAGCTCCGTCCTTTTCCGGCCGGTCAGTCCCCCTGTTACCAAAAGCCTTTTTACGTTGCTGTTCTTCAAATATCTTTCAATGCTAAGAGAATGCTGACCGGCCAAAATCTCCGTAGGCGCCATAATTGCCACTTGTGTCCTGTTGGCCACAGCTAACAAAGCGGCATAAAGCGCCACCACCGTTTTGCCCGAACCTACATCACCCTGCAACAGCCGATTCATCGGCTTATGTTTGCTCATGTCCGCAGCGATTTCTGCGATTGCACCGTCCTGGTCCTCGGTGAGCAAAAATGGAAAACGCTTTCTGATTCGACGGTCGATTTCCTCGGTGCAAATGCACGGCCTCGCCGCCGAAAAATGCTGCACCTTGTACCGTCGAAGCGCCAATCCTAACTGCATTAAAAACAGCTCGTCGTACTTTAATCTGCGTTTTGCCTGTGCCAGTTTCTCCTCGTCCGGCGGCAAATGTATCCACCGAAATGCGTCCTTTCTGCTGATAAGGTTTGCTTTCTGCAAGAAACTTTTGCCATAAAACTCCGGCACCAGCTTATCAGCTGCCTCCCGCACACGTCCGATTATCTTTTTGATTTGCCTGCTGCTCAGTCCTTTACAGGCCGGATATACTCCGCCGCTAAAATACTCAGCCGACCGGGGATGTTCTTCATCGAGTACCACAAACTTCGGATTGGTAAGCTGTAACTGATGTTTGTATCGGGCAACTTTGCCCGATGCAATTATTACTTGGCCGGGCTCTAATTGTTTGCGAAGGTATCCGCCGTGGAACCATATAATTCTGCATACGCCTGTGTCGTCACTGATTATGGCTTCAAATATCGGGCCCCTGCGATAATCCTGGTAGTCTGTTGATTCGACAAGACCAATAACAGCCGTGTCCTCGCCCGGCAGCATTTGAGCTATCTTTGTCGGCGCGGGAACAAAATTCCAGTCGCGCGGAAAATACTCTAATAAATCACCGACTGTCTCAACGCCCAGCTGCGCAAAGGTCTTGGCTCTGGCCGGCCCGACTCCTTTGAGATACCGAACCGGCATCGACAAGTCAAGCCTGTTTTGTGATTCCCCCCCAATCTCTGCCGTTATCGTATGACCAGCCATAGGACATACGATAACAAATTTTACTTAGTTTGAGTAATAAAAAAACGTTGATATTGACACACAAACAGTATAGGACTATTTTAGTCCTATATAATGCTATAATAACACTTGCAGTTTAAAATTGCCGAAAAAATTATACATAACATTGGTTGGAAGGGTCTGGATTTCTGCCACCCGCTTTCGCAGGCATAAGCTTCGTAGAAATGACACAGAACTATTGCTCGAAACCGTATTCGCCGAGTAGCTTAACAAACCGAACGTCACAAATTGCTCTTTCGATGAGTTTGCTCGCCCTTTTTTCACAGGCAACCAACCTCTGCACTCCTCCATAGCCGACCGGCCCGACCAAAAAGCCGCCATTGGCAAGCTGTTTGACCAGAGGCTCTGGTATCTCCGGCACCGCAGCGGTAATCATAATTCTGTCAAAACATCCCGACGGCGGCAGTTGGCCCGCCGGCCAGCCGCAGCTGCCGTCACCAACATAGAACTCAACGTTACTGACGCCCAGCCTGCCCAGAACCACCTGGGCAGACTCAGACAACTGTTCGAATCTTTCTATAGTATAAACTTTATTTACCAGCTTACTGAGCACTGCAGTCTGGTATCCGCTGCCGGTTCCAATCTCCAAAACCTCGCAGTTGCGATTGACCCGCAGCTCTTGGGTCATCAGAGCAACGATATATGGCTGCGAAATAGTCTGGCCCAGCCCGATAGGCAGCGGGCCGTCGGTATAAGCCTGTGAGAAATATGACTCTGGTATAAATTCCTCCCGAGGAACCTCAACCATCACCTTCAGGACGTCAGGATTAGTTATATCGCGACCCTTCAGATCCAGCCTGAGCATCTGTTCCCGAGCGGCACCAAATTTGTCTTTGTTCTCCCGTCCATGCATAGCTTTAATCATCGCCTTTTAAATGCCTTTTTGCAAACCAATTTTGCAGGTTTGTTGCGATAGTTTGACGATTAAAATAAGAGCTTGACGGCCGCAGCGGCTGCTAAAACCTGCACAACAGCAATAAAGACCTTTTGCGGGATTCGTTTCAGAAAAAATATCCCTATCACCGCCCCGGCCGCAATAAACGGCAGCATCATCAAATCAAGTTTCACAGACGCCGATGTCATCAAGTCCAGATTTGCGCTAAACGGCACCTTCAACCAGTTAACAACGAAAAAAAACCACGCACCGGTCCCCACGAATTCGATTTTGGGCAGCCGCATAGCCAGCAGATAAATAATCATTATAGGCCCGGCTGCGTTGGCCATCATAGTCGTAACTCCCGCCATAAAACCAAGCCCGACTGCAAACCACCATTGGGTTGGAACGGGAGCATCTTTACCTTTAGTCCTTGTACGCCAGTAATTGATACCCAACATCACCAGAACTATCCCGCCAATAATCGGCTTAAGCTGCTGGTCATTGACCACCTTCAAACCGAAGTACCCGGCCGCGATACCTGCAAAAGCAGCCGGTAGCAGACGCAGCACATGAACCCACTTGGCATTACGCCGATGATAGCTCGCAGCAAACAAATCCGCTAATATCAAGATACCAAGCAGCACCCCGACCGAGCTGCGGGCCGGCAAAACGCCGGCCATCAAAGGCACCACTAAAATCCCAAGACCCGGAATTCCGGTCTTCGTAATCCCCACCATAACCGCACATAGAGCAACAACAACCCAGCCAACCGGGCTCAAATCCAACATGCTTGCCTCTTTATCAAAGTTTCCTCATTGACGGTTCAAATTATAGACTCTGCAATCTATCGGTTTTAGCCCCTCTTTGCAATTGACAATTGAAAATTGAAGGTGATAATTGAAAATAATCAACCATAAATAATCAATGGCATAAGGAAGCCAAAAAATGAATATCGAAAGATTCGTTTCCAACGGGCTGGCAAAAAAGGTTCTTTTTTACCTGCTGGCTGCTTTTTTAGGCGGGTGTATTCCTGTTATGTCGCTGCATTCTCTTTATACAAAAGAAGACGTCGTATTCGAGAAAAAACTGCTCGGCACCTGGGTGGATGACCCCAACAATCCTAAAAATACCTGGGAATTCAGTCGTATTGAGGAACCGGAGAATGCTTACATACTGTTGTTTTACGGCGAGGAGGGGAAAAAAGGCTCCTTTATTGCACATTTGGTAAAGTTGAAGAACAGGTTCTTTTTGGATGTTTACCCCAGTGAGCTACCGTGGGAGCCAGAGGAACCAAACAGTGTTAAGTGGCTATATAACTCTTTCTTCTTAATACCTGTTCATACATTTATAAAGATAGAAGCCATCGAACCTCAGTTGAAAATGCGATTTACAGACGATGATGAAAAGATGAGGGAATTGCTCAAAGAAGACCCCAATGCCGTAAAGCATACGTTAATTGAGGACAGGTTTCTTCTAACAGCAACGACAAAAGAGCTCCAGGGCTTCGTAATTAAATACGCCGATGATGTTAGATTATTCCCCGGTGAAATTGTTTTGCTTCAAAGAAAAGCCAAAGTTCCAAGTATTTCCAAGGCCGTCAAACCTTAATGACGGCTCAAAACAATATATATAGGCAAAAATTCATGACTGCTCAGCCGGGATTTAAACAGAAACCCCAAACGCAAAATGGTGTACTTGCCGAGCCCAGACGCTATCTGGTAAACATTGACTCTATCTCTACACACCAGCTTTTTACAGATTCTCTGGTGATAGGAGCCGGCATCGCAGGCTTTCGTGCCGCTATCGAAGCAGCCGGGCACTGCAACGTTATCATCGTTTGCAAAGATACCCTGGAAAATAGTAACACCGCCAAAGCTCAGGGTGGTATCGCCTCGGTACTTGATAAAGCGGACGCATTCGAATCACACATAGCCGATACCCTTAAAACCGGCTGCGGGATATGTAACGAGGATATAGTTGACCTGGTCGTTCGCCGGGGACCGGAGCTGGTAGAGCAGCTGCTCCGCTGGGGTACTGAATTCGACCTCATTGACGGGCATATCGCCGCTACGCTCGAAGGCGGCCATAGTTACCCTCGTGTCGCTCACGCCCACGGTGATGAAACCGGGAGGATGATTGCAGAGGCGCTTATAAAAAAAGTCAGTCAGACCTCGAATATCAGAATATTGGAAAACTTCTACGCTATCGATTTGCTCACCAATGATGACAACGAATGTATAGGAATAATCGGCTACGACAATCGCAGGGGTCTCCAGATAATCTGGGCTGCAAACACAATCCTGGCAACCGGA
>Ga0315534_1001584_pt1 | contig 15654 bp, 17 predicted proteins | sample SalMarSW160240MG_FD_203094 | JGI IMG/M metagenome (GOLD analysis project Ga0315534, IMG submission 203094) | Salt marsh sediment microbial communities from the Plum Island Ecosystem LTER, Massachusetts, United States - Salt Marsh Sediment SW1602-40 ... | reverse complement strand
GAAAGCCTCGTCGAGGTGTTCCCAGCCCGTGCCTTGTAGTCGCGCCTCGATCTCTGCGGGGTCCGTAGCAGCGGCGCGAGCAAAATCCACCAGCAGCCTCAGGTAGTTCCGGAAGGATCGCCTGGCGGTGTCCTTTATCTGCTGCTCCGTGGCCCCGGGGCCGAGAACGTGTCGCATGTTATCGACGACGTTCCTGCGCCCTGTGGGCCAGAACACGTATGCCAGGTCACCAATGACGCCTGCGATCCAGTAGCATAACCTCAGCGGGAGATGCCTGGTGATGAAGACAAGGCACAACACCGGCCAGTAGAGAAACATCCATCTTCCTTCGACGAAGGGTGGCAGGGAGCCTCGGTTCCCCGTGGGCACTACTTGCCCCGAATGAACTCCTCTACCATGTTGCGGGCTTCGTCGTCCGTGTACTGCACGGGGGGTGTCTTCATGAAGTAGGCCGCGGGCCCCAGGAGGGTGCCCGCAAGGCCCCGGTCCAGGCCTAGCTTGCAGCACCGCACAGCGTCGATCACCACGCCGGCCGAGTTTGGTGAGTCCCAGACCTCCAACTTGAGCTCGATGTTCAGAGGCACGTCGCCGAAACTGCGCCCCTCGAGCCGGATGTGGGCCCACTTACGATCCGTCAACCAGGCAACATAGTCGCTCGGTCCGATGTAGATGTTGTCCGCTCCGATGTCGTAGTCCAGTTGCGAGGTCACCGCCCCTGTCTTGGAGATCTTTTTCGACACCAGGCGCGCGCGCTCCAGCATGTTCCAGAAGTCCATGTTCCCGCCCACGTTGAGCTGGCTGGTCCGCTCCAGGATCACGCCTCGATCGCGGAAGAGCCGGGTCAAGACGCGGTGAACGATGGTGGCCCCCACCTGCGACTTGATATCATCTCCGATCATGGGCAAATTGTGCTCGTGGAAGCGCGTCTGCCAGTACTCCTCGCGTCCGATGAACACCGGAATACAGTTGACGAAACCGCAACCAGCGGCCAGCACTTGCTCCACGTACCACTTCGTGGCCATCTCGCTGCCCACCGGCAGATAGTTGACCACGACGTCAGTCTTCGTCTCCTGAAGGATGCGCACGATATCCGCTGTCTTGCCGGGGGCTTTGGTGATGATCTGCTTGAGGTACTTGCCGAGGCCATCGTGGGTCATTCCGCGGTGGACCGGCACCCCCAGGTTGGGGACCTCGCAGAAACGATACGTGTTGTTGGGATAGGTGTAGATCGCCTCCGAAAGGTCCTTGCCCACCTTATTGGCGTCAATGTCAAAGGCGGCGGTGAACTCGATGTCGCGGATGTGATAGCCGCCCAGGTTGACGTGCATGATGCCAGGGACATTGTCTTTCACCCTGGCATCCTTGTAGTAGTGCACGCCCTGCACGAAAGCGGAGGCACAGTTACCCACGCCGACGATGGCCACCCTGACCTTCTTGTCTTCCTTGGGTGTCTTCTTGGCTTTTTCCTTCTGCTCTTTATCTTCGTCCAATTCGACTAACACCCCCTGCAATCTGTGCGGGTCCCGCCGCCAAGCCCCACGATGTGTCTCTTCAACCGGTTGTCCTCGCGGTGGTCAACTTCTAATCCTACTCCAAACATACTGGCGTGTCAAGAACAAGGCGGTGCCCGGAAAGGCCGCACCGGGAAGCCGTTGGCACCTCACGACGCGGGTGCTATAATAGCCGCAATGAAACGCCAGGCGTACAAGTGGAGATCCGAGGGTGTGTTGTTCCTTCTTGCTCTCGTCGCACGGCTGGTCCCGGTCTTGCTCAGCCTCGACTTGGGCATCGCCCTCGACGATATGTACCAGTACGATGGCCTTGCCGAGAGCATCAGACTGGGGCAGGGCTTCACCTGGTACGGAGGCATTCCCACCGCGGCCAGGGCGCCTCTCTATCCCCTCTTTCTAGCCGTTCTGTACACTCTGTTCGGCCACCATTTCGCCGTGGCCAGAGTCGCCCAGGCGGTTCTGGGCGCATTCGTGCCCGTGGTGGTGCACAGTCTGGGGCGCAAGCTGTTCGACCCCCGAGTGGGCATGGTGGCTGCATCCATCGTCGCTCTGTATCCCATGTTTCTCCTTTATCCTCTCGGCCTGGCCACGGAGAATCTCTTCTTTCTCCTCGTACCAACCACCGTCCTTTGCCTGTACAAAGCGGCCGAGACGTCGCGGCGGGGGCTCTTCCTGCTGGCAGGCGTCTTGCTCGGTCTGACCATCCTCACACGCTCGGTGATCAGCGGTTTTCTGGTCCTGCTGCTGCCCTGGCTGTGGTGGTATTCCGCCGACAAGAGGGAAGCGCTCAAGAGCTGGATCTTGGTGCTCGTGCCAGTGGCGCTCCTCACCATCCCCTGGAGTATCAGGAATACTCTGCTCTACGACGAGTTCGTATTTGTGGAGTCCAGCATGGGCTTCAACTTCTACCTGGGCTACCATCCCGCAGGCATCGGCACCTTCGACTCTGACATCGCCGTCGAGTTTCTGGAGGAGATCGGCGCCTTCGACGAACCCACCCTCGACACCGAGAAGGCCTCTCACGATCTGGGCATGGAGCGGGGCCTCGGATTCATCAGAGACGATCCAGTTCGGGCAGCGTGGCTGCTGCTGAGCAAGCTATCGCACTTCCTTCGTCTCGACAAGAGGGTGCTTCTCTACTTCTATTCGAACAACTTTCTGGGAGAGTTGCCGCCGCTAGTCCTGCTGCTGATCTTCCTCGTGATCTGCACACCCTGGGTGGTGATACTCCTGTTGAGCGTGCCAGCGATGGTGATGAATGGCCTCACGAGGCACAGCACGCTAGTCTACCTTCTCCTGATCTACCTGGTTGGTGTCCACGTCCTGATCATGGTCGAGCCACGGTTCCACTTGGTCATGGTCCCTTTCCTGGCTATCTTTGCCGTGCAGGGTGTCGGGACACTACGCAGCGCAAGGGGCAATCTGCGTTCTTCCAATAGTGCGGTTCGCCAACACGCGTGGTGGGGGCTGGTGTTGACCGTGGCCCTGGTCGCGCTGTTGCTCCTGAACTGGGCCTATGAGCTGAACATGGATGCGGAGAAGCTCAGGCTGTTGTTCTCCCCCGGGGGGAACACGGCCAGGTTCACCTATTGAGTGGGGCGGAAGCACATTGGCCAGGGGGAGAACGAGGTGACGGTGAACAGATCAGATCTCAAGGCGGCGACGATCCTCATTTCTTCGACTCTGTTGCTTGTCACCAGTCACTACCACAGGATCCTGGGAGACGATATTCTATCCTCGTTCGTCTTCTACTTCCTGATCCCTCTGGGTATCATCGTGCTCGTGTTCAGGGAAGACCCTCGTCGGTTCGGGCTCAGACTGGGCGACTGGAGACAAGGCGTACTGTGGACGGTGCTGGGCATCCTTCTCATGGCCGTAGTCATCGTAGGCCTGGCGCAACTGGAGGAGTTCCGGTCCTACTACCGTTTGGTGTCGTTCCAGCAACCCTTGTCGCGCGAGGTGCTGGAGTTCGCCCTGCGACAGGCGATCTACATGTTCAGTTGGGAGTTCTTGTTCCGAGGCTTCATGCTCTTCGGCTTGAAGGATCGTCTGGGGCCCCTGGCCATTTGGATCCAGGCCATACCCTTTGCCATCATGCACCTGGGCAAGCCGGAGTTGGAGACCCTTAGCACCATCTTCGGTGGGGCGGCGTTTGGCTACATCGACCTGAAGAGCAAGTCGGTCCTGCCCTCAGTGCTCATCCATTGGGCCATCTACGTGATGATGGTTCTCGCGGCCTCCAGCGTGTAGGACGCCGGGCCTGGCACGCGCAGCGTCCAACCCCGCCATCGAAGTGAGCTTGGCCTCCGGGCTCTCAGTCGGGTGGCTAGGGACCTCGCACAGCCTTGCCCTCACTTCAGCACGCCGCGTTCCCTGCGCCGCGCCAGCCTCCGTGTTTTTGTGTCGGACCTGCCGCCGTGGTATACTCTCCAGCGAGAAGGAGACGCACACGTGAATGGGACAGTGACGCTGATCCTTGGGGCGGTAATCCTCCTGGGGCTTGCCGTCTTCCTCATCTACTGGTTCCTCTTGCGGAAGTCGACTGCCACTAGGCAGCGCACACAGGTCAGAGGACGCCTCGAGGCGCCGGAGGCTACCTTTGGTCGCGGCTCAGCGTCGGTGGAATACTGGCCCTCACTGGCCCACGAGATGGCAGCCGGCTGGCTTGTAGTCAGTGACGGACCCGATGCTGGGAAGCATCAGATGGTCGTCCAGGGCGAGAACCTCATCGGCACAGGCAGCTCTTGCGATATCAGACTGGACGACCCCACCCTCTCCCGCAAACGCGCCCGCCTGGTAGCTAAAGGGGACCGCTTCCTCTTGTTTGACCTGCACAGCGCATCAGCGACGTGCGTCGACGGGAAAAGGGTGGAGCCTTCGGCGGCGAGTCCGATCAGCGACCGTTCCGTCATTACCATGGGCAACACGCATCTCGCGTTCAAACTGGCGCGGCACGATCCCTGAACCAGACCAAAAACATGGAGCCGGAGTAGCAAGCATGCGCAAGATCAGCCTGGGCGCTACTGGCATGGTGGTCTCCGAGATCGGATTCGGGGGCATCCCCATTCAGCGCCTTTCCCACGATCAAGCAGTGCTGGTCGTGAGGAAGTGCCTCGACCTGGGAGTCACGTTCCTGGACACTGCCAATGCCTATACTACCAGCGAGGAACGCATCGGAGAAGCGGTGCGTGACCGGCGCGAGGACTTGGTGCTAGCCACTAAGACCCAGGCCAGAGACGGCAAGGGGGTGGCAAAGCACCTGGCCTTGAGCCTGGAGCGGTTGGGGGTGGAGACCATTGACCTCTACCAGTTTCACTGCGTCAGCACCGAGGAGGACTACCAGAAGGTCCTGGCCCCAGGGGGCCCCCTCGACTTAGTCCGGCAGGCGCAAACCTCGGGTGTCGTGCGACACATCGGCCTGAGCTCCCACTCCATGACCGTGGCTCTGAAGGCTGTCCAATCCGGGTTTTTCGAGACAATCATGTTTCCCTTCAACTTCATCGCCAGGGAAGCGGCCGACGTGCTCATCCCTGTGGCCCTGGAAAGGGAGGTGGGGTTCATCGCTATGAAACCGCTGGCAGGAGGAGCGCTGGACGATGCTACTCTGGCCTTCAAATACCTCCGGCAGTTTCCCCAGGTCCTTCCCATCCCGGGCATCGAGCGGGCGGCCGAGATGGAAGAGATCATCGCTATCGCGGAGGCGCCGCAAGGGCTGACGCCTCAGGAGCAGGCGGCGATAGAGCGTATGCGCTCCGAGTTGGGGAACCGCTTCTGCCGTCGCTGTGGCTACTGCCAGCCCTGCCCTCAGGGCGTCTCCATCCAAAGCCTGATGATCCTGGACAGTGTGATCAAGCGTATGCCGGCAGCCAATATCTTCTCCGGCCTGTCGGAAGAGGTTGAGAGCGCAGAGGAATGCATCGAGTGCGGCGAGTGTGAGGAGAAGTGTCCTTATGGCCTGCCCATCCGGGAGATGATCCAGGAGCACATCGATCTGTTCCACAGAGAAATGAGGAAGTGCGGCCTGATCGCAGGTGACGGAGCGACGTAGCTCATGTCCCGTGCTTGCAGGTTCTACTACGAGGATAGCCACCGCAGGTCACCAAGAAAAGAGTGCCGTCTCCTTCAGCGCAATCTAGCTTCGGCTCCTTGGGACGAGAAGCTGTGCCGTTCGTGTCCAGTGCCAGAGATCATCGAGCGCAACCCGTGCGCGAACCTGGCCCTGGAGGCCGAGGTGAGGTCCCGGTTTCGCCTCCAGCGCAGGGTTACGGTCTTTGCCGTCTGTACGGCGAAGATCGAGGAGATCGGCGACCCCAGGACGTGCACAGAGGGCTGCGAGGAGTTCGAGAGACTCTAGGCGGTGCCCACTACAGTGGCACACCGCCCGTTCCAGCCAGTCACAGCCATCCCCGTGATTTTCCTGCCACCACACGCCGCGCACCATCGAAGACGCCTCTGTGGTTGCAGCGCCAAGATGCCTGCGGGTGCGGACCTCCGAGGACGGTCGGTCATCTCTGGCAACGGGGGCAGAAGTAGGTGCTTCTGCCTCCGATGGAGGTCTTCTCTATGGGAGTACCACAGACGAAGCAAGGTTCTCCTTTGCGGCCCTTCACCTGGAACCGCTCCTGGAATCCCCCCTTGCTGCCGTCCAGGTGCACGAAGGCCATCTCGGAGGACCCGCCCAACTCCAGACCTCGCTCCAGGGTGGCCACGATCATCTCGTGCAGCCGCTGCACCTCTTTCTCATCCAAAGACGAGGCCACTCTGGAGGGAGCGATGCGAGCCTCAAAGAGTATCTCGTCGGCGTAGGTGTTGCCCACGCCCGCGATGTGCCTCTGGTCCAGGAGAAAGGACTTGATCTTGCCTCGGCGCTGATCAAGCATCTCCCTTAGCGTCTCTGTGGTGAACTCGACAGACGTGGGATCGAGGCCCAGCTTCTTCAGTTCCGGGAGCAACTCGACTTCTTCCGTGGGCGTCAGGCGAACGAACTTGAGGTGTACCTGACCCAGCGTGAGCTGGTCCGAATCGAAGACCAGGGTCAAACGGACGTCGCTGGGCTCTCCGTCGTGGAGGCTCGAGAGCAGCAACTGTCCCACCATCATCAGATGGACCACCAGCGAGTACCCGCTGTCCAGCTCCAGAACGAGCATCTTTCCTCGCCGCCGGACGTCCACGATGGCAGCCCCCTCCACAGCCAACTTCCACTCCCCCACGGGGCAACCACCCTCCTCGCCCTCGGGGAAAACGAGCTCCCGCACCCGGCGACCCACCACGTGCTGCTTCAGCTCGTGCCTGAGAATCTCCAGCTCAGGCAGTTCGGGCATCGTTCACAGACTCCCCTCGGCGCTCTGGGCGAGCTCACGTTGCCGGCTTGGTCTGCTCACCCCAGGAGGCGAGCCTCCGCAGGGCAGCCAGCTTCTCCCTGTCTCCCAGTCGAGCCCTGCGCAGGGCCTGCTCCAGTGTGTAGATGGAACGGTCGTAGTTCGCACGGTCGACGGGATAAGGATGGCCGTCCTTCCCGCCGTGGGCAGAGCTGTATCTCACTGGGTCGCGAAAGCTCGGTGTGGCGCCGTACACCAACTCGGCGATCAGGCTCAGCGCCCGGATCGTCTTGGCCCCCACACCCTGCAAACTCAGCAGCGTCTCGAAGTTCTGGGGCTGCGTCTCATAGGTCTTGAGAAAGATCGTGCGCAGCCTATCAGGGTGCACTTCGCTCAACCGCACCTCGTGATGCGCAGGCAACTCCAGATGCTGCAACTTGTTCAACTCAGCCAGCAGCCGATCGGGGGACTCCTGGCTCAGGGTGGTGCTGGCTTGGCGGGCCGCCTCGCTCTCCCTGGCCACCATGTTCAGCACGTCGCCCTCCTGATCACAGTAGATGGCGGCGTGAGGCTCACAAGTGAAGTCCCGAACCCCATCACTCAACCAGTGATACCTGCGCGCGAATCGGGTGGAAACGTTCATGCCCTGCTGTATCACGCACCACGTCCCCTGACGATTGAAAACGAAAGTGTGATGGTAGATCTGGTAGCCATCCTGCAAACCTGCACTGTCAACCTTGGCCGCCATTCGACTGGCGTAGACTAACTCCGCCGGATCGCGGCTCAGCGAAGGACCAAGGTCCTCGATCTCCTGAGGCGTGCGGCGGGAGGGCGCCCCCTTTCCCCCTGCCACGAACAGCCCCAGCTCCTCCTGGCGTTCGCGTAGACCCTCTTTCAGCGCTCCGCAGGCAGTGGTCGTGAGGCCACTGGAGTGCCAGTCGAATCCCAGTACGCATCCAAAGGACTGAAACCAGAAGGGGTCCGACAGACGGCGCAGCAGGTCCTCGGTACCGTGCTCCTCCACGATGACGCCAGCGATCTCACCGGCCAGCCTCTTCATGCGACCGAACAGCCAGCGAGGCGCCCGGCCGTAGTGCAAGGGTAGGCTGGCCGTGCCCGTTCTCACGTCTGCACCTCACCTGGAGCGGACTGCAGCCACCTCTCTACCTCCAGGGCCAGCCTCTTGCCGATGCCCTTGATGTTCTGCAGGCCCTTCTCGCCTCCCCGCCGATACAGGTCCCCCACATCGTCTTCCATCTCATCTATGGCCCAGGCTGCCTTGCGATACGCCCACTGGCGATAGCCCGTGGCTTGTTCCAGAAACAGATCGTAGGCCCTCAGGAATAGCTTCTCGGCTATGCGCTTGTTCGCCGCCAGAGCATCGCCAGGCAGCACCGGCCGACTCATGCGGTCCGCGATACCGTGCCTCGTGCAGATCTCCCTCGCGCGTCGAAGCAGCTTAGGAGCGTAGTCACCTCGCGTCTCATAACCCTCTCCATATAGTTGATGGTAAAGCGAGACGGTTTGGGGATAGTGCTGCTCCAGGAAGCTCATGTACCGCGCCCGCTGGGCTCCTTCTTTGAGAGTCAATCCCGCAGCCAGCACGAACTGCCCGCCTGCGTCTTTGACCCTCCTGACCACGTCTTCCATGTTCCCATCGTCGTCCGATATCCCCGGCAGCAGGGGCATCATGGCCACCCCTGTTGTCAATCCAGCACCGGCCACTGCCCTCATGGCCTCCAGCCGCCGCTCCGGTGGAGAGGCCCCTGGCTCGAACCTGCCCGCGGTGTGCTCATCGAAGGTGGTGATCGTGAAGAACACGCAAGCCCATGACCGCCTCCCCACCTCCTGGTAGAGCTCCAGATCGCGCAACACCAGGTCCGACTTCGTCAGAACCTGCACCGGGAAAGAGTGGCGACACAGCACCTCCACCACACTCCTGGTGACACCCTTTTCCTTCTCGATGGGCTGGTAGCTGTCACAGACCCCACCCATCGACGCCACAGCTCGCTTCAGCCTCGGTAGTTGTCTATCCAGAACCTCTGCGGCGTTCTCCTTGACAAACACCGTGCCATCGAAGCTCGCGGACAGCCCATACTGGTTGGCCCGGGCGTCGCAGTAGATACATCGGTGTGCGCAGCCCCGGTAGGGGTTGACCGTGTATGAGGCCCAGAACCAGTCATCGACGTGGCGAAGCCTGTTGATCATGGACGTGGCTCTGTAGGGCTCGTACTTCATCTTCAGATCAGTCCTAGGGGGAAAACGGCTGTGCCGCTGCTACCACAGCCTACACGACGATGCAAGCTAACTCACGGGCACCACTGTGTAACGGCGTCCTGCAGGAGTATGACAGGGAGCGGCTGGGCCAGGCCGCCATCTCAGATACGGGGCGCCTCCTCGAAGAGCTTGGTCAACGCCCCCAGCATCTCAGGCGACATCTCTCCGCGCGCGGATGCTCTCCTGATGTGCCCCTTCAGTCGCCGCAGAGGCAGAACGGGCACAGAGGCCGTTGTCACCTCGAGGCGTGCCTCAGGGTTGACAAAGACGACCAGCCCTTGGACCTCTGTGTTGATATCCGGCGCTTGCTCCTCGATGTACTTCTGTAGCTTCTCCACATCCTGTTGCGTTTCCTTCGTCGGGTTGCCCAGCGACTCTTCTGTGAAAAACCGCAGCACCCGGCGCAGACTCATGTCCCGCACCCACTTGTCCTTGAAACATCTTATCCCGCCATCTACCCCTCTTACGATGAGGACAAAGACGCCGTGCGGGGTGAGCAGGACATGATCGACTGGCAGGACGTGGTTGTACAAGCGATAGCGGTCGTCGAACTCTGCAAGGGCACCAGTCAGCCTCTGAATAAGCTGGGGACCGCGCATCGCTTGCTCCTGACCACGACTACCCAGAGTGTACATCACCACCCCCAGGGCCACGAGAACGACCGACATCATCCTGTATTGGGTAAAAGACGCGATGAGCGCACCAAAGACCATAACCAGGCCAATGAGAGTAGCTACCTGGCCTAGCCTGCCCCCCCGTGCCATCATCTGCTCGTTGGTGATTGTTCGCATCGTGTCACTCCTCGTCCCCTTCTTTTCAGCGCGATGGGTTCTTGCCCTGCCACCCCAGCAAGATAGCTCGGCATCGACGGGAACTGAGCTGCTCGCTCGACCTAGAAGAGCCCGAAATACAGAGAAAGTATCTCGCCGAAGAACAGGAGAGTAGCCAGGCCACCGACAACCAGAAACACCCCGTAGGGGATGTAGCTACGAAGGCCCTTGGTGCCACTCACTACCAAGACGAGGGACACCAGTCCTCCGAGGCAGACAGTGATGATCAGCGCCAGGATGACCTCAGGAAACCCCGTGATAAGACCCACGAAGGCTGCCAGATTTGCGTCACCCCGTCCCATGGCCGCCCTGCCGAAAGCCAACCTGCCGATGATGACCACCAAGAAGAAGAACACGAAGGCAAGCGCACCCCCCAGCAGTGCGCGACACAGTCCCATACCCGGATAGAAGAAGCTGCCTACGACTGCCAGTCCGATAGCAGGCAAGATGACGATCCGCAGTATCAGCCTCTGTTCCAGGTCTATGACAAAGATGAGATACAGCGCACACGTGTACAACGTGATGAGGCACAACTGAACAGAGGAACCATAGCGGAGCCAAAGGAGGCCAAACGACAGTGCGGTAGTCAGCTCCAGCACCGGCCAGCGCCAACTGCGGCGGGCACCGCAGCCGGCGCACCTGTCTCCGCTGAGCAGCAAGCTGATGAACGAGGAAAACTGCAGCCAGGACCGCTCCCTCTGGCAATGCAAACAACGAGGCCTGCTCAGTCTTCGAGCACGCCGGGGGAGATTGTCAGCGGCAAGATTCAGAAAGGCTCCGACGAACAAGCCCAGGACCCCGAATAGCGCGACCACACCATACCCTCTGCTCAATGCTGAAGCCGATTATACCGCACAGGTTTGACAAACACAACGGCCCACTGTACAATCACTCAGACCCCTGGGAAACCGTGGGAGTGGCCCATGAACCAGGCCCCTCGAAACGCGTGCAAGGTACTTGCGACATGCCTCGCTACGACAGACTGAGCATCCTGGTTAGTCTCGTTCTGTTTGGACTTGTCGTCTCCCACCTCGTTGAGCTGCCGACGAGAACCATATCCTTCGTGGCTCTTGGGGTACCTACCACCATCTACCTCTCCAGCCGCTGGCTTGTCGCCGGACTCCTGGTGACTCTCACCGGTGCTGGTGTGGATTCCATCGTCCGGTCCCACCCCCAGGCCAGAAGAAGTGGCTGGGGATACGGTCTCACATTCTGGGGATTGCCCTGTTCCTTTGTTCTGCTCTCGTCGGTCGTCCTACCCCTCTCTCCTAGCATGCCGTTCTGGCTCTCCGCACTGGCAGTGACCGGGCTGGTTCTCTCTCTGCTGGTCGTCGGGCAGTCCGCCACCATTAGAGACCGCGAGCGCTACGCTGGCGTGGCACGATGGGGACTGAGCCTGAGCGTGTATGCAGCCATGTTCGTGTTCTGTACCCTCATCTATGGTGCGCGGGCGCGCAGTCTCCTGTCGGCCACGGCCATCTCTGTCCTTGCTATCAGTCTGGCCCTGGAGCTGCTCCGGCCCCAGTCCCCTGCACTGTCTACCGGACGTCCCTGGATCTATGCTCTCGTCGTGGGCCTGATCCTCGGCGAGGTGGCCTGGGCTCTTAACCATCTGAGCTTCAGCGCCGTTGGGGGCGGCATCTTCCTTCTACTGATCTTCTACGTTGTGTGCGGTCTAGCCAAACAACATCTCACCGCTCAGCTCTCGCGACCGGTGATCGCGGAGTTCGTTGCGGTGTCCATTGTGGGACTGGGATTTCTCTACCTGATGTGAGTATCATGGCAGCGGCTGGCAAGAGGAGGGGGATCGGACATGGTATGGCTGCAGCGCATGGAAGAGGATGCCAGAGAGATCCGCATGCCAGAGGAATGGGGAGGCCTTGTTCCGTCCGAGGTGTTCCTTGAGGAGGCACGCAGAATCGTCGCTGAGGGGGAGCGCCAAGGACTCATTCTGCGGGTCATGGGAGGCGCAGGAATCAGGCTGCGTACGCTGCCATACCAGGAGCTAGGCCGAAGCCTGGCTCGATTGGGAGAAGGCGAGCAGGAGTTTACAGATCTCGACTTCATGACCTACAAGAAGCTCCGCAAGCAGATGCAGGGTTTCTTCGAGGATCTGGGCTACAGCAAGAGGAGAGCCACCCTGTCTTCGGCAGCGTCTGAGAGACAGATCTACTTCCACGAGCACGGTTGGTTCTTCGTGGACGTCTTCTTCGACAAGCTGCTGGTGGCGAACCATCGCCTGGATTTCCGAGAGAGGCTAGAGCTGGATCCTCTGACCCTGAGTCCCACGGACCTCCTTCTGGAGAAGCTACAGATCGTGAACATGAGTGAAAAGGACTTCAAAGACAGCTTGATGCTCCTCTTCGCCCACGAGCTTGCCGAGGATGACAGAGAGAACACAATCAACAGCGCCTACATAGCCAGCCTTCTTTCCACTGATTGGGGGTTCTGGTACACGCTCACCACCAACCTCCAGGGGATGAGAGACCTGTTGCCAAGGGTCGAGGCGCTATCGGAGGACCAGTCCCAACTCATCAGTGAGAGAATCGGCGACCTCCTGTCACGGATCGAGGCAGAGCCCAAGAGCATGGGTTGGAGGGCGCGCTCGAAGGTCGGCACCAGAAAGAGGTGGTACGAGCCAGTCGAGACCGAAGCCACGGTAGGTGACTTCGGGATCTGGCGTATGATGACGGAACAAAAGGAGGGAGAGAGCCTTTAACAGACCGGGCCACGCCATCGCCCCACACGGCGCCAAGCCCAAGGAAGCACTACTCAGACCCCAACGTCGACGCTCCCACTCCTACTGAAACGATGAGGACAGCGAGCCAAGTGTATCCCATCTGCTGCAAGGGGCACACTTGATCGGGTACCTGCCGACGAGGTCAGGAGCCAAAGGAAAACTCCGCGTATCACTCCGCACCACGTCTCAGGGTCGGCATAGGCAAACCGCCCTCTTTTCCATGCGTTGTGGACCGCTAGCCGGTACGTGGCGGACCATCGCTTGAGTGAAGACGGTACCATCTACCTATCGACAACACATGCCAAGCCAGCTATGCTGACTCGAGAGGGCAAGCGGTATTGACTCTTGTAGCGTTCGTATACTCAGCGAAGGAGGAAAGTGGGTGGAGAACAATCTGCGCACCCTGGCTGAAGACCTAGCGAAGATGCCCTCGGTTGAAGCATCGGTTATCGTCGCGGCAGATGGTACAGTGGTGGCCGACACTTTGGACGCCGATGCTGAGAAAGAGGGCGCGGTGGCCGTTTTCGTGGGCACTGCCGCCGGGTTCATAGGTGACACGCTGGACCTTGGTGATTTCGATTGGGGGGTGGTCACGATGACCAAGTACAGAATGCTCATCGTCGAACAACCCCACTACTTCATAGGCCTGCTTCTGACCTCGAAGGCCTCGCCAGCACTCCTGGCCACTGAGGTGCAAGGCAGACTCGGCACTGTGGCCTGAGGCCTAGAGAGAGAGGGACAATGGAACACATACTTGCAGACATCGGGGCTGTGCTAGGAGTGACTGGCTGCTTCGTGTGCGACGGGGATGGGCGAATCCTGGCCTCCACCCTGTCAGATCTCCTTGCCGAAGGCGATCTCTCGACCGTCGGCCGGACCATCAGCCAGACTACAGCAGGACTGGTTACTTCTCGACGCCTCAAGGTCCAAGAGATCGACCTTCTCTACTCCGAAGGACGCATGGTAGTCAAACCCCTACGCGAGGGCTGCCTGTGCGTGCTGTGTACCCGCAACATGAACGTCCCACTCTTGAACCTCACAGTTGACGTGGCGGCAAGGAAACTGGCCCAGACGCTGAAGGAGGAGAAGGAACCACCACCAGCCCCTGAGCCGGAAGGAGTGCCCTTGGAAGAGGTTCTCCAGACCGTCATCGACGCCTATCCTGACGTGGTCGGTCCGGTTATGGACTTCGAGCAGACTCTGTCCCAGAACGACCGGCGCGAGGCTCTGAACGCCCTGGGCAGGCGAGCGGGAGAGATGATCTACCAAAGACGGTATGCGAGCATGAGTATTCCGGCCTCCATACCTCAGGGCATAGAACTGATCGTAGGCCCGGCCGTCAGCCCGTTTGCCATCGTCAGCTCGCAAGGCAATCGCCTCGATGTCTTGGCCTGCCCCTTCTGCAGGAATCTTCCCTCACAATCAGTGCGTTGCCACTTCCTGGCCGGATTCGTCCAGGGTCTGCTCAACTGCATTGCCGGCTTGGAAGAGGTCGTGGTCACCGAGTCTCTCTGCCGGGCCATGGGTGAGGACACGTGTAGCTTTGAAGCTCGAGCGCAGCGGAGCTAGACTGACGGCATCACACTGACCACGTAGCGTCGGTCGAGAGGGGGGCATAGGCAATATCGCCCCAGAGCACTAGAGAAAGGAAAGGAGTATTTCACTGATGTTGGTGCAATCGCCCAATTGGTTCAAGGTCCTGCTGGAGGGAATCCAGGTCATCGCGATGATCGCTCTTCTGGCGGTTCTGGTACGCGCTGGGCGTAGGTACCCACAGATCGCCACCACGTCCTGGCAATGGATCGTCGTCGGCTTTGCTATGATGCTCCTCGCCTCAGTGGTAGACTTCAGCGACGGATTCATCAACTATGGCGCTGCCTACATGCCCGACCTCTTCGCCACCTTCATCTCTGAGGCAGGACTCATCTGCGGACTGATCCTGGCCGCGATGGGGTTCTACACCTGGTTCGAGTTCATGGCCAGATTCCTGGGACTGAAACCGAAGGGGTGATCCCGTCACATCTCCATCCCTTCCAGCGTTCCCGCGTCCACTGCCTAGGCCCGCGTCGCTCTTGCCCTTCTCGCCGTGTCTGTCGGGCGACTGGACCATCGGGCGCGGCCCCAACCTAGGGGCAACCGGCTAGCACTCAGTCAGTGCGGCGGCTTTCGCCGGCGCTGAAGGGCCATAACCTATGGAGCCTGCTTCTCCGACGGCTGCGCACCGGACGGTCTGACCAGCAGTATCGGCTTCGCCGTGCCTCTCAGCACCCTGCCCGCTACGCTGCCAAACACCCAGCGACCTACGCCTGTACGACCGTGGGTGGACATGGCGATCAGATCGACGTTGTTGACCTCGGCATAATCTACGATCTCCGCGGCGGCATCTGCGCCATGCCTGATCGTATGACGGGCCTTCACCCCGGAACTCAGCAGCTCCTGCTCCACGTCCATCAGGTGCTCCTCGGCCTCTTGTCGCTCCTTGGCGGCAGTCTTGGGAAGAACTCCCGACTCCGGCAGCACCTGGAGCAGAATCACCTCGGACCCGTGAGCAGCGGCCATGGATTGCACCCGAGGGACTATCTGTTTGGCCAGATCGGAACCATCCAAAGGTACCAGTATGCGATCGTACATAGAACCACCTCCCCTCCCATGCTCTATCTTATACTGCCAGAATGTCTGGAGAAAGCTGTCAGAAACCCAAACGCCGACTCTCGATTGAAGCCATCCGTGCGTTCACCCTTAGTAGGCCACAGGCCACATGTCGAAGAATGAACCCCGGCGGCGGAACCGTGGTCGGCGGCGTGCACACGTGTCTTTGCCCTCGTTGGACACCTTCAGATTGTGGTGTTTGGCAATCTGTGACGATACTGGTATAATTGGCGTCACTTCTGTCAAACGAGGGCGCAAGCAGGGGTCTGTCCCTGTGCGTCGTCCGAGCCACTGTAGAACAAACGGAAAGGACGGTATGTCCATGGCCA
>Ga0315534_1001583_pt1 | contig 15655 bp, 12 predicted proteins | sample SalMarSW160240MG_FD_203094 | JGI IMG/M metagenome (GOLD analysis project Ga0315534, IMG submission 203094) | Salt marsh sediment microbial communities from the Plum Island Ecosystem LTER, Massachusetts, United States - Salt Marsh Sediment SW1602-40 ... | reverse complement strand
TGGGAAAACGGGGGCCGATCGTAAAGACACTCTCGACGACCTCCATGCTGAACATACTCGGAAAAATCTACGACATACCGGTCTATGAAACGGGTGTGGGCTTTAAGTATGTTGCCCCGAAGATGCTCGAAGTGGATGCGCTCATCGGCGGCGAGGAATCCGGCGGCTATGCCTTCCGGGGTCACGTCCCCGAACGCGATGGTATCCTCGCGGGGCTGTTTCTGCTCGACATGATGGTACGTCTCGAGCGTAAGCCTTCGGAACTCATCGACTTGTTGTTCGAAAAAGTCGGACCTCATTACTACGAGCGTATCGACACCCGCCTGGCAGCAGACGATAGCGAATCGATCAGAAAGCAAGTACATCAAGCATCCCCGGAAGAGATCGCCGGGCTTAAAGTAGTCAATATCAACACGCTCGACGGATATAAGTACGATCTGGAAGACGGAGGATGGCTGCTGATCCGTTTCTCCGGAACGGAACCGATCATCCGGGTGTATTGTGAGACGACACAAGCAGACCGCGTGGACCCCATTCTCCAGGAAGGGCTTCGCATCGCAGGCATTGAATGAACGCATCGACAAGGCGGCTCGCCGACACACACTGCCATCTCGTGCTGTCCCAGTTCGATTTGGACCGAAGCGAAGTTATCGAACGGGCGCACGAAGCGGGCGTAGATCGCATTCTCGTTCCGGGAATCGACCTGCCAACCAGCCGACAAGCGGTAGAATTAGCACAGAACCACGCAAACGTATACGCTGCTGTTGGCATTCACCCCCATGACGCCCGCACGTGGGATGCCAACGTTGCGGCGGAGATCGGCGAGCTTGCTCGGACTGAAGGCGTCGTCGCGATCGGTGAAATCGGGCTGGATTTCTATCGTAATCTCTCCACACCGGAGCAGCAGAAACTTGCCTTCCGGGAGCAATTGGCGCTCGCTGCCGAGATTGGATTACCCGTCGTGATTCATAATCGTGAAGCGACACAAGATGTCATCGAAATTTTACTGCACTGGTCTCGAGATTTGCCCGAAGGTCTTCGAGAACGGGCCGGCGTGCTGCATGCGTATTCAGCAGACATCGAAAACGTGCAGCTTGCAGCGCAGGCAGGGTTCTATTTCGGCGTGGCCGGCCCGGTGACCTTCCGCAACGCTAATCCATTACGTGAAGTCGTGTCGCAAATACCGATCGCGCGACTACTGCTGGAAACGGATTCCCCCTATCTCGCACCGCATCCCTTTCGTGGCAAACGCAACGAACCCGCCTACGTGAGATTTGTTGCCGATAGGATTGCGGGTATCATGGGGATAAACGAGAGCCAAGCATCGGACACAACGTGGCGAAATGCTGCGGCTCTCTTCGACTGGAACCATGGAAACGACGACGATCACCTTCTTTGATCTCATCCGCTCCGACCTTTCCAAGGTGGAGCAGAAAATGCGCGTCAGCCCGGGCGATCATGACCCGAACTTGATCGCTGCGCTCGAGCACCTGCTTTCTTCCGGTGGGAAACGCATCCGCCCTGCGCTTGTTTTGCTTTCAGCAGGCATGTTGGACGCTGATCGTGAGCACGCCATTACACTCGCAGCATCGGTAGAGATGCTGCACACTGCGACTCTCGTACACGACGATTTGATCGACGACGCTTCCCTGCGCAGAGGGACTCCGACCATCAACGCCACGCTGGGACCCGGTGCGACGGTATTGACCGGAGATTACATCTTCGCCCGCGCCGCCTATTTGGCGGCAGAAATCGGACAACAAGCGCTGATGAAAATCTTCGCGCGCACATTGATGACGATTGTCAACGGGGAAATCTCCCAGATGTACGCCACCAGCAGCATTGACGACGGCATCCCAGACTACCTCGAGCGTATTTACGCAAAAACCGCTTCGTTGTTCGAAGTTGCCACTGAGGGTGCTGCGATCTTGAGCGAGGCAGGCGAAGAGACAATTGCCGCGATGAAATCGTTCGGGTACAACATCGGCATGGCGTTTCAGATCGTGGATGACGTACTGGATTTCACCGCCAATCAGGAACGGCTCGGAAAGCCGGCTGCCAGTGATTTACGACAGGGCCTCATCACACTCCCGGTCCTCTATTATCTCTCGTCGATCGGCGATCGAGGAGAAATGCGAAATAAAATCACGCAGCAGCAGTGCGATGAAGTCACGCTTGGCGAAGTCATCTCCGCGATTCGCAGTTCAAATGCCATCGATCAAGCTCTCAATCAGGCTCGAGAATTCATCGATACAGGATTGTCCTTCCTGAAAGAGATGCCCGCCAATCCGGAACGATCAGCTCTGTACGAACTCGCAGATCACATCATAACCCGTAAAACATGACTCATTATTCTACGGGGATGTTGAAGGCGGAAGGCATCCAATAACAATCTGCATATTTCCTGGAGATCGGTATGGAACAAACGAACGTTTTCGCCTCGACACACCCTCTCGTGGCGCATAAACTGAGTAAATTGCGCAGACGGGATGTCGTTCCCAAGAAATTTCGAGAGCTCATCCGTGAACTCTCTACACTGCTGACCTATGAAGCGACTCGAGACCTACTGGTCAGTGCGGTCCGTATTCAAACGCCGATGGCAGAGACCGAGGGTGTTGAGTTGGCCGAAAGTGTTGGATTGATCCCCATCCTGCGCGCTGGTTTGGGTATGGTAGAGGGAGTGTGGGGATTAATGCCTTCCGCAGAAGTCTGGCACATCGGTCTGTATCGCGACGAAAAGACACTCCAACCCGTGGAGTACTACAACAAACTTCCCATCGAACCCACTGTCTCGATGTGTTTAATCCTCGACCCGATGCTGGCGACGGGAGGTTCCGCTGTTGCCACGATCGATATCCTCAAGGATTGGGGGGTGAAGAAGATCAAATTCGTCGGACTCATCGCTGCGCCGGAAGGCATCCAGGAACTCCACAGCCATCATCCTGAAATCCCCATCCACATCGCCGCCGTGGACGAAAAATTGAACGAGCATGGCTATATAATTCCTGGCTTGGGGGATGCGGGCGATCGTCAATTTGGCACAGGGTGAGAAAACTACGGCATTCTTCTTAATAACATCAAACGGGACACCGACCGAAGTGAGTGTCCCGTCGATTTAATACGATCGAAGGTGCTGCAAATACTTCGTTATCTAGCCTAAAGCGCCTGCAACGATACCGATGAAATCATCTGCACGCAAACTGGCACCACCGACCAAAGCCCCATCGATATCCGGCTGCTGGAAGAATTCAGCAGCATTGGCCGGCTTGACACTGCCACCGTATTGAACACGAATCGCTTGGGCGAGATCTTCATCGAACATATCTTGTAACACGGGGCGAATCGACTCGGCGATGGTCGCATTGGCATCCTCTGCCGTCGCTGCCATACCGGTTCCAATCGCCCAGATGGGCTCGTAGGCCACGATTACCCTTTTCATATCCTCCTTGGATATGTTCGCAAACCCCCTGGAAACCTGCGCGCTAACCACTGCCACAGTCTCCCCTGCCTGGTGTTGTTCGAGAGTTTCTCCTACGCACACGATAGGACGAAAACCATGGCGCAGAGAGGCCTGGACACGCAGATTTACCGTTTCGTCTGTCTCTCCAAAATACGCCCTTCGTTCTGAATGGCCGATGATGGTAAACGTACACAGACCCTGCAACATTGTGGGAGAGATTTCCCCCGTGTATGCGCCTGCATCCTCCCAATGTACGTTTTGAGAACCTACGAATACATCCTCTCCCTTCAACCGCTCTGCCACCGCCGGCAATGCTACAAAAGGCGGGCAGACGACACGTTCGACACCTGTGAGCTCGGATAGGCGGGGAAGCATGTCTTCAACGAGCTGTAACGCCTCCGAGATGTTCTTGTTCATCTTCCAATTGCCTGCAATACACGGCACTCGATCCACATTGTCCTCCAATGATTTGAAATTATTCAGGAATTTGTTGCTTCAAGAATTGTACGTGATCCTGCAGCCATACCGGCATACGGTTGTTCTCCAACAGCCTTTGAAGAAGGTCCCGTGCGAAATCCATATCGCCAAGATGAATGTGGATCTCGACGAGAACCACGTTCGCCGCGACGTCGTCCGGATTCCGGTCGAGTACAGGGGTTAATTCACCCAACGCCGCTTCGGGGGACTCGGAATACAAACGCATCCGAGCAGCTGCAATCTGGATCACATCACGATCCGGGTAGTTTTCATACAAATCCTCGATCATCGGCCACATCGGCTCTTCGGAGCCTCCGAAAAAGAGCGTTTGTAAAAGCTTGGTCGCCAGGACAACTTCCGGTCGCATCGGATTTTGTGACAACTCACGCGCCCGCAAGTAACATTCCATCGCCATAGGGAAGTCACCTACTTCCGTGAATAGATCCCCGGATTTGATGAAGGCATTGTAAGCGCCGCGATCGTCACCTTCAGCGAGCAATTGTTCCGCACGACGAAGTTGAGCTTCTGCATTCTCCCGCGACTTTTCATCGGGGATGAATTCCTCCACGGGTTGATCTTCTGGCTGTTTCGTCTTATCCCCCTCGCCCAATGAGGAAAGCTGCTTGATGCTTCCAATGAATGCGAACAGGATACAACAGGTCATCACCAATCCTGCGACGACCCAGAACCAGCGGCTGCGATTTCGCAGCGAGTCCCGCAGACCCGGTTTGTCGCTGGCAGCTTCGGTCTCCAATGGTGGGACGTCATCGGGTTTCCCTACGTCGGCCAACGTTGCAGCTTTCGCAAAGGATTCCGAGGGAAGCTGGCTCTTCTGGCGAGGCTTCGACAGCGATTCGAGCACGCCCACATCGCCGCCTGTGACCGCAGCGCAAAAGGCGTCGATCATATCTTGCACATTTGCATAGCGGTCTTCTCGATTTTTCGCCAGCGCCTTCAGCAGCACCAGCTCAACGGCCTCCGGCACCGTCGGATTGACCTGGCGCGGCAGGGGGAGCGGCGTGTAGATGTGATCGTGAATGATTGAAAACGGTGTGTCCGAAGAAAAGGGTACCCGGCCAACGACCAATTCGTAGAGCACGACCCCAAAGGAGTAAATGTCCGTACCCTCGTCCAACTCCTTTACGCCCTGGGCTTGTTCTGGGGAAATGTAATGCGGTGTACCCATCAGCATGTCGCCCGAGAGCGTCGAAGCGCCTGCTTCTGCGATGCGCGCCAAACCAAAATCCGCAAGGTAAATTTCGCCTTCCGGAGTAAGCAAGATATTGGAAGGTTTGACATCCCGATGTAGATAGCCGTGTTTGTGTGCATAAGTCAGTGCACTTGCAACGGCCTTTACGATGCGCAGCGCTTCGTCTTTTTTCAGCGGACCTTTCGCCAGACGCGCCTTGAGCGTTTCGCCTTCGATGAACTTCAACACCAAGTAGGGCTGGCCTGTGTGTTCGGAAAAATCGTAAATCGGAACGATGTTTGGATGTTCCAGCTTGGCCACGACTTTGGCTTCCCGCTCAAACCGAGCGAGGAAATTGGGGTCCTCCATGATCGCCGGGTGAAGCGCTTTGATAGCCACATACCGATCGAGGGCGGGATGGTAGGCTTTATAAACCGTCGCCATACCTCCCTGCCCCAGCTGCTCGATAATGCGGTAGGCACCTACGTTTTCACCTTTTTCGAAGCTCATCGCATCTCCAACCTCAGGCCGCGCACATTATAGACGAGAGGTTCTAAAGGGACAACAAACAGCTGCACGGCCGCTGGCCAACTCTGTCCTTCTACCAGCCAAGCAGATTATCGCCGCGCTCCAAGGCATGACGTTCGAATCGATCGCTCGATTTTTTCCGGATGCGTTGGTTTCCGAACGGGAGAACCCGAACTTACCCTTCTTTATCCTCGAGCACTGCCACACCAGGCAGTTCTTTCCCCTCGAGGAACTCGAGTGAAGCGCCACCGCCCGTCGAGACGTGACTGATGCGATCCGTCAAGCCAGCTTGGCGGACCGCGGCCGTCGATTCTCCGCCGCCCACAATCGTCGTGCCCTCACAAGCCGCTACGGCCTTGGCGATCGCCCATGTACCTTTGGCGAAGGTTTCGAATTCGAAGACGCCCATCGGTCCGTTCCAGACGACCAGCTTTGCACCATTCAAGGCCTGGCTGAACGCCTCCACAGTCTTGGGACCAATGTCGTAAGCACCCCAGCCGGCGGGCACTGCGTCCACGGACACCGTCTTGCTTTGCGCATCTTCCGCAAACCGATCTCCGATGACCAAATCGACGGGGAGGAGAATTTGATCCGCGGAACGCGAAAGCAAGTCCTTCGCCGTTTCGATGGAATCTTGCTCCACCAGGGAATCACCCATGGAAAAGCCTTGCGCAGCGAGGAATGTGTTGGCCATACCGCCGCCGATGAGCAAACGATCGGCTTTCTCCAGTAATCGCTCGACGACGGTGATCTTATCGGAAATCTTGGCTCCCCCCAGGATGGCAACGAAAGGATGCGCGGGATTCTCCAACGCCTTCCCCAAGTATTCCAATTCCTTTTCCATCAGAAACCCAGCGACGGCAGGGATGTGATGCGCCACGCCTTCCGTTGATGCATGAGCCCGATGTGCCGAGCCGAACGCATCATTGACGTACAGATCCGCAAGCGAGGCCAAGGCGGCAGAAAATGCATCATCGTTCGCTCGTTCTTCTGGATTGAAGCGCGTGTTCTCGAGCAGCAGGATTTCCCCCGCCTTGAGTTTCTCCGCTGCAGCATGTGCCTCGGGTCCGATGCAATCCTGCACGAATTCGACCGGTTTATCGAGCAATGTGGAAAGATATTCGGCCACCGGCCGCAGCGTCAGTTCCGGAACGATTTTGCCCTTGGGGCGGCCGAGGTGCGAACACAGGATGACTGCGGAATCGTGCTCGAGCAAATACCGGATCGTAGGCAAAGCGGCTCTGATGCGGGTATCATCTGCCACAGTGCCGTTCGCCAGCGGAACGTTGAAATCGACCCTCACCAATACCCGCTTATTGCTGGGATCGATGTCGCGAATCGTTTTCTTATCAAACATGAGTTTAACCTCAACGCGGCGCACCTGGCGTTCCAGGCGCGCCGCGTGCATTAGATTTTTACAGGGATTTTGAAATTAGATTGGCGAGATCTGCTGTCCTCACCGAATAACCCCATTCGTTGTCGTACCACGTGACCAATTTGACCATGGTGCCGTCCATGACGAACGTGAATTGAGCGTCCACAATACTGGAGTGATCGTTCCCTTTATAGTCCATGCTGACCAGGGGTTCCTCTGAAAAATCAAGAATACCCTTCATGGAGCCATTAGCCGCCTTGCGCAGTGCGGCATGCAAGTCTTCCGTCGTTGTTTCTTTCTCCAGGTTCATGACACAATCTACGATCGACACCGTTGGAGTCGGTACACGCAAAGCATATCCATCGAATTTCCCCTTGAGTTCGGGGATCACCAATGCCACCGCCTTGGCCGCGCCTGTCGTCGTCGGTATGATGTTCAAGGCTGCAGCGCGCGCCCGGCGCAGGTCTTTATGCGGTAGATCCAGGATTTTCTGATCGTTGGTGTAAGAATGAATCGTGGTCATCAAACCTTTCTCGATACCGAAATTATCCTGAATGACCTTCGCCGGTGGAGCGAGGCAATTCGTCGTGCACGAGGCATTGGAGATGATGTTGTGCTTCTGCGCATCATAATCGCCGTCGTTGACCCCCAATACAATCGTCAAATCAGGCTCCTTCGCAGGTGCGGTGATGATTACCTTCTTCGCGCCAGCTTCGAGGTGCTTGGAAGCGCCTTCGCGGGATCGAAAAATCCCAGTTCCTTCAATGACGATCTCCACACCCATGTCTTTCCAGGGAAGCTTGGCGGGGTCAGGTTCGGACAAAGCCTTGATGAAATCGCCTTCGATGGTCAAACCATCTTTTCTAACCTCGACCGATCCCGTATAGCGACCGTAATTCGAGTCGTAGCGGAAAAGGTGAGCCATCGTATTCAAATCCCCAAGGTCGTTGAAGGCTACGACGTCAAAAACGTCAGCGTACTTCTCTTTCATGACTTTGAGGACTTGTCGTCCGATTCGGCCGAAGCCATTGATTCCTACTCGAGTTGCCATAATTACACTCCTATTTTCTACGGATCAATTGAGATCCGGATTAGAATCTTGTTCATCCATCGATGGCAGGTCCAACGGACCTGTCCTTTCTTCCAGCAGCGCAATCAGCGCTTCGGCCAATTTATGCGCATCATGCCGCCAGGGCCGGTCGACGTCGACCAGATCCGCGGTGTACAGTTGAACCAGCGTGTTCCCGTCGAATATGGGTTCCACCATTTCTACCCCATCCGCGCTTGCGTCCAGATGTCCATCGTTGGCCACGACTAAATCGACCAACCCGGGTCCAACGTGATTCTCGATGGCTTCCAAATGCTGCTGGCAATTATAATCATCCGTCTCCCCCTTCTGTGTCGCCACATTACAGACATACACTTTGAAGGCGCCGGAAGCATGGATTGCCTGGACGATGTCGGGAACCAGCAAATTCGGTAAAACGCTGGTGTAGAGGCTTCCCGGACCTACGACGATCATGTCCGCAGCCAGGATTGCCTGGATTGCGCCGGGATAAGCGGGCGGATCGTTGGGTTCGAGCTGCACCCTTTGAATTTTACCCGGCATATCGGGGATGCGGCTCTCGCCTTCCACACGCACCGCTTTTTCGGCGAGCGTTGGCGCTTTGTCCGCGGATAAGGCAACGTCCTCCAGGCTGGACGGCAGCACCTGACCATGGATCGCCAGCACACGACCGGTCTCCAGGATTCCTTGATCGAAGCTGCCGGTCACACCTGCCAGAGCGGCGATGAAAAGATTTCCGAAGGAATGGCCGTTTAATTCTTCTCCTTCGAGAAATCGATATTGAAACAACTGCGTCAATAAATCTTCATCGTCCGATAATGCTGCGAGACAATTACGTATGTCACCCGGAGGCGGCAAACCCAGAGATTGGCGCAGCCTACCTGATGAACCCCCATCGTCTGCGACAGTTACGATGGCGGTTAAGTTGCCGGTGTGCTGTTTTAAACCGCGCAGCAGCGTGGAAAGTCCCGTCCCTCCCCCGATCGCTACGATCTTCTGACCGCGACCCAAGCGTCGATACCGCGCGACAGCTTCGACCAGAGGTTTGCCGGGACGAAGGTACGGTGCAAGCAACGTGCGATTCAACCTCACAACGGCAAAAAAAGTCAGCAAGAAACCGGAGAGTGCCAGCACGACGGCTCGCAACCAACGCGGCAGATCACGAAGACTCAGGACTGCGAGCCAGGGAGATTGTGGGTAGTTGCGGTAAATATCGAGGAAAATCACCGCTACGCCCAATCCGATCAAGGCGACACCGATGATTAGTATTACAAACCATCGTTTGACCCCCAGCCCCGGTTGGAGCCAGCGGATGAGGCTGCGAAATCGGTTCGGCGATTTTCCGTTTTGATTGGATTGACCCGGTGTTCTGTACACGAGCACGACTATACCAGAGAGAATATACACCGTCAACATAAGCCGCTTCTTGGTCTTTTATGTTGCCGTCGTTCTGTGTATAATAGTGGCACTATACCCTCAAGAAGGAGGTTGACGGCCCATGGCCACCGTAAGTTACACACACGTAAGTAAGCACTTTGGAGACGTTACAGCAGTAAACGACATGAATCTCAATATTATCGATAGGGAATTCCTTGTCCTGGTCGGGCCGTCGGGATGCGGCAAGACCACCGGCCTGCGTCTGCTTGCAGGTCTCGAGGATATCGACGAGGGTACGATTGCAATTGGCGATCGCATCGTCAATGATATCGAACCGAAGGACCGGGACATCGCCATGGTGTTCCAGTCCTACGCGCTGTACCCCCATATGTCGGTTTTCGACAACATGGCTTTTGGTCTCAAGCTGCGTAAGACACCCAAGGAAGAAATCAAGCGACGCGTACAGGAAGCCGCAGACATTCTCAGCATCGAGCACCTTCTGGAACGCAAGCCTCGCCAGTTATCCGGTGGCGAACGCCAGCGCGTTGCTGTTGGCCGCGCCATTGTACGCGAGCCCCAGGTGTTCCTGTTCGACGAGCCACTCTCGAACCTGGATGCGAAATTGAGGGTTCAGATGAGGGCCGAAATCAGCAAGCTACACCACCGCCTGAAGACGACATTCATCTACGTGACGCACGACCAGACCGAGGCTATGACCATGGCCGACCGCATCGCTGTGATGCGGGGCGGCGTTCTCCAGCAGGTAGATACGCCGCAGGAACTTTACGATCGCCCTACAAACGTCTTCGTGGCTGGTTTCATTGGTTCTCCGGCGATGAACTTCTTCAAAGCGAACCTGGAAAAAGCAGATGGATCCCTGGTGATCAATACCGGTACGTTCCGTGTCAGTGTTCCGCCATCCAAGGCGGATCGATACATGCCGCACGCCGGCAAGGAAGTCATCTTCGGTATCCGCCCGGACGACGTGCACGATCCTACGTTCTCCCCGCCCGTTTACGCTTCTCCGGTCGAAGCAAAAGTGGAAGTGACCGAGCTGATGGGCAACGAGATCTTCATGCACTTTTTATCCGGCGACAACAACTTCATCGGACGGATCGATCCGCGGACGGCGTTCAAGGTTGGCGACACCGTCGAGTGTGTCTTTGACATGGACAGCATGCATCTGTTCAACATCGACGGCGACCAGAACGCGATCATGTAACCGATCCGGCACATACATCAAACCCCCCCGCCTGCGAAGGCGCGGGGGTTTTCTTATGAATAAGGAGGTTATGCACATGCCCGGTTTTAAACTCATGCGGTCATTGCATTGGAAAAATGAAACAAAGATCGTGCTGCTGGTCATGGATGGACTCGGCGGCATGCCCATCCAGCCCGGCGGGCCGACAGAACTGGAAGCCGCGCAAACACCCAACCTCGACCGGATGGCAGCCGAGGGAACCCTGGGTCAGACGATTCCCGTACGCCCCGGCATTACGCCCGGATCGGGTCCCGCACACCTGGGCATGTTCGGATACGACCCCGTCGAGTATGAAGTTGGGCGCGGCGTGCTGGAAGCAACGGGCATTGGCATGACAGTATCGAAAGGGAACGTGGCGGTTCGCGGGAACTTTTGCACCGTCGACGCCGAAGGGAAAATCTCCGATCGTCGAGCGGGAAGGATTCCCTCGGACGAGGCGATTCCCATCGTGAAAGAACTGCAGGAAATTAAATTAGACGGTGTTGACATGGACGTACGCCACGTCCGCGAGTACCGCTTTGCGGCCGTGATGTCCGGAGAAGGCCTGGCAGCAAACATCGACGATACCGACCCCCAGCAGATCGGTGTTGCCCCTCTCCCCGCCCGTGCCCTCGACAAGGAATCCGAGGCCTGCGCCGAGTATTTCAATCAATGGACCGCAGCTGCGCGCCAGAAATTGCAATCCCAGCCCAAAGCCAACGCATTGACACTGCGCGGATTTTCGACCGACCCCGGCTTGCCGCAATTCCCTGAAATCTTTGGGTTGCGCGCCGGCTGTATCGCAGTGTACCCGATGTATCGCGGCGTGTCGAAACTGGTCGGAATGGAGCTCATCGAATTTGAAGGGGAAACACCCGAGCAGGAATTCCAGGTCGCCGCGCAGAAATGGGACGATTACGATTTCTTCTTCATTCACATCAAGAAAACCGACAGCAAAGGTGAAGATGGCAACTTCGACGGTAAGGTAAAAATCATCGAAAGTGTGGACGCCGCTCTGCCGCAATTGTTGGACTTGAATCCGGATGTCGTCGTCGTAACCGGCGATCATTCCACACCCGCAAAATTACGTTCACACTCGTGGCACCCGGTTCCCGCCCTGTTGTGGGCTCCGGAAACTGCAAGGCCGGACGATGAAAAAACGTTCGGAGAGCGAGCATGCGGGCGCGGCGGTCTGGGGACGATCCCCGCTACGACGCTGATGCCGTTGATGATGGCGCACGCCAATCGGCTGGAGAAATTTGGCGCCTAGCTGATCCGCGCGACGCTGAGTTAACTTAAGTAAGCAAAGATCGACAATTACGTCGATCTTTGTATTTTAATTCCTCGTATTAATAAAAACCGACGAGTTTACGAAACGTGTCACCCTGCCTGTGCTGGAATTCTCTTCGCTATATACTTTCCAACCCCGAATATGAAGAGCGCCTCGAGAATTGTGACCCCACCCAATAGGATGAAGCAGTCTTGCCAGAACCTTTCTGGATATAAGCGGATGAACGTATCCGAGTAGGCGAAAAGCCAGGTGTCGCCTTCGAAAAAAATACGATGGAAACCAACGAAGACCACGCCGAAGGCAACGACAATTCCCAAGATCAACACGCCGATCAGGATCAGTGTAGCTCGTGCTCCACGAGACAACACACGGGGTATCTCTTGCGATTGACCCGTGCGCCAGAAAACCGCGACGATCAGAACGACGAGAATCCACCCGGTCAATAGAACGCGTTTCATTAGATTCAACAAAACTTGAACGTCTTGCATGTGTTTCAACTCACGGGCGTTGTGCATCGGTGATCCATCGTCAAGATAGTAGGAATCGAAATACGAAATATCTGCGTTGCTGAGCAGGAAGTCGATATCCACAGACGACCAATACAATCGATCCTGCAAATCGAAGCCATAGCTGTCCTTCGGAAAACCGGGCATGCGGTATTCGAGCGGGACCCAGATTCCAGCGCTATAGAGCACGATGAAAACGCTCGATAGAATGAGATTGACCGGCAGCAGAATTAACAGCGTGGTTTCAGCCGCTTTCTTCCAGAAACGTTCCTTCGAGGACAAAATGCTTACCTCCTTCTATCGTAGAATATCGACATCTCCACCCATAATAAAGCGAAGCGCCATCGAATTGGTGAGGAATTCGATCGGAGCACGATCGTCGCTATAGACAATGTCGGATTCGGGCGTCGGCTGCAGATGGGCAACCGTCCGCTGCAGGATGTCCAGCAACACAGCAGGCGCCTGCTGATCTTCCAGAGCAAAGATGTTCATGATCAGGTTATCGGCGCTACTCGGCTGTTTGGTGGCGTAGATGAGTGTGTTGAAAGTATTCGGCACATCGACCACATAAACTGAGGGGAAAACCGATTGGATGGTTCCCGCCAAGGCCTCGATAATGCGGCGATCATCCGGAGTCCGGCCGACATTGATCGCCACGACTCCATCCTCATAAAGATGCGCATGCACTTCCAGAAAAAATTCCCGGGTGGTGAGATGCCAGGGAATGTACGGTAAACGATATGCATCAATGCCGATGACGCTGTATAGGTATTGGCTATGCGCAAGACCCCAGCGGCCGTCTGCGACGATCGCATTCAAATTCGGCTCGGTCATGTCGAACCAGTCCCGACCGACTTGAATGATCTCCGCATCGATTTCCCACCCGTCGATCGGGATCGGACCGAACACTCTGGTGTATTGTTTGGCGATCGTTCCCCCGGCCAGTCCGACGATCCCCAGGCGCTTCACATCCGAAAGATGTACCGGCGGGGAATTAAAAAAAGGCGCCGACAGGAAGTAATCCCAGGTCCCATAGGTGACCTCAACACCGGGAGCGTAGACAGAGTGGATGCCCTGGCCCTCGTTCAGCATCAAATAGCGAACTCCGCCTCGTTCTACGACTTGAATGTAATTGTAGGCTGACTCCGTTTCGAACACCTGCCCCGTACTTTGCTTGATCGGGCCGGACAAAGTAAAGAACGACAAGACGAGGATCAAAATCGGAAGGAGGAGATATTTCAGGCCGCTTCTGCGATCCTCCATGAACAATCCTCCCAAGGCCACGCAGATGAGAATGAGACTGAAGACCAGGAAGGTCCTCGCCGTGCCGATTGTGGGAATCAGCCAGAGTACGGGGAGGAAGGTGCCTAGAATCGATCCCATGGTCGAGATCGCATATATCCTGCCGGATACGCTTCCAGCCTGTTCGGGCGACCGGATGGCCAGTCGTATGGCAAAAGGAGACACACAACCCAACAGCGTCACGGGGACGCTGAAGAGAATCAACACGACGAAAAACGAACCCAGCATTACTGCCGTGGACAATTGTTCGACGGCCTTGGCTGCCTGAAGCAGCACGGGTTTGGCGATGATAGGCACCAGGCCGGCTGCGAAAGCCCCCCAGGCCATGATGCGATAGAACGTCGCAAGATGGGGAGAACGATCCGCCAATCGACCGCCGAGAAAATATCCGGCGGTGAGATAAATTAATATGAGGCCGATAATGTTCGCCCAGACAATGTTGCTGGTGCCAAATACATTGCCCAATAAACGTGAAGCGGATATCTCGATAGCAAGCGTGGTCATGCCCGAGAAGAATACTGCCACACCAAGTAATCTTTGACGCATAGGTTCCATCCTGTCTTCGTCTGTTGGTCCTAGACTGCAGTGAGGCTTAAACTCCTTCGGGAGGACAGGTTTAGCGCCTCTTCCAATGAATCCCCACAACGAACGGTAATTACTGGCACGCCTTCCCGACCGGCAGCAGCCGGCAAGGCGCTCGAGCTTTTCGGTCCACCGAAAGAGCTGGCATCAAGTAAGACCAGGACCGGGTGGCGGTTACCGATCGCCAATCTGCGAATCGTACTCATCACAACCGGTCCCGCTGCAGCGGTAATGATGATCACCGTCGAGCCTCGAGAAATACGAGGATACTCTACACGCAAGATCTCCTCGAGATCGTGGAGTCCAACCGCATCGAGAACGGCCAGGGATTCCAAAATCCGATACCGCTGCGCCTCTCCACGATCCGCCTGAATGACATACCTGGCCTTGCCGTATGTAATCAGACCGACCGACCGATCGAGGTTTAGAAAATGAAGGCCCAGCGAAGCTGCGATAGCAATGCCATATTCATCCGAAGCAGGCGGCAGACGCGTTTCCTCTGCCATACGCACAGTTCGATCCTCCGAGGCAAGTTGATCCGCCTTCACGTATCGAGATTTTCGATCGGCATCGAGAAGCAGCCAAACTTCGCCTTGTGGATCTAGCTCGAATTCCTTTACGATCAGCCTCCGGCGTTTTACTGTTGAAGGCCAATGGATACGATTCAGGCTGTCTCCAGCCGAATAATCACGGACGGATGCAGCGTTGGGCGTCACCTGATACGTGCGTTTTCGAATCGCCTCTCCGCCTGAAATACGCCCACTCGGAGTTACAAATTTTCGGATGGGAACGACCATCGGCAGCACCAGCAGATGTTGGGATGCCGGAACATCCCTTTGCATCGGAAACAGCCCGAACAAATCACCAGAATGAAGTTCTAAAGGTCCAATTTGGTAGCGCCCGCGCTGCGTACACACCGTACGTTGGATCCAGGTCCGGCGATGGTGTGATCCGAGATTAATTGTAACGGTGGAAGCACGATGACCACTGCGGTCATCTAAACCGCGGCTCCCCAACCCGGCCACCATTGAGGTAACTTTATATCCGGGCAAATCAGATTTGTCCCTCGCTTCGACCCAAATTTTAGCGATTCGGCTTTCGTTCACCAGCGTAAACCGCTCCGTGAACAACTGGCCAACCTGGGCACGTGTGGAAAACGCTTCCCGCTCCAATCGAACGCCGAGCAAGGACAATCGCGCCCAAATATATGAACTTGCAAGGAGAAACCCCCAGAGGTAAACCAAGTTATAAAAAAGATCTCG
>Ga0315534_1001581_pt1 | contig 15663 bp, 11 predicted proteins | sample SalMarSW160240MG_FD_203094 | JGI IMG/M metagenome (GOLD analysis project Ga0315534, IMG submission 203094) | Salt marsh sediment microbial communities from the Plum Island Ecosystem LTER, Massachusetts, United States - Salt Marsh Sediment SW1602-40 ... | reverse complement strand
TTTCGCGTTCTCTCGGAACCGAATTACTATCGCACCAGTTACGGCAGGATTCTATGAAGAGCATGGAGCAATTGGCAACGGACAGGTTAAACGCATGTAACATACTTGCAGATTCACTACGGAATGCTATCACAAAGTCAGGGCTGATTTTTTCTCTTGTTAAACAGGAAATAGGATACCTCAGGGATCAATGGGAACAGGCATTGATCGAAGACCGGAAAGAAAATAATATGAAAGTGGAGGCTATAAGGGACTTAAATGAAATGTTAACAAGCCTGGGTGATGGCTATGAAGATCTCAAGGAAGATTTAGTAGATGCCCAAAATAAATTTTTAGAACTTTCTCTTCCACCGGAAAAGGGTGAGAATTGGGTAGGTATGCAGATAGAGGAGAGATGGAAAGACCTTCTTTATCAATGCCCACAGGATGATCTTAAAAGAAAAACAGTATGGAAGACCATTGATAAACTGAAAAAGTCTCTTCATTTTGGTCAGGACCCTGATATCATTGCTAAGTATACTAAAATACCGGAGGAAGTTAAAAAAGAATGGGTTAATCTCATGTACAGAAACAATGATAAATTCGATGATTCCGCCCTTGACCGGCTCATCAAGGTACTTGCTAATTCATCCCTTGTGATACCATCTCGAGAAAAATCAAGAAAAACTTTGACCCAACTTAAGGCCCTTGCACAGACAATGAGCCAGCTTGAACAAAATACAAATTTTCTCTTGAATAGAGTTCTTAATGGAACTGAAAAAAATCTGATTTCTGGAGCTTTAAAAAATATTTCCGTGGATTCTTAAACTCATACTGCACTCACAAATTCAGCTTTTCCACCATGACTGCCCGTGAACATCTGCCTGAAGAGTCTGAAGGTCCTAAGAGCAATCTCAGGATCATGCTCAACCAGCTGAAATGCCTCTTTTCTTGCCTCAGATAGTATCTCTGCATCGATCATAATTTTTGCAACCCTAAACTGGTAAAATCCTGATTGCTTCTCGCCCAGAAATTCTCCTGGGCCTCTAATGACAAGGTCTTCTTCAGAAATCCTGAATCCATCTGTCGTTTTCTCTATAATGCCCAGTCTCTTTTTGGCACTGGCCGAATTCCTGTAGGAAGACAAAAGAAGACACTTTGAGGGATACGCACTTCTCCCCACTCTTCCCCTCAGCTGATGTATTTGCGAAAGGCCAAACCTCTCGGCATTCTCAATTATCATAATGGTTGCATTGATAATATTTATGCCCACCTCGATAACTGTTGTAGAAACCAGGATATCTATGAGTCCTTCTTTGAACTTCCTCATTATCTCTTCTCTTTGATCGAGAGGCATCCTTCCATGGATCAACGCTATATGGAAATCTGGAAAAATATCTCTGATCTTTCCAGCCATATTTGTGGCATCTTTAAGGTCCATCTTTCCTGACTCCTCGATCAAAGGATACACTATATAAGCCTGTCTTCCCTTTACTATCTCCTCTCTCAAGATTTGATATACCTTGCTTCGATCCCTTTCATGAAACAACTTGGTCTTTATGGGCTTTCTTCCAGGAGGAAGCTCGTCGATGATAGATATGTCAAGATCCCCATATAGAGTGAGTCCCAATGTTCTTGGAATAGGCGTAGCAGTCATAGTAAGTACATCCGGCCTTGTTCCTTTTTGCCTGAGAATAGCCCTCTGTGCTACTCCAAATCTGTGCTGCTCATCAATGATCACGAGTCCAAGCCTGGCAAACTTTACACTTTCTTGAATGAGGGCATGGGTACCTATGAGTATATCGATAGTGCCCTTTTTTACACCATCCCTCACTTCATCGGCAAAGTAATTCATCCCACTTGTAAGAAGTGCAACCCTAAGATTCATATTTTGAGTGAACTCAAGGGTGCTGAGATAGTGCTGTTCAGCAAGAAGCTGTGTAGGCGCCATAAATGCAACTTGATACCCATTCCTTACCGCTACCCATGCAGCCATAAATGCCACTGCGGTTTTACCGCAGCCTACATCACCTTGAAGGAGTCTGTTCATTGGGAATGATCTGCTCATGTCCGTGATAATCTCATGAATTACACGTTCTTGTGATCCTGTAAGTTTAAAAGGAAGAAAACTATAAAGCTCATGAATATCTGGTATCTCAAAGGCTATACCTCTTTGCCTGGAAGTTTTGCTTCTTTTGAGTGCAAGCGCAAGTTGGAGCATGAAGAATTCGTCAAATATGAGCCTTCTTTGTGCTGGTGATCTTCGAATGTGAAGATCCTCAAGCCTTGATTTTAATGGAAAGTGAGCTTCTTTTATTGCCTCACCCAATTCTGGAAGCAATTGTGCCTTTCTAATCATCGCAGGCAATGGATCTTCCAAGTTTGGAATAAATTGGTTTATGGCATCCATCATAATCCGCCGTATCCTTCGCTGTGAGATTCCCCCTATTTCAGGATAAACAGGTGATACCCTTCCTATCTCATATTTATTTCCATCTTCTATGATCTCAGGATGGTAGGTCTCAAGCACCTTTTTTGGGGATGTGCGAAATCGTCCGTAGAGGATAATAGTGTCTCCTTTTTTAAAGCTATACAGGTACCGTGCTGCTCCTATCCATTTAGCAGATATGATAGTATACTCATTGCCTACAAGCATTTCTAGCACTGACCGGTATCGAAGTCTAAGTCTTCTTATCTCCTTTATGGTGCCTCTTATAAGAGCTGACTCTCCAGACTTTATTGTCTGGACTGGAATGAACTTCCTGCGGTCTTGGTAAGAACGTGGAATGATATACAATAGATCATATACTGTCTGAACTCCCCTCTTCTGGAGTTCTTTCGTAATGACTTTCCCCACACCTTTAAGGGAAATCACTGGATTAAGTACACCCTTATATAGATTATCTTTATCTAAATCCGTATTCGAGTACATAATGGCTAGTTATAAGGATATTAAAAGGGCAGAAAGCGTGCCGAAGCATATTTATGGACAAAAATTGTAGAAACAAGAGTCAGGATAATGAAAGAGCAGACAGAAAAACAACCATAGATCCTACTAAATTGCAAGCGTCATACCTTCTCTGGCCCAAAAGACATCCATCTTTTTATAATCGGAATGAAATTTAGATCTATTTTCCATCCATAATTCATCTAAAAACTGATCTGAATGCTGTGGGTCGTGGTGAAAAATTGCGAGCTGTTTAACCTGGGCCTGGTAAGCAATATCAAGGAGGAGTTGTATAGAAGAATGCCCCCATCCTTTCTTGCTTGGATATTCCTTGTCTGTGTATTGGCCATCAGCGATCAAAAGGTCGACATTATAAATAAAATCAAGATAATCTTGCGCCATAGCCTTATTTTTCTTTGTGTCTGCATGGGAATGAAAAATGAGATCGAGCTCCACGTCTGTTGCATAAACGATCTTTTTTCCGTTTATGTCTAAACGATAACGCACTGAACCTCCTGGATGGCGCACCTGCTCTTGCCAGTCAATGATGACTTCTCCCAAGTGTAATACCTCTTCTGATATTTCCTGAATAGTGATGTCCGCAGAAAATTCTGACATCCCAATAGGAAAATACTCATAGTCCATCTGGCCTTTTAGAATAGAGGCGAGAAAATGCTCTTTATGAGGACTCCCATAAATTGTCAGGCTTGTATCCTTGATGTATACTGGTTGAAAGAAAGGAAGGCCTTGAATATGATCCCAATGGGTATGGCTAAAAAACAAATGGAGAGAAAGTCCCTTCCCTGTTTTATTATATTCCTCTATAAGGTCTATGCCTAAATTTCGTATTCCGGTTCCGGCATCAAAAATGGTATGTATATCTTGATAACGAACGGTTACACACGGTGTGTTGCCACCATATTTTTCTGTAATTCGTCCTGGAGTAGGAACTGAGCCCCGTGTTCCCCAAAAGGTGACAAGCGGTTTGGCTTCATTGGAAGGCATCATGTTTTTTGTAGTGTTTTATCTTCAGTGAAGAGAATTTTCACGCCACCGATATTGATCTGATCACTATTCCGTAAAACGCATTTCACAATCTTTATGCCATTGACATGGGTACCATTGGTGCTGTCCAAATCCTCAACAAAATATTCTTCATTACGAAAAATGACACGGGCATGTTGTCTGGAAACATTTTCAATAGAAAGGCAAATCTCGCACTCAGGAATTCGGCCAATAATTATCTCCTCTTCTCCCAACTCAATAACTCTATTTTCTTTACCAAAACCAAGTATCTCCAAACATGCACGCTGTTTGACACTAATTCCTTCGACAAAGGTATCACGAGAAAGCTTCGTTGTGGTTGAATGTAAAGATTTTTTATTATATTCGGATTTATTATCGATGTGATCCATATGTGAAGTTTTTTCAGTCTTTTTGGTTATAGTAAATGCATATATTAATTACTAGGAATATCTATACCCTTTATAAACTATTTTTTCAACCGCGTTATAGGAAATTTGATATCTCATAGCACGTTTCAATTGTTTTCGTTTCTCTTTTTATCCTTCTTATTCAATTAAGGATACAACTGTCGTAATTTTATTTGACAATTAAGCCTAACGTCTCTCCATCTTTGAGATTCACAAGCCCTTCTTCACATATTCTTAGAAAGGGTATGGCCGCACCTGTGAGGATAACAAGTGTCAGCAGGGGATCATCAAAAGGGAAACCTAAATCCTTTGTAATTTTTTTAATTTTCTCCATCCTTTTTGCAAGCATCTCAATTGGCATATCGGTCATAACACCAAATAAGGGTAATGGAATTTCCTCCAAAACCTTCCCTTTTGCATATACGACAGCCCCTCCTTGTAGTTCATAAATTCTATTGACAGCGCCTGCCATATCGGTATCATTCTCACCAACAACAATAATATCTGATGTATCCCAGGCGGCACTGCATGCAATTGCTCCAGTCTTTAACTGAAATCCCCTGATAAGCCCGACAAACATTTTTCCTGAAGCATACCTTCTATCAATGGCTGCTACCTTTAATATATCTCTGCGCACATCTGATCTGATCTCACCTTCAATCACAGGGACAGAAAGTATAAGCTCTTTGGTTACTAAATCTGTGACCTGTTCTATTACCCTTACATTAACGTGGGAAGATCTTTTTTTAGCCGATAGAGAAAAATCAGAGGATTTAAGCTTCCGTAAAAGATGAATACTGTTCAGACTACCCTTTGAAAAGGCATGTTTTCTTGGGCTCACCAGAAGCTTACCCTCTCTTGCAATGATCTTCCCTTTGCTTACTACATATTCAGCCTTGATGACTCCAGGACTCGGGATAACAAGCATATCCGCATATTTTCCAGGGGCAATTCCACCAACGATCCCATCTAGGGAAAAATGCTCTGCCACATTTATCGTAGCCATCTGAATAGCATGCATTGGTTCAAAACCTAGATCTATCGCTTTTTGCACAACAGCTTCCATATATCCTCTCTCAAGCAAATCTCCTGGTTCTAGACCATCAGTAACCAAAATAAGTCTTCTGAAATCAATCCCTGCATCCTTTATTCTGGATATAGAAGCGAGATCGCTCCTAATGCTTCCTTCACGTATCATGACATAGATACCCAGTCTCAATCTCTCGAGGACCTCTTCCGTATTTATTGGTTCATGGCAAGAAGATATGCCAGAGGCTATGTATGCCATAAGTTTTTCTTCCTTTGCCCCTGCGGAGTGCCCCTCTAATTGCTTGCCACATTGAAGGGTTTCGGCAAAAATTGGAAGATATTTTTCTGGTTTCTGCAAAACCGTCTGCCAGTAGGACTCACCCAGTCCTATAATATCATCTCTTGTAAGTAGTTTTCTAAGTGATTTCTTTGAGATACCCTGAGCCTTTTTACTTATGGAAACCATAGACGGTGCTGTAGCAAAAATCTTGATAGGTTGATCGCTAAGAGAGGCCAAAAAATCAATGACTCCTTCATGCCCCATTATGGGAAAGGTCTCCATTGTTTCAGTTATGATAGTTGTTGTGCCGCCAGCCATCGTATATTTCAGAAACTCGCTTGCATTCGATAGCCAGACAAGATGGGTATGGCCGTCGATAAGACCAGGAATAATGGTTTTACCCTTGACATCGATTACGTTCGTATTCGAGCCAATAGCATGTTCTGGATTATTTCCTACATATGCAATCCACTTACCCTTAATAGTTACTGAATAATGATCTAATAATTCACCTGTATAGACATTCAGTAGATTCCCATTGATAAAGGCTAAATCGGCCTTTTCCTTGCCCAGAGTAACGTTAATTACTTCCTGGGCACCATCTAAACCCTCTATAGAAAGTAATCCATATCTCCTCATGCACATCATCTCCTTTTCCTGTTTAACAATGCAGCAAACCTCATCTTTTGAAAATACATTAAATTAAAGAAGTAATTCGCCATATTACTTCCAGTAAAATCAGACCGTCAAGCAGAAAGAACGATTGACTAACTTGAAATAATTATCTATACAATCAACAAAGAAATTGCATGAATTATTAACCATGATAAACAAAATACCTCTCCTCTGAGAGAGTGAGCAATGTAAATAGGGAGCTAAAAAATGGAAAGGAAAAAGGTAACTATTTCTGACCTTATGGCTAAAAAGGAGAAGGGAAAAAAAATAACAATGTTGACTGCCTATGATTACCCAACTGCCCAAATGGTGGACAAGGCAGGCATTGAAACTATCCTGGTTGGAGACTCTCTTGGAATGGTAGTTCTTGGATACACCTCCACAGTGCCGGTAACCATGGAAGAAATGATACATCACACAAAGGCGGTAACAAGGGGTACTACCTATGCCTTTGTGATAGGGGATATGCCATTTATATCATATCAAACAGGTATTGATAAGGCTATTGAAAATGCCGGCCGATTTATAAAAGAGGGTGAATGCGACGCTGTGAAGCTTGAAGGTGGCAGCGAGGTTGCCCCTGTGGTAAAGGCAATTGTTACTGCAGGCATTCCTGTGTGCGCACACATCGGTCTCACTCCTCAAACTGCAACCCAGTTAAGTGGCTTTAAGGTTCAGGGAAAGGATGCCGAAAGTGCACGAAATTTGATCAATGCTGCCAAAGATTTAGAAACAGCTGGAGCCTTTATGGTTGTTATGGAGTGTATACCAGAAATGCTGGCCTCGAGGATTACAAAAGAACTAACCATTCCCACCATAGGGATTGGCGCTGGTAAAGATTGTGATGGTCAGGTTCTTGTGTATCATGACACGGTGGGCCTTTTCGAGCGGTTCACTCCAAAATTTGTAAAGCAGTATATCACATTAGGTCCAATGATAATTGATGCCCTGAAAGAGTATAAAAACGAGGTAGAAGAAGGGGTATTTCCTGGAGAAGAACATACCTTTAAAATGAGTAAAGAGGAGGCGGAAAAGATATAAACTTTCCTGTTACAAATCTTTGATAGTTCGGGCCGTTCAGAGGCGCAAGTGTTGCCACCATTCGTAACATTCAAGCCCTTTTATCCAACTCTTGGTGACTGCAAAGTGTGCCTTTGAGATAAGATGACAGCAGATTGCACTCGAAAGGGCAAATAGTCCAATAAAATTACTCCCGTATTCCATTGTAATATCTCCTTTGTGAAAATTTTTCTCTATTTCAGATTTTTTCTACCTTACACAGCAGCGATTTCAGCCCTGTTGAGCCTGTGATGGGGTCAAAGGCCTTATGATCGGTCAACACGTTACAGTTGCTCTCCTTAAATCCATGATAAAGGTGCACTACTCGTGGATCGATGCAATCTGTTATATAAGATGCACATTCGATTCTACCCCTTGGCGATGAAATCTTTACGATATCACCATCTCTAATGCCAAGCTGTGCAGCCGTCTCTGGGTTCACCTCTAAGAGATTCTTTGGAAATAGCTTTCGAAGCCCAGGTATGTTCCGCATTTCGGAGTGGGTGTACATCTCCAGTTTAGTTCCCGCGATTAGTATCAAGGGGTATTCTTGAGCCAGATCAGGTTTTGACACTGGACTCTCGGCAGGCTCTCGGTAAGTCGGCAAGGGATCGTAGCCGAATTTCTCCAACCGCTCCGAGTAGATCTCCACCTTTTTAGAAGGCGTCATAAATCCCTTGGATTCATACTTTCTGTACATATTGGGGTAATTCCGAAAGACCGCTACCTTAAGCGCCTTTCGCATGATAGATCCGAAGAGGCCCTTAAACTTGGTGTAGAGAAAGGGAGGAACGGGCATAATGATCCCCTCCGGTTGTTCCTTCAGTTCCTCACAGGTGATACCGAGAGGCCTGATCACATGATCGATTGCCTCTTCTTCGGTTTTCCACGGGAAGTACTCTCCATAGCCCATTGCCTTTCCCAGGTCACAGATAATATTCCAATCCGATCGCGACTCCCCTAACGGCTCCACCGCCTTGGTGCTGAGCGCGATCCGGGAGTGCACATTCCAGGAGTGGTCGGCGTGGGTGTCGTAGGTCACAAACCTGGTCCTCTCGAGAAAAGTGCACGCAGGGAGCACAATATCAGCGAGTTCGGCAGTGGGAGTCATAAAGAGGTCTGCGACTACGAGAAAATCGAGTTTTTTCAAGGCTTCTTCCACAACGTTGGTATTTGCACAAGCAAGCCTTGGGTTCGAGGCCATCACCACCATGGCCTTTACGGGGTAAGGTTCGCTATGGAGTATAGCATCCCACAGAGAGGGCGTGTGAGCTGCGGGCCAGGCCTTTGAAATCTTAGAGTAAAGGCACGTATTAACTCCGAGCTTTTTATTCGCTGCTTCCTGTGGAAGCTTGTCAAAGAGTTTGATGTCCTCAAGTCCCATGGAGATGGGTATGATGATAATGTTTCCACCCTTTACATCCAGATTCCCAGTGATCGCCATCAAGATATCGATGGTGCGGATTGCCACTGAGGAGTTGGTGTGTTGATCGAGGGCATTCCTAGGGCTGATGCAAGCGGGTTTGGTGGTGGCGTACATTCGGGCGATATCTTTAATTATTTTTGCGGGAACCCAGGTGATCTTCGCTACCTTCTCAGGGGAATACTGCTCGATGTGGTTCTTCAGTTCCTCAAATCCGGTGGTCCACTTCTTCACGAATTCCTTATCGTAGAGCCCCTCTTTGATAATGACATGCAATAGCCCTAAGACCAGGGCTCCGTCGGTGCCTGGTCGCAGCTGGGCGTGAAGATCGGCCTTTTTTGCATAGGATGTCATCCGGGGGTCGACTACGATCAGCTTAATGCCCCTCGCTCTTGCCTCCTTGATCGCGATCTCCTGAGGTTTGTTGGTGGCCTCGGGATTTCCGCCCCAGATGATTAGACATTTGGTGTGTGCTACATCGGGCGGAACTACTGCTCCGAGGTCATAATTGAATCCTAAAAACACCCGTGGAAGATGGCACACATGGCTTGGGTTGGTTATGTTCGGTGTGCCGATGAGGTTCGCGAGCCTCGCCAGATACGAGCCAAGGATATCGCCACTGTGGTAGTGGCCGTGATGGAAGTTTATCGCCTCGGGACCGTACTGCTTCTTAATATCTTGAAGTCTGTTCGCGATGGTCGTTAAGGCCTCATCCCAGGAAATCCTCTTCCATTTTCCCTCCCCCCGCGCACCAACTCGCTTCATAGAGTATTGCAGCCGATCGGGCGCGTAGAGAATCTCTTTCATGTGCTTGCCCCGCACGGTGAGCTGGCCCTTGCTCTCTGGGTCCGTGGGATCGCCTCCGATACTCATTACTTTACCGCCTTGTACGCCCACCCTCATCCCACACTGAGAGTGCGCATCCAGATCACTCACCACGCCGATCACCTTTTTTGCCTTGCCATGTGCAGCGTGGGCTGGATTTACGAGATCGGCAAAGCGCAGTGTTTTTGTGCTCATATATTTTCCTATGGCGAGCGTTACACCAAGTAAGGCTGATGCCTTTAGAAAAATTCTTCTGGAAATTTCATTCATAATATGCTCCCTTCTTTTTAAATAAGAAGATTCGCCCATGCTTCCCCGTGTAGGCAAATCCTCCTCGCTCGACTTCCTTGATTAACTTTTCCTCAGATCCCCTCGTTTTTTCAAAGGAGAGAATTCCTTCGGGCTTTAAGACTCGGTGGAGTTCAAAGATCATACCTTCAAATCCTCCCGCGATGGAGCGAAGGCCAAAGAGAAATGCAAGGTCAATACTTCTATCTGGAAGCCCTGTATTCGATGCGTTGACACATAGAGGTGTAACATTTGTTAAAGCAGCTTTCTCGATCTTTTTCTTCACCCTGTCGACTGCCCGCGGATGTACATCGACAGCATATATGTGACCCTCATCTCCCACAATTCGTGCCGCAGGGATGGTAAAGAAGCCCGGTCCACACCCTACCTCAACTACTTTTTGGCCTTTTGTGAGCCCGGCTCCATGTAAAAGTTTGTATGGATTTCTCACCAGTGCAAGAATGGGATTATCATGCATCACGCGAATCGTCCAATAGGCGATGTTTGATGTCTCAAGATTAGATCGATATTTTCTTCTACTACACATTGTTTTTACCTCCTCTAATTTTAGTACATTCTATCCATACGGAGTGGTTGACAAGGCCAAAGATCTTTAAGCTTTGCGCGAGGCTCATCCCTAACAGGCTTCCGTTGGATTGTGGATCGTCGGTATCCCAAAATAAACGCAGAGCGAAACATCCAGGCACTGATGCATGGCTTGAAACAGAAGCCTCTCGCAGACCTTTACGTTCAGTATTTTTACGAATCTCACGTAACAATATGGCTAATTCGTTTTCGGTAGTTTTCTCTTTGCCTGTCGCTGATTGCACCTTGATCGTTTCCAACCACTTCATAATGTATATCCTCTTTTCCCTGTTTGCCTTATTAATTAGCACAGAACATGCCAAAAAATATTATACTGTAAAATCAATTAGTTATAATTCAATTATGTGTTAAAGTATCCTATAGTACGTTTTTTAAATTGACTATGGTACACTTTAGCTATAAAGTGTCCTATAGGACAAATAAATTGGAAAACAGGGGGAAACCATGCAGATTGACGAGAATGAATTCTTTCGCGAGGCCACGCTCCGCATCTGTGGAAGTCTGGATGTTGAAATCTTTCTCTATGAGAGCTTTTTGTATCTTAGGAACTATCTTCCTGCAGATAGCGTGTTTTTAACCCACTACCGTCCGGAGAGAGGTGAGCACGCAGCCCTTGCCAGGGCATCAAACGAAGGGAGCTCATTACTTAACCTCACTGTCACTATTCCACCTGACATACGGACGTACGTGGTGCGTCCCGACAAGGAGACCCCTGTCATTGAAAGGGCAGAGATGCATCCTACAGCCAGACCCTGGATATCCAAGGGCCTGCTGGAAAGGGACGCCTCGCTTCTGGTACTCCGCCTTATCATAGATGGAGATATCATAGGAGGAGTGACCTTTATCTCACGAAAGAGTGGCGCCTTCACCAGGGAACATGCCGGCCTTGTATCACAGCTCAGAGAACCTTTTGCCATAGCCCTATCTAACAGCGTCAGGTACCAGGAGCTGCTTGAGCTTAAGGAGCTTCTTACAGAGGACAATCGTTTCCTTCACAGCGAGTTGCGCCAGATTGCAGGAGAGGAGATCATTGGGGCTGATTTCGGATTACGGGGTGTAATGGACATGGTGCGACAAGTTGCACCACTTTCAAGTCCGGTAATGCTTTCAGGAAAAACAGGCACAGGTAAAGAGGTCATCGCTGGCGCAATCCATAATCTGTCCCCAAGAAAAGATGATCCCTTCATCGTGGTCAATTGTGGGGCCATACCAGAGAATCTCGTGGATAGCGAACTATTTGGGCATGAAAAAGGCGCCTTTACCGGCGCACTCTCCCGAAAGCGGGGACGCTTCGAACGCGCGAACGGTGGTACAATATTTTTAGACGAGGTAGGTGAGCTTCAGCCCGAGGCTCAGGTGAGGCTTTTGCGGGTTTTGCAGGAAAAGGAGATCGAGAGGGTGGGAGGAACCGAACCGATAAAGGTGGACATCAGGGTGATCGCTGCAACGCACCGTGATCTTGAGGCCATGATAACTGAGGGGAAATTCCGAGATGACCTCTACTTTCGGCTCAATGTCTTCCCAATTGCCATACCTTCCTTACAAGAAAGGAAAGGCGATATCCCTTCTCTTGTCCATTACTTTATGCAGAAGAAATCGCGAGAGATAGGTATGAGGGAAATGCCATCCCTGGCTCAGGGTGCACTTGAGAGGCTTATGTCCTATCCCTGGCCTGGTAATGTACGGGAACTGGAGAACATGGTTGAGAGGGCACTGATTTTGAGCAGGGGTAAGCCACTTTCCTTTAACGACTTTCAGACTCCGTTAAGACTCAAAAGCAGTGACGAGAAAGAGCCACAGACCATACTTCACCCTGATAATATAGACATAGATTCATTGGCACTGGACGCGATTATGTCCGGGCACATACGCCGCGTTTTGGATATGACGAGCGGAAGAGTTGGAGGGAAACAGGGAGCAGCCTCTCTTTTAAATATCAATCCCTCAACACTACGCAAGAAAATGAGGAAACTGGGAATTCCTTTTGGCAGGAAGGCTATGAAGGGATATAAAAACTAACTGTTCAGAGTTTGATTTTATAGCCGTTCTGCATCGTATCCATAAAGAATAATCTATTATGAAATCGCGAAATTCAGGCATATGGTTTGAAATCTTTAATAAAATCAGAGAGAACCAAGTTGTGCCTTTTGGAAAGCAGGCTAAATTCCAACATCACAAGTATGACTTTGCTTTTTTTCATAAGGAAAGATGGAGTTATGATTAGATGAGGTAATCGATATTCTCAAATGCCAGGAGAACTTCTGATTAGTTGTTGTATTGTGTAATTTTCAGGTGGATCCCAAGCAGATTAGGTTTATAGCAGTATGTTTGACTTTTTGGTTCAATGTTTGTTAACGGACCTTGTACAAGATATTGTGGCAAGTCAGTTTGATTCGAATGCTTTTATTAAAGCATATACATCAGGTATAGTAAGGTGTGATAAATACAATCTACAAACCAGACACTACCAGGGTAGTAGGAGATAAATGATTAGTTCTTCTGTTGATGGAGACAATCATCACATAGAAATAATATCTACAATCATTCTTAGTAACATCCCTACCAAAATCTTATAGATTCGGTCTAAAAACTGAATAACCTTTTAAGTTGGTTAACGGACATCAGTTTGGTGATGATTTAGCTACAGGGAGGATACCTGATACACCCATACCTGGTGGTACACATCAGGCTCTCCCTTGGGAAGCGCCTGGAATTCCTCACTCACTTCTGCCAGTATCCATTTCCCTTCCACCACCAGAGCATCCTGCTTCTCCTTGAAGCCATTATTTCGGTACACGTCAGGACGAAGCGTATACACGATACTTCCACCCGGCTTGGTTACGCGAATCATTTCATCAAGAGAGCTGGCCGGGGCGTGGCCTACAGTCAGCACACCGATACTGATTACAGCATCAAATGAATCAGTTGAGAAGCCCAAGGTCTCTCCCATTACCATTCGGTGGAATTCTCGGTAAGCATTTTTCGCCCGTGCTTTCTCCAACATACCTACTGACATGTCCATAGCCACCAGGTTGCTGTAGCCCTGTTTGAGGAGCAATTCACCAACCAGGCCGGTGCCGGCACCGGCATCGAGAATCCTGGCTCCTTTGGGTACGTAACGCCTAAAAACATCAACGGCCCTTTGTGGGCTCACGTAGCCAAACTCCTCGTCAAGGTCAGCATCATAGTCCTGAGCCCACTGGTCATACCGCCCCTCTAATTCTTTGTTATCCTGCGAAGACCAAACCCACTTGACCCTCTCCTGTCTTTTCATTCCACTCTCCATTTATAACCTAATATAGGATCATCTTTAATGCATTATTTTGTCAATGAAAATCTCTGTAACTCCAAGAGAATAAGAGCAGCGAGGTTCTGAAATGATTTCCTTAGGCACTATAGTGTTTCTCAGGTGGGGATTATCTGAACTTCAATTACAATACTAAACTTTTTCGGCCTCCCAATTCTCCGCAATTATAATAGCATGTTACGATTTGAAAATAACGCGTTAATCAGTGGCGCAGCCCTTTTCGTCCGCTGAATTAAATTGTTGGCAAAGGTATTTTATTACTTCTCGGTCCAGCGGAAATTGGCCTGGCCGCTTTTGATCGTTTGGTTCTTTTTTTGATAGTTCCTCGCGCGGTATAATCACGCGCAGTCCGAAGGGGGTCGGCACCTCGCAAACGTTTTCGTCAGCCACCACATGGGACCCGTCCAATTTTATGGCGGCGGTGCCTGAATTCATGATGAGTTTGCGGTTTGCCAGACGCTCTTCGCGGCGGGGTGAACAGACAAGGCGGCAGAAACCGCATACGGTGTAGTAAAACCAGTCAGGATTGAAGACTGCTTGTCGATAGTTGTAAAAGGAGTTGTCGGCGGCTTGCATCTGGGGATCCGCCTTCTGAAGGCTTATACAGAGCGCGTCAAGCTCCTGCTTTTCTTCGGGAATCGGTCGACCAAGACGGTAGGGACTCCAGTTGGACCAAGTCTGGGAAGCAGCTAGTCCCTCATATCCGGTGCAGCCGATCCAGCAACAGGTGTTGGGCCGCTTGCGTGATATGGTTTCTGTAACGCCAGCGACCGTAACTTTGGTCGATGCCTTGGGGTGAATCATTTCCATAGGGCAGACCAAGCTGCACATTTTGCAGTTGTCGCATGGATGATCTTCGTCCGGAATGGGTGAGTCAGTCGCCAAGGGGGCGGAGGTCAAGACACTCCCCAGTTCAACCAGCGCGCCGTATTCCCTGGTTAGCAAATTGCCACTCCAGCCCAAACGCCCGATCCCTGCTGCCAGGGCCCCGTAGCGGTGAGAAAAATCTGGATGAAACTCGGTCATCTCCATCACGTTAGCGGCGCCTTCCTCAGGTCGATAGTTGTTGTTGAGGTCTACATTGACGGCTTCGTAGCCTTCCGATCGGAGTCGTTCGACGAGCGCATCACCGATCGTATATAGCGTCTGTGAAATGGTTTTCCGGTTGTGGCAATGAGGTCGCCATTTCTTTTTGCTGATGAAATCCGTTGCGATATCCCTATCAAGCGAGACCGCAAAGGAAATAACCGAGTTTGCAGATGGCAAAAGGTAGCGCGGATCGGCGGAGGGCGGCCCGTCAGCAAGAATATCTTTTGAGGTTACACCGACCAAATCAGCGCCAAGGCTCAAAGCCAAGGATTTCAGCTTTGTTTCCGCAGAACCCATAGACATATCTCCTGAGAATGATTCTTTTGCCAACAGTACTATTATATGGAAAGTATATTGTTTATTACAATATTTGATAACTAAGTAGAAAAAACTCCAGCAACATAAATCCAATCTTCTGCTTTCTACTACGTGCCATAGCTTATATCCAAGACTCGCCTGATTTTATTGAAGATTACAGAACGAAACATGAAATATCAAGGAATTAAAGGTTTCATACAGAAACCTTCGTTCTTGAATTAAACTTCTTTTAGTCAACCATTTAAATGTGATATCCAGATGGTGTATGGAATCGATACTTGGCTGCAATAATGGCAAGCTGTACGTAATAAATTCTGTTTTTTCTACTGATTTTAATAGGTTACATGGTACTTTTCCTATCCTAACTTTTTCATCTTGTCAAGCCATTATTCTTTTCTCTGATGA
>Ga0315534_1001580_pt1 | contig 15673 bp, 8 predicted proteins | sample SalMarSW160240MG_FD_203094 | JGI IMG/M metagenome (GOLD analysis project Ga0315534, IMG submission 203094) | Salt marsh sediment microbial communities from the Plum Island Ecosystem LTER, Massachusetts, United States - Salt Marsh Sediment SW1602-40 ... | reverse complement strand
CAATGAAAAGGTGGAGGATCATAATAAGGTTACACTGATGACTATGCATTCAGCCAAGGGGCTGGAATTCAAGAATGTATATATTGTTGGAATGGAAGATACCCTCTTCCCGTCTCCTTTGTCGGCTGGCAGTGCCAAAGAACTTGAGGAGGAACGGCGTCTCTTTTATGTAGCTGTGACCCGGGCTGAAAAGATGGCCACCCTCAGTTATGCATTAAACAGGTACAAGTGGGGGAACCTGGAAAGAAGCAATCCCAGTCGCTTTCTACGGGAGATCAACCCGCGATTTCTTGATTATCCACAAACCGGAGGCAAACCATTCCATGGAAGGACGGGATACGGAAATAAATCTTCAATGTTCCGTGAAGAAACTGCAAAATATACAGAGAAACCACGATTGAGGAAATTTGAGAAGTCAGTCAGCCAGGTTCAAAGCACACTTAACGAGACTGACCCTTCAGAGTTTTGCGAAGGAGACATCGTCCGGCATGAGAGGTTTGGAAATGGTGTTATCGTATCAATCGAAGGTGAAGCTCCCAATAAGACTGCTTCAGTTCAATTCGAAAAAGAGGGCCGTAAAAAACTTCTGCTGAGGTTTGCGAAACTGAGGAAACACCCCCCGACCCCTCCCGACCTGCGGTCGGGACAGGCTCTAAAGGGGGGCTAAAATCATTTTGAGACGTGGATTATTTATAAAAATCCCCTCCTGGGAGGGGCTCGGGGTGGGTTATTTCTTCTCCCCCGCCTGATTAAAGTTCATTTGCCTCAGTGAATAGCCTGCAACTGAAATAGAATGTTCATAAGTTGTTAAAGCTAAAATGACATCGGAGGTGTTGAAGAAGCCTATGGAACGAAAAAAACCTGCCGGAACCGAAAGGCTCACGGCAGGTGAAAACATATTAAGAAAGAAAACGGAATGCCGTTATTGTGCTACTGCTGGTTCTGCAAGTTTCTCTTTTTCAATAAGCACTGACTGATAAAGAGTTGCGAATGAACTTGAAATCCACATTATTGCGGGGAATACTCCGACAATACATAATATAAGTCCGAAGATTATGATGAAAAAGGAGACCAGTCCCATTGCGAAGATCCTCCAGCCATGTCCTCGTGTAAGTTTCCAGCTTAATTCAACAGCTTCAATAGGATCAAGCTTCTTATCCATCACTATATAAGAGACAAATACCAGCCTGCACGCTATTATTATACCCGGAATAAGAAGTGCAAAACAACCAAGTACAATAAGAGCAGTAACAAGCAGGTTTGCAAGGACAATATGAAGATAGTTCTCCCAGAAACCTTTTATCAGCATCTCAAAATCGGGTTTGATCTTCCTGACAGCCTGCACAAAGGTCATATCGGCTCCATATTCAAAAACAGGAACCACAAAGAAGGCAAAAAGCAACGATAAAAGTCCGAAAAAAGCTGCTAGCATCCCTAGAGAAGCCCAGTTAAAAATATTGTCAGCGTGTCCTGCCCATTCCCAGGGTGCCCTGTGTAAATCACCTGCATCAAACTTAATATTAAGCATCCTTATCGGTGCTGTAACCACAGCTAATATAATAACGATCAAAAGGAGCCTGATAAAGTTGTCTGCCATTACTCTCCAGCCCGTCCCAAAGCTATTGCCAAATGTTGGTTTAAAAGTGTACTCATTTACTGTTTCCATTTTTAAAAATATTAATTACAACTGTGTTCATTTTCTGAGTCAAATGTAAATCCCTTATTTTAGATGGTTTGCATACTATAGTAGTGTTTTTTATTTTTCCTACTTTAGTATGGATGGCAATACTTTAGTAGTAATTGCGGATTTGGAGGTACGAAGTGACGACATCCCGTGCAGCGGGAGCGGATTGACAAAAGGTAAAAAATCCGCAATCAACAATCCGAAATCCGAAATAATGTGAATACCTTTATATTATTATGCTGAAGTACCTGGTTTTTGCAGTTTTTATCCTCTCGGTTGCGCTGGCAGCAGGAAGCGTGGTCCTTGTATCACGGCTCAGAAAAAGGTACAGGGCAGAAATATTTTCCTCTCTTTTATATTTCCTGGTCTTTGTTTTCACCTTCGGCTTTTACGGAATATGGGGACAGGTAATCATAAATGCTTTCCTCTCACCCTATATTGATCCGGATATTATTACGCGCTTTACTGATGTTTCTTTATTCCTGGGCCTTCCTTTCCTGGTCTTTGCCTGGCTTATGCTTATGAAGTTCTCAGGTGAAATATCAGGAAGGAAATACAATAACAAGCATCTTTTCTGGTTTCTGCTGGTCAATTTTGGTATAATTTTCGCCCTGGGCTATATTATTGCACAGGAAAAATCAATAAATCCGGAGATCCTTATACGATATTATTTTATCAGCATGAATTTCTTCTACTTATCAGTTGCCTCATTTCTGATAATTTTTCCGAAGAAAGGAAAGTCATTCATACATGCTTACGACCGCAGAACAATTGCCACAGGAATAATGACGGTAATGTTGTTACAATGTATCCCTCTCCTTTTCTATTCAATATCAGTATATATAACGGTAGGTTTTATCTTTACATTTTTTACAGGAAATTCATTTCTCCCGGTCTATTTCACATATGGTACAATGATATCATCGTTGAGCGAAGAGCCGGGGAAAGATTTATCATTTGAGGAGTTCTGTAAAAAGTATGAAGTATCTCCCCGTGAGACAGATATTGTGCGCGAGATATGTAACGGCTTAAGCAACAAAGAGATAGCCGATAAACTCTTTATTAGTCTCCAGACAGTCAAGGATCATACTCACAGGATCTATATTAAAACCAATGTAAGAAGCAGGGTACAGCTTATAAATCTTGTTAAGGAGGAGATACTCCCGGTCAGCTAACCCACAGGGGTATTGAGGGGGGTGAGGATCAGAATTCCATAAATACTATAACCTGTCCCTTTTCGAATTTTAATTCAAAATAAATCCCGGTTGCTTCATTGAGTGTAGCCTCCCACCAGTTTTTAAGTTTTCTTTTTATCAGAGGATACAGCAATCCTGAAGAGGTTATTTCTGTTTCGGGATTTATGGAAAAAATGGAAACCTGCTGTCCGGGTGAAGATTCAAATTTGCCGCTCTTAGTAACAGGATAAAGGATCCCCGTGTCAGTGATCATCTTAACATTAATGAACTGCGCATATTCCGCAAGCAGTGAGATATTACCGATAGTATGATCTTCACGTTTCCCTGTTGCTCCCAGGATCACAATATCATCATAACCTCTTTCAGAACACCACCTTACTGCCTTTGTCAGATCATTGGTCTCCTGTTCAGTATCTTTGAAAATCCTGTCTTTGTATCTATTGAGAATATCCGGATTTAGAGAGTCACAGTCTCCCACGATAGCAAATGGTTCAAGTCCGGATTCAATAAGGGATCGGGCTGCCCCGTCGCAACAAATAATACGTGACGCGTTTTTTAGAATGCCAAGAGGAATTTCATTTTTCGGGAAACTTCCATCCGCAAGAATTACAGTATCAGCAAATCCTGTCTTTTCCATTCCCGAAATTTACAAAAATTAAAAGAATCAAGAATGAACCGCAAAGATCACAAAGAGATTCTTCGCAAAGCACGCAAAATATTCCTTTATCTATTCTGTTTCAACCTTCCGTTACTAAGGTCTATCTGCCTCTGTGGTATCGGGTAATTGATATCTTCGGGTCCGACAATGGCCATATGATACATTCTATTGCCCCATGGCATTGTCTTTTCATAATCCAGGATGCGGTTCAACTCTTCAACCGTAATTCCCCACCTGTTAAGGTCGAAATATCTGTGTCCTTCCATACCCAGTTCAAGTTTCCTTTCCATGCGAAGTGCTTTCCTGGCGTATTCAATATCCGGGAATGAAGGGTATTCAGAAACCTGGTAATTAGCTGCCGGTGTAACTCCATCTGATTCTTTTACAAATCCATCCGGATTTTTTGCCCTGGCTCTTACAGCATTAATATTTGAAAGAGCTCCTGCCAGGTCATCTGTCTCTATCTGGCATTCAGCAAGCAGTAAAAGAACATCAGCAAATCGTATCATTCGATATCCGTTAGCTGTGTACCCTGAAGTCCAGCTTTCGGTTTCTGTTAATATCCCTTCCTGTGATTTCTTATAAACCTGTTTTTTAGGACTATATGGCCCAGCAAAGGATTGGTCACGCACCCAATCTGAACCCGTATGTTCCCCCCAGTCCCAGTAGGAGATGCCTCTTCTCCCCACCGACCAGTCCAGTCGGGGGTCAAGTTCTCCGGTATCTTCGGTAAATGGATCAGCAGGAGCCAATCCCTGGTCACTGATAACAGGATCAGAATTATAGCTGCAGTCAAGTAATGGCAGACCACCTGATGTTCTGAAAGAATTAACGAATTCCTGGGTAGGTTGGAAAAAACCGCAACACCCTCCTGGCGATTCTCCTGATTTGTATGGAAAATTCAGCACTTCACCATATCCTCCATTCCAGCCTCCTGAACCATCATTTACAGAGTATTGTACAGTATATACAGCTTCAATGCCATTCCTGTTTTCAATTTCAAAGATCTCACCGTATGTCGGGGCAAGCCCTATTGCGGATCCATCAGGTTTAGTTCTGTTTGTCTTTACTTCTGATAGAAGAACCAAAGCTTCATCATAATTTTGATACATCTGCATCAAAGCTTTTGCCAGCAATACTTTAGAGACAGTTCCATTAAATCTTCCTATTGCACCCATATCATCCGGTAATAGTGTCCCTTCCTGCAGATCGGCAATTATCTTATCACGGATATCAATAGTATTGGTAACTTCATCCGAATCTGTATTCTCATCAATATAGGGTATCATTCCCCACATTCGCCATGCATCAAAATGGTACCATCCTCGTAATGCTTTTGCCTGTTTAAGGAACAGATCAGCTTTATCCTGTGTAATAGTTCCATCTTCCAGTGCCTGGTTAGTAACCATAATAACGCCGTTACACCTGGAAACAGCTTCATAGACCGATCTCCATTTAGTATTTAAAAATTGAAGTGTGGGAAGCTCATTATATATTTTTATTGGATCCCCTCCCCATGAATCACCGGAATCAGTACCTTTATTAGCCTCCAAACCTCTTATTGATCCATACAGCCAGTTCGATGATGCTGCTTCCCATCCTATGCCGACTTCCATTACTCCATCAAGCATCGAGTAAGCTCCTATCAGCAGGGCATTAATACCATCTTCATTTGCCAGGTAATACTGATCGACAGAATCTTTGGGCCTTATGTCAAGCCATTTTTCACCACATGAACTGACAAGTAAAGAAAGAATTACAATGGATAATATTATTTTCTTCTTCATAACAAGTCATTTACAATGAAAAGTCAATACCAAAAAGTAATTGCCTGACATTGGGATAGTTACCATTATCTATCCCAAAATAAAGGTCATAACCTCCTATTTCCGGATCAAGACCTGAATAATCCGTGATGATAAACAGGTTAACAGCCTGCAGAAATATTCTTAAAGAGTTTATATGAATCCTGGATAAAACTGCTTTTGGTAAATTATAGCCAATCTCCACGTTCTTCAGCCTTATGTAAGAGCCATCTTCAATATAATAACTGCAAACCTGTGTGTTGGTTGAGAAATTCGATGAGTTTGATGCTTTGGGAACAGATCCGGATCTGTCTGACTCAGTCCAGCTGTTGTATAACAGATCCTTACTTTTTTGTCCCTGGAACGATGACCAGAAATCGGTCCCCCACTTATTGTAATTAAAGATTTCATTTCCCTTTGAACCATAGAAAAATGTTGTCAGGTCAAAATTCTTCCAGGTCAGGATAAAGTTTAAACTATAGGTAAAATCAGGACTGGGATCTCCTAAATGTTTCCTGTCCAAATTATTAATATATTCATCCTGATTAATGTTTTCATACCTGAAGAAGCCTGGAGAAGCTCCATCCTGTGTGGGAGCATTATCTACTTCCCGCTGATTTTGAAATAATCCGGTAACCTTATAACCATAAAAAGAAGATAATGGATAATTAACCTCGTTTCTTACAAAAGCACCAATTCTTGAAACTCCCGAATCAAAATATTCTATATCATCAGTTATTTTATAAATCTTGTTCTTATATGCAGTTAAAAGAAAAGAGGTGTTAAGTCCAAAATTATTCCATCTGTTCCGGTATGATAATTCCATATCGACACCGGTATTTTTCATTGAAGCTATATTTACGTAAGGTGCTTCTCCCAGCCCGGAGGTCGCCGGTACGGGCGGATTATAGAGAAGATCTGTTGCATTTTTCGAGTACCAGTCAAAGGCTATCTCAATCTTATTATTAAGAACCCCTGCATCAAAACCTATATCGGTTATTGTTGAAGTTTCCCATCTGGCATCCGGATTGCCAATCTTAGAAGGGTAATATCCCATAACTGATGATGTGAATGTTCCGTACAGGTCATACCATGAACTGCCAATACTATGATCGAACTGGAAGACAGCATTCATGGGTGAAAGCGAATACTGGTTACCTGTTTGTCCCCAGGAACCCCTTAGCTTCAACGTCGATATCCATTTCAGATCCGACATGAATGATTCTTTATTCATCAGCCATCCTGCCGAAAACGAGGGAAATATTCCATACCTGTCTGACTCACTGAATCTTGAGCAGCCATCACGGCGAAGAGTTGCACTTATCAAATATCTGTCAGCAAATGAATAATCAGCTTTAATGAATGTCGAGAGAAGCCTGGTTGGTGTATATTCCATTGAATCCAGATTTGATTCAACCCTTCCGATATCATAATTAACAGCTTCATAACCGGCAATGGCAGTGATCTTATGCTGTCCGAACTGCCTGTTGAAAACAAGAGAGTTTGTCCAGATCCAGTCACTGTTATAGGCTCTGCTTTCAACCAGAGTAGTATCCGGAATGTTTTCAGATCTTTCATAAGTAGGATAAGTATAATCTGACAATGAACCTTTATCCCATGTGCCTCCCAGAGTTGACCTGAAGTTCAGCCCTTCTATTATCATTACATCCAGATATATACTACCAGCCAGATGTAAGTCCCTGAAATAGTCATCTTTATTTCTGGTGAGATCGGCCATAACATTGGGTGCATTTCCCAGCCGGGGAGCAATCCCGGTCCCTCCCCAGTCGCCTTCGGTAAATGTATGTTCAAATCCGGCAAAGTCGGGTCCTGTCCACCTGACAGGAATTATGGATTGTGATCTGTATGGACCTTGCTGAATAGGACTGTTTTCATTCAGATTGGGTACATTTAGTTTATCACTGTATGAAATACTTATACTTTCACCCGCTTTGATGCGGTTCTTAAGGAAATTATAATCAGAATTGATCCTTGCAGTATATCTGGTGTTATATGTATAAAGGACTATTCCATCCTGCTTGAATGCGCCAAATCCGGCAAAGAATTTTGCTATTTCATTTCCTCCGGAAAAAGTGAGATTATGATTCATGATTCCTGCAGGGTTGGTCATAACATCGTACCAATCGGTATTTGCAGCCCATGGAGGTAATGTGGGGGATGAATTTGTTGATGGTCCATATAACGGATGTACCTCAACCGTACCATCATTATCATACACAAGCCACTGAAGGTCAGCATGTTCCTCAGTGTTAAGAACATCATTCTTCGTGCCTTTTCCAGGTAGTTGCATTCCCATCGACATATTATAAGTTACTTTAAAGCCCTCATCTCCCCTCCTGGTTGTTATAACCATAACGCCGTTTGATGCCCGTGATCCATATATTGCAGCCGACCCGGCATCTTTCAGTATTGATAGTCTTTCTATATCACAGGGATTTAAAAAAGAAATATCCCGGGTTGGAATTCCATCTATAATATAAAGAGGATTATTGTCAAGAAATGAGCTGAACCCCCTTATCCTTACCCGTGATGCCTCTCCCGGCTGGCCGCTACCGATAACATTTACACCCGAAACCCTTCCCTGTAACAGGTTGCCAACATTGTCTGAAGGAATAACTGTAAGCAGATCGGGGTCAACAAGCGATACTGATCCTGTTATCTGAGCAGTATTCTTATATGAATATCCCGTAAGAACCTGATCAGAAGCATTGATCACTTGTCCGTTTTTAATAACAGTATCTGCAGTAACTTCATTTTGAGCTATCAGAGATACAAAGGGAAAAACAGTAAATATTAAAGTCAATAAAACGGACCTTCTGAAAAAGAAAAATTTCCCCAAATGCCATTCTGAAAAAGAGACCATTATTATTTGAAATTAGGTATATGTTCTTCGGGGGCTCTTTTGCAATATCAAAATTAGACTATTTCTATATATAAACCCAAATTTCTTTTACATTTGATTGTTTGTATATAATATCCTGAATGAAACAATATTTATATCTCTTAATTGTTCCTATCATACTCTCAGGTTGTGATATGAATTCAGATAACAAAAATAAAACAGGGTTCTTATCAATTACAGAAGAATATGTAAGCAGTAACCTTGGTGGGGATACAACAAAATTAAATCTGGAAAACGGAATAATAGTCTTAGGTGATGAATACAAAACTTATGTAATTGATCCTGAAAAAATATTTATCGGTTATTTAGATCAGGACACAAAAAAAGATGCAATAGTATCTCTTTCAATATATCTTGGGAATACTGAAGTAACATCCGAACATCTTTTTATTATCAATACCGGAGGTAAATTAACTCTTATAAGATCACTTGAATCTGATATGAGGATCCTCAATATTGAAGATGGTGTCATTACTGCTGAAATTCCTGAACACTCACGTAATTCACCTCTTTTTAACTGCCCCTCCTGCTGGGAGGTCGTAAATTACCGGTTTATAAACGGGGAACTGAGTAAAATAGAATAGAAATTTGAGGGAATTGACAGTAAAAAAAATTATTTATTTTTTTACCTTATATACAACCGCCTTCTTCCTGTTTATACCTCCGACAATTAGATGGGTATCCCCCTCGAAATACAATAATGATTCTACCATTCCATTTAAAAGTATCCCGCTCTTCGAAGGCGGTAATATATCAAATGATTGTTCAGACCTCTTGCTCAACAACAATATACCTTTATTGGCATCATAATATCCGGTTGATGGATCATATGTATGATCATTACCGCCAAGCAGCACATCAGGATAACCATCATGGTTGAAGTCGTGAACGATTGTTTTTGTTATTGGCGCAACCTGTAATGATCGTGGAAGTGAGTCACACCTGAAATTTCCACCTTCGTTCCATAGTACGTAACTCGAGGTTGTATTAACCTGAAGTTTTAATTCGACTCTTTTAATGATATCTTCATTAAGAATCTGATCTATTGTCATAGTACTGAATATCTTATAGGTGGGAAACAGTCTTTGAAAATAAACAGATTGGCTTGCAAGTTCATCGAGATAATTGATAGGATACTCTCTCATAACATTTTTCTGGTCTTTCCAGTATCCTGTTACCAGGGATTCTTTGTTCCCGTCCATATCTATATCAAGAGCATAAAGGGTCAGGGGGTACTTTTCAGTTACAGTGTAACGGTGGTTATTTCCAAGATTACCTGCAATATAATCAATGTCACCGTCGTTATCGAAATCCCCTGCTGTTACAGAGTACCACATTCCCATTTTTTCCGAAAATCCCGGAATGGAAAGCGGTACCAAGGTTTTCCCGTTTTCATTTTTTAAGATTAATATGGAATTCCACTCTCGTGCCACTATAAGATCCTCCCAGCCGTCATTATCGAAATCGCTCCAGACCGCATCGGTCACCATTCCGATATTAAAACTGTATGTTGTATCCGTTGATAACTTACCGTTATCATTAATTATCACATGAGAATTACTCGCATATGGAAACACTCCCTGTTTTACTCTGGAACCGATAAATATATCCTGATCACCATCATGATCAAAATCATATAACCGTACTACAGATGCAATGAACGGGGGTACTGGTAAGGGATTCCTGATAAATGAACCATTTTGATTCTCATACAGGTAATGCTTAAAATCTGATTCTTGTCGGTTCTCATAACCACCTGCAACAGTAATAATGTCATTATCACCATCCCCATCAATATCAGCAATTGCGAGGTCAGCTTCAGAAAACTCCTTATTACTTGTTAATCCCTCTATCTCTGTTCTTTTAAATCCTTCACCCTTTCTTAGATATACAGTTGTTGGCAATGAATTGGTTGATCCGATTATTATATCTTCTCTTCCATCTCCATCTATATCTCCTAAGGCCATTTTCGGTCCTATCTGGGAGAATTTATGCGGCATTATACTCTGTCCCAGATAAAAATCCGGAAAATCAAGTTGTTCATGTTTATATTCGAGAATATCATCAGATTTCTCAAAAAAATAATTTTCACATTCACTCATACTAACCGGCACCAAATCAGGCAGGGCGTCAGCTTCATTAATTACCAGGAGTTGATTTGCGGCGATGTTTCTGATCATCGAAACATTTCCTGTGACAGGCCAAATTATTTTCAGTGAATCAATCGTTTTTGCCCCTGCCAGTCCGAAATGGATCACAGGATCGACAGAAGAAGCATATCCTCTTGAATTGTAGTTTTCATGAAACTGGTATTTCCCGTCTGCCCACAGTTCAACCTTCGCACCCACGGCCATAGTATTATTACCTTCCCCTATGAGTTTTATCCTTATAAAGTTGGCCATTTTGCCTGATTTTTCGACAGTATAGTTACGCAGGACAAAGGCTTTGTCATTGATATTATTTGCTACATAATCCAGATCACCGTCATTATCCAGATCAACAAAGGCAGCACCATTGGAATAAGATGGTATATCAGGCAGCCATTCTTTTGAACTGTTAATAAATTTCATCTCTCCTGCATTTTCAAATGCAAAATTCTGTACTTTAACAGGAGGAGCCACTTCTATAGTTTCGAATTCCCCAACCAGGTATCTGTAATATTTTGCCTTGAATACTGTATAATCCTTATCAGTCATATCCCTTGGAAACCCGTTGGCAATGATCAGATCCTTGTCGCCATCATTATCATAATCGGCAAACAGAGGCGACCAGCTCCATTCACTTGCTTCTATTCCTGCAAGCTGTCCAACCTCGCTATAGGGAAGCATCTCTCCGTTCATGAAGCCGTTATGCATATGAAGCATGTTCCTTATATGCTGATGTTCTAATCCAAACCTTGCATCGATCTGATAGAACATGTAAACCAATCCTCCATTGGTTTGTTTCTGTTTATAATAATTTTCAGGCAGCATATCCAGGGTGAACATATCAGGATACCCGTCATTATTTACATCAGCCATATCGTTACCCATTGAGGATCTTGTCTGGTACGAAATATATTTTCGGATCTCGTTTTTAAATGTTCCGTCTTTCTGGTTAATATAAAGCAGGTCGTTTGTTATAAAGTCGTTGGAAATATAAATATCGGTATAACCATCCTTGTTGATATCTCCCAAAGCCAGACCCAGCCCGAATCCTTCATAGATAATCCCGGAAGGTATTGTTACATTAGTGAAAGTCCCGTTTCCGTTATTGCGGTACAGACGATCATTGTTAATGGCTTTACCTGTGATTATTCTTTCTGCAATTTCAGTATTCATTCTCTGGTTTATGGTATTATTAAGAACATACAGGTCAAGGTCGCCGTCATTATCATAATCAAAGAATGTTGCATCGGTTGATTGTCCCTCCTCATCAATTCCATAATCCTCAGCCATCTCAATATACCATGGATCTCCGTTGTCCCTGGTTCCCTGGCAAACCCACAGCCTGTTCTTGCACTTTGCTGAATCGGAATCGGTTGTTGAGGTAAAATATACATCGAGCCACCTGTCGCTATTTATATCTGCAAGGGTGACACTGCCATACCATTGATCATTTGTAAGTCCTTCAAAGTTAGAGGTAATATCCCTGAACCTGAAATTGCCTTCATTCAGGTACACTTTTGGAGATACCTGGTTTCCTGAAAACACCAGGTCGGCCAGGCCGTCATTATTCAGGTCTCCTGCTCCAACTCCTGCACCATTATATATATATTCATAGGTGATAACATTGAAGCTGTCGGATTCTGTTAGTAAGTTTTCAAATTCAATCCCGGTTTTTCGGGGATCCTGTAGCCGGAACCTGGTCTGTTTTTTACAGGAAATAAAAACCAAAGGGAAAAATAACAGGAGCAGAAATAGTTTTCTCATATTAATAAAATAAGATTTCTCAAAATCGGGTAAAAATAGAAAAAAAAGGGAGTATAGCAAAAAGCATTTATTATTATGGAGGGTTTCCGAGGATCAAGCTTGCATGTCGTCAGGTGAAGTCCCAGGGATTGGTTTACTGAAATAAAAAAGGGGCTTTAAAAAGCCCCTTTCTCTTAAATTATTTTGACTATTAATGTTACCTGTTTTGAACAAGTAAGCCACCCATCAGGTCTATCTGACGAAGAGGTATAGGATAATTTACATCCTCAGGACCTACTCTGGCAGTTCCCTGTATATACATGGCACCATTTTTACCCCATGGGGTTGTGGTCTCATAATCAAGAACCCTGTTGGTTTCGGTGACAGCGAGACCCCATCTCTGGAGATCCCACCACCTGTGACCTTCCATACCTAGTTCAAGCTTTCTTTCCATGTAGAGAGCAAGGCGCGCATTAGCCTGTGTATCGAATGGATAACCTGTTAAAGGATATTCATTAATAACATAGTTTGCAGCATTGGTAACGCCATCATCTTCCTTAACCCAGCCGGCCGGAATTGCTGCCCTGGCACGTACAAGGTTGATATTTGTGCGTGCACTGGCAAGGTCGTTTGTTTCAATCTGGCATTCTGCAAGGAGCAGGAGAACATCAGCAAAGCGTATCATACGGTAACCATTGGCTGTAACCCCGTTGGTCCAGTTTGTTACGTCTGTAAGAACTCTCTCCTGAGATTTCTTATAAACCTGCTTCTTGTTCTGCCATGGACCCGAATAAGTTTGGTCACGTACCCAGTCAGAGCCGGTAACTTCACCCCAGTCGAAGTATGGGATGCCCCTTCTTCCTACTGCCCAGTCAATCCTGGGATCCAGTGGACCAGCATCTTCAGTGAATGGGTCGGTAGGAATCAGACCCTGGTCACTTACTACGGGATCCAAATTATAGCTTCCGTCAAGCAGTGGTAATCCGCCTGATGTCCTGAATGAGTTAACAAACTCCTGTGTGGGCACGAAGAATCCGCAGCATCCGCCCGGTGAACCACCAGCTTTGTATGGGAAGTTCAGTATCTCGGGATAGCCGGCATTTGCTGACCCGGCACCGTCATTAACAGAATACTGGACAGTATAGACTGCTTCTTCGCAGTTCCTGTTCTCTATCACAAAGAGATCACCGTAATTAGGATGAAGCCCTATCGTTCCTCCGTCGGGTTGTGTACCACTGGTTTTTACTGCCTGGAGTAGAGGAAGAGCACCTGCATAGTCATGGTTCATCTGCATCATTGCTTTTGCTAGCATAACCTGACATACAGTCTTGTTCCATCTTCCTATCTGATCCATATCATTAGGCAAACCATCTACACCTGCTTGAAGATCGGCAATAATATTTGACCTTACGTCTGTGCTATTGCCTACTTCAACAGGATCCATTGTTTCATCTAAATATGGGATCATCTCCCACATTTTCCATGCCTTAAGATGGTAGAAACCACGGAGAGCCCTTGCCTGTGCAACGTACAAATCGTGTTTAGCCTGTGTTATTTTACCATTCGCTAATGATTTGTCGGCAACAAGAATAACGTTATTACACCTTGAAATTCCTTCATAGAGAGTAACCCATTGAGTGTTAATGTAGGAGTTGTTAGACTCTTCGGTGAAACTCTGAAGAGGGTTGATTGCCGGCTGGTCAGCTGCATCTGTCCCTTTATTGGCAATCACCGCCCTGATTTCACTAAACACCCAGTTTGAACCTGCAGATTCCCAGGTTGTGTAGTTCGCTGTACCGTCGAGTACTGCATAGCATCCTATTACCAAACCGTCGATTCCTTCTGCAGATCCCATTACAGATGCATCAAGAGATCCGTTTGGTGTAATATTAAGGAAATCTTCCTTGCATGCACCCACTATACCAAGTACAGCAACCGTTATAATAATTATTAAATAACTCTTTTTCATATTCTTAATTCTTTTTGTGTTAGTTATAGAGTAAGATTGAGTCCAAATATAACTTGCTTGACATTTGGATAGTTACCTGTGTCAGAACCGAATGCACGGTCATCACCTCCAAGCTCGGGATCCAGTCCTGAGTACTTGGTAAGGGTGAAGAGGTTAACAGTCTGCACATATACCCTGAGAGATTTCATATTGATCTTGCTCACTAAGCTCTGCGGTAATGTGTAACCAAGCTGCAGGTTCTTCATCTTGAGGAATGATCCGTCCTCAATGTAATAGCTGTTAACCTGCTCACTGGTTGAGAAGTTCGATGTATTGGATGCTTTTGGTACTGTATTTTCGGGATGGTCAGTAGTCCAGCTTTCATAAAGCAGTCTCTTACCTTTCTGTCCCTGGAATGAAGCCCAGAAGTCAATCCACCACAGGTTCCAGTTAAAGATCTCGTTCCCCTGTGAACCATAGAAATATGCATTCAGGTCAAATCCTTTGTAACTCAGGTCAAGGTTCAGACCATAAGTGAAGTCGGGGTGCGGAGAGCCGATGATTGTTCTGTCATCAGTTGTTATTTCGCCATCACCGTCAATATCCTCAAACTTCAGGAAACCAGGTGCTGCACCAGTCTGAGTTGCATGATCATCTACATCTCCATCACTCTGGAAGAGACCAAGATATTTATATCCGAAGAATGAAGACATCTCTTCTCCGACCATATTCCTGTGTGCTGCTCCGATCCTTGTTGTACCACCTCCATAATCGAAGTAGTCATAACCCTCGGCAATACTTACAATCTCATTCGTGTAATGTGTCAGGTTGACATTAGCGCTAAAGCCCAGGTCTCCGAAATTATCCCTGTAGCCAAACTCAAGGTCAAAACCTCTGTTCTCCATTTCTGCAATATTAATATAAGGAGCGGTTGCATTACCTGCCTGTGCAGGACGTTCAACACGGAAAAGAAGGTCTTTGGTTTGTTTCAGGAACCAGTCGAATACGACACTTATCCTGTCGTTCAGGAAGGTTGACTCAAATCCGACGTCAGTTGTAATGTTTGTTTCCCATTTTGCATTTGTATTACCGATACGTGATGGGCGGTAGCCAGTAACAGCGGAGGTAAATGATCCGGTGATATCATAACCTGCGGTAGATACGCTGCTTGAGTACAGGCTGAACTGGTTCTGTGTATCAAGAGCGCCCTGGTTACCCATCATACCCCATGATCCTCTGATTTTCAGGTCGGAGAGCCATGTGAGTCCTTCAAGGAAAGGTTCGTCACTGATACGCCATGCTCCTGAGAAGGCCGGGAAGACACCATAACGTGTGTCAGGACCGAACTTTGAAGAACCGTCCCTGCGGATAGTTGCGCTAAACAGGTATTTGCTCCTGAAGCTATAGTCAGCTTTTCCGATAATTGACACAAGTGCCGTAGGAGTGTAAAAGCTGGAGCTTAAAGAGTTGATTGAAGCTCCGTTGGATAAGGTACGATAACTCACATCTGTTGAGAAATAGTTTCCTCTGGATCCGCTCATATAACGACCCAGACCTGTTTTGATTGCC
>Ga0315534_1001579_pt1 | contig 15680 bp, 13 predicted proteins | sample SalMarSW160240MG_FD_203094 | JGI IMG/M metagenome (GOLD analysis project Ga0315534, IMG submission 203094) | Salt marsh sediment microbial communities from the Plum Island Ecosystem LTER, Massachusetts, United States - Salt Marsh Sediment SW1602-40 ... | reverse complement strand
TACAATTTACAAGTATATTCAAAAACATTCCAGTTTATTCATAACAATAGAACAAAGACAAGAAAGGAAAGATTCATGGAAATCCTTTGTAGTTAGTAGCTGAAACATTTTGAAATAAGAGCGTATTTTATTAAATTTTTATAGTGAAGTAAAGTTAATATCTTGTTTGTATTTACAATTCTACAATAATAATATTTTTAATCATATTCTACTACAATTTTTAGGTATAATAACATTAGAAAAATAAAATAAAAAAATGCAATATTATTTTTCTGAGAAATTAATAAATTTTTAAACTAAATATTACTGTCATGCAAATAACAGATGATTTAGAAGAATTAAAATTCTGTGTAGAATGTAATTCTAAATTGTCATCATCATGGTCTGAACTCGAAACGCCATTCTGTGAAGAATGTTTTTTTAATACAGGAATTGACTAAACCAAATACTAAGTTCGATAAATGATTAAACTTTTTAGAGATGCTTATTTATATTCTAATAATTTCTCTTTACAAATAGAACACATAGAACTATTATTCATACTGAGAGATAATAAACAATATCAAAGGATCTAGACTCTTCTGCGCGGAAAGATGGTACTTAATTCTGTAATTAAAACTGAGAGTGCTTTTTTTATTATATTGATTCTGTTTCAATTGACAATAATGTAATTCATTGTTAAAACCGATTTTGTAGTATTTATCTAATTGTGTAGTACAAGAAGATTATGATAAATAACTGTTTATAATACATTAAATTAAGCAGTATATTATAGTCTGAGAATTAAATATTACAAGTCTCATTGTTTTTATCAAAATCAAAAAATCATATATTATTTATTCTCTATATTATAATCATAATAACAGTATACAATTTTTTTCTTAGAAAAGGCATGAATCGATCCAAGAGATAAAAAATTTAAAACTAAAAGAATATACAAAAGAAATTTTTTAATAACCTAATTTTTATTGTTTTCAATTTTGAACAAGATTTAGCAAAAATAACTTATTTCTATTCTATAATATAAAATAAAAATATTGTTATTAATTGCATAAGATATGATCAAGATATTTTGTATAATGATATTAATTATCTTGATGAGAATTTGAGTATCATCAAAGAAAAGAATTTAGTAAAGTTTCATGATAATTATCCTATGTCAAAATATCAAGTTATCCTCTTGACGAATACAATGTTCTTAAGTCTAATTATTATTTTGCTTTCTTTACTACCTAATTCATATAGCGAATCTTCTATATCCATTTTAGAACAAAAGACATACAAGGATTCGAACGGTTACTGGAATTTAATAGGTTCGTTAAGAAATCAAGCAGAAACACCTGTAGAGTTAAGCTTTGATATCAACTCATCAAACTTATCAAAATCACACTCAGATATATTCAAAAGTATTACATTTGCTAATGTTATATATCCAAATTCTGTTGTTCCGTTTAAGCTTATCTCTACTGAGAAAGAGTTATTCGAGAATTTTTCCAATATGATAAAAATAAAGCAAGTAAATAGACCAATGTTTTCTGATATTGTACACGAATATTCAAATCTTGCAAAAGGGGAGGAAAAGATCTTATCAGGAACATTAAAAAATACAGGTTCTACCATTATTAAAGATATTGTAGTTTATGCTTCAGTACATGCTAAAAATACAACTCAATTGGATTCTGTAAAAAGTGATATCATTCCCATCCTGCTACCTGGAGAAGAGAAATCTTATACAATAATACCAGACCCGCTTATAAAGTCAGATGTCTATTATTATAGCTGTGCAGGTCTTGATATTAATACTCCTATCACAACATTAGATACAGGAGATGGTTTTCTTGCCTTCGATTTACAGAGTGTATCTTTGGTGAGTAATTTTGGTTATGATTCATCATCAGACAGTATCATCTTTACAATAAAACCTTATAATCCAAATGGTGGAGATGCACTATTGAAAATACCACAAAGCAAGATTGATCAGAAGGTTAATGTTAAGTTAGATGGAAAAATACACTCAAAAGCCGACATTGACGTGGATGGAAAAACAATTACAATGAATATACCAATCCCTCCTAATGAACATGATATTGTTATTTCTGGAGTTTTGAATGGAATTTAAGTTTTTATAAATTTTAAAACCTTATCTTTTATTCTACATATTTTATCTAGCGAAAGGATTTAGTAAAATCCTATATTCTCCTTCAGAAATTATTTATATACTCGACAAGATCTTTAGATATGAAATAACGTTCAGATATCTCTAGTGACTCATAACTTTTATTACTCTTGCAATATAATATTTTCAATATAATAAAATCTTCTTATTCCAAATCATTTTCTTCTAATTGTTCTCTTACAATTATATCATATTTCATAATATTTAGCATATAATTTGTTTTCATTAATCTACATATTAAGAAATACAAAATCAGTAGACGATATTATTACATATTCAGATTGATTTAACATTATAGGATTGCTTCTACTTCCTAACTCTATATCTCAAAAAATTAGTTCTTGTGAAACAATAAATTTGTCTGTATTATTATTTGAATCATCTATAATTGGATTACTGTAATTGTTAGGATCACATTGAAGAGGTAAAGTCATGTCATAGATATGATTTTGCCTCCGTACTACTAAATCAACTTCATACCTATCAAATAATGGTTGTTATTTTTTCCTCATATCTTATTATTGAATTGGCTTATAAAGCATAAAATTAATCTAATGAGTAAAATAGTTCTTGCTAGCTTTCTTTGCTCATTTACAACAAAGCTATATTATGAAGTACCTTTCCTCAATCTATAATATGATTTTCATGATATTTTATATCTAAAGGTATCAATTATGATATCTTTAGTGATACGTGCTTTCTCATGAATTAAATTAAATTATTATATAATTGCTAGCAGACTACCAAGTAGTTTGATATCTGTCAGTAAATGAAATTGTAACCTATGTCGGTAGGTACGACAGTTAATAATTTCTCTAATAATCTTTATAAATAATAAACTGTTTAATTATATTATGGAAAATGTCTACTAAAGGTAAAACCATATTGATAGTAGATGATGAAGAAGATCTTAATAATTTATTTAAGACATTTTTAGAAATTAATGGATATAAAGTAGATACTTTTACTGATCCTGTTGATGCTTTATACTATTTTAGAAAAAATCTATATGATCTTGCTTTACTTGATTTGAAAATGCCTAAAATGGGTGGAATCAAATTATCTAAAAAATTGAAAAATATAGATCCAGCTCTATTTTTTATATTTATTACTGGCGCAAATAAAGAATACATAGAACATCTAAAGAGAGATTATCCAGAAATTGAAATGATTATAATATACAAACCAATCTGGTTAAACGAACTACGAAGTATAGTTCATACACTTTTATCCAAACACCAACAATCGCATGATAAAAAACAGCTATTGATGACATTATGATTAATAAATAGAATAAAAGTATACAAAAATTGAATGAAATAATAAATTATATCCAAACACTACTATGTGTTAATACTAGTCTTCTAATTTGATCTTCTGATAATTGTGCTACGTGTTTATCTTTATAAGCACAAAATGCAAGACATGGTTTATTTAATTTAGGAGGTCGAATACATTCATAATCAATTAATTCATCAACTAAACCATATTCAAAGAAACAATCCATCATAGAAAATACTCGTAATCCTTTTTTTCCATTATTTATCGATTCTTCAATCAAAGAATTCCATTTTATATTAACTTGTTCACTATCTATTCTTACTGTGTTTGTTTTGTTGCTACCTTTTTTTTGATTAAATAATAAATACCAGTCTTCACTATAACTAATATTCAACAATTTATCATTTCGAAATTTGCTTATATCAATATCATGTAATGCCATTTTAGATTGCAGATAAGATTCTTGAATATTTTTATCTAATAGCAGTACAGTTGTCTCATTGTTTTTTATTCCTATTTTTAGAAATTTAATAGCATCTTTGATCTTATCATCCATAGAAGAATAAGTTTGTATAGTATGATCATGTAGTTGGATTTGATAAAGTCTTTCTTTTTTCTTTGTAGTTGAAATTAAATCTATTATATCGAATACTGAAAATGGTTGGGTTCTAATATCTTCCCTTTTACTTATTTCCATTGATAAAAAGATTTCTATCATAGATTGAGATGGTATCAAAAAAAATATTCTTTTGTCAGAGAATATTTTTTTGATTTCTTTAATAGTAGTAGTAGTAGTAGTAGTTAGGTATAGTTGACTGACCTTGGTATATTCTACTGCTACTGGCATAGAAATGTCTAAAATAACTAGTTCAAGATTTTTACGTTCATTATTATCATGATTAAAATGTATAATAAAAGTCAAAATGTCATTCCAGTTAACTAATGTTATATTATAATTATGGATATTGTAATTATTAAAATTTTGTTGATAATGTTGAATATTATTTGTAACTAGAAGTATTGTTTTTTTCTTATTATTTGAATTCCCTTGATTATTATGATTTTCAACAGGCTCCAACATTTATCTTCTACCCCTTTCTCACTTGTCTTTCCTCTTATCTTTTAGTGAACCAAATGCTGAATATTTTGAATGTACTATTCCTTCTGAATCACATACAATACTATGATTATCATTAATTCTATATCTATGATACTTAAAAGGAGTATTCTGAAAGTTATTACTATTGTATAGACATAATAATGATACATTTAATCCATGATTTTTATTCAATTCTTCTATTGTTTGATCCCACCATTCTTCTAGAGCAATACATTGATCAAAATGGATATTTCTAAAGAGAAAATTTGGTATATCGCATACTATTCTAATCTCCTTTATGTTATCTAGTATTGCTTTCTCAAAAATCTGTCTTTTCAAATCTTCAAATGGTTTTAGATTGTTACATGCTGCATTGATGTAATAATCCTCACTATTTTTAATTACCATAATATTGTTTTTTGGATATTTTTTTATATTCGGAATTTGATCGAGTATTGTTTTTAGATGATCCTTTTCCATATTATGCATAGAAATATAAATACAGAATTGATTTTGTTGTAATCCTTCACCAAGATATCTTAGTAGACTAGGTACGAAAGAATTAGGAAAAGCCGAGTATTGTGATCCGTTCTCATAATACATACAAATATGTTCATTTGTATTCTTAGAAAATGAATCATCAAATATATTTCGAAATAGATTATTTGTAAGATGAAGGTTGTGATGTTCAAAAAGGATTTTTCTAGATCGATGATCTAACGTATCAAAATCATCTAAATCATAAGCACAAATAGCTGTCATTGGAAAGTCCAATGAGGCAGGAGATGATTTTTCAAATTCAATAATATATTGCCCATAGCCTCTTTCAAAAAAGATTTTTACATCTCCAAATGCCCTTAGACCTCTTTTTTCTTTGGTTATTGCTTTATTTGCAAGATCAGAAAACTGTTTGCTAATCTTATTACGATCTATTCTCTTAGTTGAAAAATAGATCTCTGTAGAACTTTTGATGTTTATAATAGAATTTTTTTCTAGATTTGCCAATTCCTCTGAAGAAGAAATCTTCCAGTTTTTCATTATTTCATTTCTAACTTCATTTTTAGTTAGTTCATTAGTAATCATTAATATTGCCTCATTTCTTTCCTCAAATCCAATTCTAAGATATTCTAAACCATCTTCTATTTTTCTCTGTGGTGAAGAATATATTCCTAAAATATGACTTTTGTCTTGAATCTGAGTTATTGGAGACAAAGTAATTATAATTCTTATGTAATACATTATTTATTCGTATTATAGTTTATTTTAATAATTTTTCAGAATTTTAATGTATTTTTTTTAAAATCAACTATTAATATAGTTACTAAGTTATATTTTCTATAATCTTTTCATCGAGTTTAGATATTGAAAATTATAGAGATTAAGATTATGTATATTAATTATATAATAGTAAGCTAAATCCCGAAATAACCCATTATGGTTGGTCAATTTCCTAATATTGAACGCTATAATTATAGTGACAAAGACATATGCATTATGATCGTGTTTATACTGTAAAGTCTTGTAGATTTTTTTAGAAACATAGTTTATTTTGAAAATTTCTACGAATACAGTATTACTAGATCACGTCTACCTCATGAATAGTTACCAGACCATTATCATCAATGATCATTTTTAATTCAGGCAACAATGGTTCCAACTTTGATTTTTCATCAATAATTTCTATGATCATTGGCATATTAATTGTGATTCCCTCTAAGGTTATAGTAGATCTTCTTCTTTTACCAAAACCATCAACTCCCGTCCAAACCGTAGCCCCAGAGATTTTATTCTTCATCAAAAAATCTATTATCAACTTATTAACACGTTTATGTTTGAATTCATCATTTCGTTTAATTCTGATAGTCAAACACATCATCTTCATTCTCATAATCTTTTAGACACCTCTGCTACTATCTTTCAATTCCAGAATATTAAATAACATATAGAAGGATAGATACTAAAACTCTTCCACATAATACGCTTAGAATCGATAATCCTACATTCATAAATATGTTTACTGCTGCTAAAGCAATCTGTTTGTTATCCAACAAGTTATTTACTTCAAGTGCAAACGATGACATTGTTGTTAAAGAACCACAGAATCCTATCGCGAAAAAGAATGAGTATTTAGGATCTAGATTCCAAGTTATTGATAGAATAGAAAATGCTCCTAAAAGAAAACTACCAATAATATTAACTATTAAGACGTTTAGTGTAAGTCCTCCTAATACAATAGGATATTCAACTATTTTATATCGTAAAAAAGCACCACAAAGTGCTCCTATTCCAAGAATAGCAAAATCAAATCCTTTCATCACAAAAGTTCATATTTTGAGATTGATGAATGTTACTATATCTAATACTCTCTATTTATTATATGATAGAATTACCATTTAATTAATGAGTTTTAGTGCTGAATCCTATGGTCGTAACTTTGGTAATATTCATGAAAAGATTTTACAATAGCTTTTAGAATTTGTAAAGAAAATAGCTTGTTGTGAATGTCATATTTCTAATCGAATTATCATTAGATTATTTAAAAGAAATAGAATACATTATTGTAATGCTTTATAGTTATACAAGGATAAGAAAATTAACATCAATAACTAAATTTTATATATTAAAGAGGTATAAATATTCTAATACAATTTATAAATTGTAATTATTACCTCTTAGATATTTTCTAATACTAAAATATCATTACAGTTGTTATGTAATCTATTTAATAAATTATAATCTTAAAATTAGATCCAAAATATGTTATCCGTGTTCATTTATTTTATAGGAATAGAGACAATGAAATAATTATGGCTAGATCTCATAAATTATGTATTATTTGTGTATATACAGGTTCAATACAGCCTTTTCATTATCCCCATTTATATTATCGATAATAAGTTTAGGAGTATTAGAAATATCATCAGGAAATGAATATTGAAAAGCTAATGCACCAAAAGAAGATTTTAGATTTTCTGCATAAATTGTCCTATTTTGATCCATAACTACAAAATCAAAATTAGCATGTCTTACCAAATCTCCCGTTTTAGGATCTTGTAAATTCATAATAAAATTAATAGGAATAGACTGGGTTATTATGGAGGGATTCCAAGAAATTTGAAATAAAAATTTTTCATTAGATGTCAAAATATCCAATGGAAATTGTGGTTCATCGATGGTATATAATGTAAATGAAGTAAGAGTTTGATTGCTAGTAATATCATTATCTTGAGAGATTTGCCTTGATAATTGATCCAATTGATCTTTATTAAGAACTAAATGAATAATACGTGAATTTGGATTTGAATAATCATCTATAACGATTGATTTCCTTGGAAGATCCTTGGCAAAAACTAAACCTCCATAACTATTAGTATTAGAAAGTTCAAAGAATTTTGGTAATACAAATTCAAGGTGCAAGTATTCCATTTGTTGTATGTAAATTGGATTCCAATTAAATGGCATTTTAAATGATAATGTATTATTTTCCTTCATATAATTAATATCACTTAAAGAATCATAGTAACTTTTAATGATAATATTGTTTTTTTCTTCAGTGGAGTTTTGTATGTTGAAGTAATTATCTTCACCTATGCTGATGAATAAGTCAACTACAATATCATTTTCTGCTGCTAATCCTCCACTTGTTTTTTTCAAAGTAATAGATAAATGATATAAACCACCATGCGATAGGATTTTACTTGTTATTTCAAATATATCGTTTTGGTTAATATTATTGATACAATCTCTAGAATCTAATTCTTTATCATTCTTAGAGATAATAACCTCAGATATGTTTGTTGAAATAAGTTTAGAATTAAATAGACCAATGCTGGATTTGGTACAGAGGTTTAAGATTAATTCATTATTCGAGAAAATTTTGATATCATAATCCAAATCAGAGATTGTTTTATTAGTCAACTGATCATAAATTCGTAAGAAAAATTTTGGATCAGTATAATTAATAGAGTTATTAATATATGCAGGTTCTAATTTTCCCTCAACTACAATTTTTTTATCGAGTAAATCAACTTGATTAGAAATATCTGTACTAAGACCATGTCCATGAACTTGGACAAACTGAATGTTAATAAGTATTAGAAATATGAATATAATACCCATGAAATTCATTTTTAAGTAATAAGATAAAAAATATTATATTAATAAATTGCGAAAATAACAAGTCTAGAATTATTTAATAATACAATTCATATTTTCGATAAATTTGTCTTATTCTTAAAAACTTCTAAAATTCTTGACTAGGTTTTAATTTTATTTCTTATCTTTGTATATTTGCAAATTGGTATTAGTATTCTTGAAGACTTACATCAGCTATGCATTTTATATATAAAATTAGTTGTAAATAGATTATCACGTATAATTAGCATTTCTTTGGTTGGGAAAGAAAAAATTTTGTTTTTAAAATAATTATAAAACTATTAAAAACTATCTATGATGGTATTAATTATATAGCACATCTATATCAAATAATTAACAGGCTCAAGGAAATTCATTCTTTTACTAGTTCCAATCAGAGATATAACTATTAGAAAAGTTAGTTATATCTTTTCTTGTGATTTCTTTTTTAGTAAAATATTTCTAGATTTTGAAACTATTTTTGATATAATCATGGTATTTATCATAGAAAATGAAATTAAACCTGTATTAGTAGTTTTAATATCAAGGATACAAGTCAAACTATATCTAAATGGTAATGCATTATAAGAAGGAAGATAAGTTAAAAATATGAATGATAATGACATAGGAAATTTAAATTGGTCCTCATGGCTTGACTTTGATAATGATTCTATCATTAATATTCCAGAATCTGAAGGTGTTTACAAAATGCATGCCAGTATGAAAATTCTCTATATTGGAAACAGCGATAATATCAGACAGACGTTGCTTGAATCGTTATCAAACTCTTGCCTAAACAAATCTACAACAAGATTTAGCTATGTTACCACAAAATCTTCTGATAAAATAAAGCAATTTTTTTTAACTGAATATCGTAATAAACATGAAGGTAAATTGCCACTATGTATGAAATCATAAAACTATATAGATATGGATATTAAAAATTATTTTAATTTTATATGTTGCAAATCATTACTACAGCTGAGGGGTTCAAGTCTAAATTACAATTATACAAATCATTTTATCCAATAAAACTTTTGTAAAAATATGTATATCATAAATAATTGATACTAAATAATTTAATAATGTTTAACTAATTTTTAACAACTTAATATTAATAGATTTGATCTATAAGTTCTTATTCAGGATTTTCACGGTTTTAAACAAATATATACTAATAGACAAAATCGATTAATTTAATAGATTATTTCCATTCCCATACTTTATATGAAATATTATCATTATTGTCTATAAAGGCTTCATGTATTCCTACAAGATCATTTAAAAAGGATAATTTGTCTGTTTTTGACGAGCGATAAAAATTAGAACCAACAATTACTTTTGATGAATTCCCATGTTTACTAATACCGCGTACTTCGACAGTAGCTATTATACCACTTCTTTTAATAGTAACTATATCCTTACCTTCTACATAGAATACATTCTCAGATGTAGGAATGGTTGTAAATGTTCCTATTTCTTCAACTTCAATTTCTCTCATTTGTCCTTCTACAAAATATGAACCTTCTATTTTTGGCCCATTTAAATCTATTACCCTTTTAGATGTAATTCTTCCTTTTGCTTCATAAAATAAATCTCCTAACATGTTATTATTTTAAGAAACTAAATAATATAAAAAGTCATTGTAATAAATAGTAAAATAGAAATTTAATAAACTTTTAGTGTCATAATTTGAGTTTATATGTACTAAGAAATCAATAAATCAATTTTGAAATCACAAAGATATAAAATATTTACTTAATTGTATCCAATTTCTTAAAGTTATTAGATTAATTCTATATAGTTATTTTACAAATATTGAAATAATGTTTAAATTTTAAGTTCATCGTTGCATACTATTGTTGTTTTGAAAGATTTTAGCATAGGAATTATCCTTTTGCATATTTGGAATGGCATAAAGACGAAAAGTTATAAAATGATATCTACTATAGAGGTTTATTATTATCTTATCTTAATTTGTTTGTAATTTTTATTGATAATTTTTTTTGGAACAACTTTGTTATGAAATTATGAGTTTCCTTTTACTGCTAACCAAAATGGCATCTTACCAGTTGGTATTCTGTCGATAATTTCAAGATTAGTAGTATCTATAACAACTATTTCATTAGTTGTTGTTACGTCAACATATACTTTATTATTATCTGCACTAGCCCTTATTCCATGAGGACCTTTGCCTACTACAATCTGTTTTATTATTTCTAGGTTTGAAGTATCTATAATACTTACTTTATCTGATCCGATTCCAGAAACATATACTAATTTTCCATCTGGGGATACATCAATTCCATGATGCCCTAAACTTACATTAATATTTTTTATTATTTCTTGATTTGTGAGATTAATTGCTGAAACATCATTTCCTCCTATATTGGTAACAAATAATGTTTTTCCATCAGGTGAAATATCTAGATTGTGTGGTTTTTTTCCTGCTAGAAATTCTCCAATTTTATCCATTGATGTTGTATTTACAATAGCAATTTTATCTTCTCCTTGTAACGTAATATACGCTCTTTTTCCATCAAGTGAAAATACTATATTATGTGGAACTTTACCAATTTCTATTTCTTTAACTATTTTCTTATTCAGAATATCTATAAAACTTAACGAATTTGATCCCTCATTAGCAACTATAGCAAGCATTGAATCTGGAGATACTTTAATACCTCTTGGAATCTCTCCCACATTTACTTGAGAAAGTATTTGACCATTAGTAGAATTGAACATGTAGGTTTGATTATTACCACCGCTTGTAGCAAGCACTATTTTTCCATCTTTTGTAATATCTAGGTATACCATATCCTTACCTGCAGTCCATAGCTCTTGACTGGATACTACAAATATAGAATCATCTCCACGTAATGTTGTAAATATCAATTGATCGTCCATTTCCTTTTCTTCTGCTAGAGAAATGTTCGATTGGCTTAATAATACCATAAAAGTCATAAACACTAAAAGATATATTTCTATAGATATTTTCATTATATAACATTAATTTATGCCAAACATTAGTGTTTTGTTTATGTTATAATATCACTCGAAAATTGATAGATATCAGGTTTTATGTGGTTAAAAACAGAATATTGTATTACCTGATAACTAAACTATACGCTGATATCTTTAAAGAATACTTATGTTTCAATGTATGAGGATCTAGAGTAAAATTATTTCTGTTCTTAGGCGAATATTCTACATTATAACTATCTAGAGATGTGGAGATGGTTTTTGATATATTTATAAAAATAAATATTTTTATTGTTTATTAATAAGACTCATATAAATATTTGTAATGAGGTCTTTTGGTTTTATAAAACTATGATCGTAGTAAATATCATCATATTGCAAAGTTGGTCTTGATTTAATGATCTCATCAAGTGATTTTTCTTGTTGTATCATGGTATTAATATTGTTCTTAATATTAATTAACATGTACAAATAATCTTTTACCTTGGTTTCATTAGATATTCCTGAATGACCTGCAACAACTTTTGTATCATTATCAATCATTAAAAGTATTTTTTGCAGAGACGAAATCAAGCCAAAAATTGATCCTCCTCTTGATAAATCCATAAATGGATAGGACCTATCACTGAAATCATCACCTACATAAATTATATTACTATTTGTAAAATAAACGGCTGAATCACCATCTGTGTGACCATTATCTAAATGAACTATTTTTATCTCATCATTATTTTGAAAGAGAGTCATGTTATCTGAGAAGGTTATAATCGGTAATCCTTTTTCTGGTAGTGCAGGAATAGTCAAATTAATGAATTCAAAGAATTGATCCTCGCTGAGATGTTTTCTAACGTTAGCATGAGATACTATTATAGCACCTGATTCTCCAAGATGATTATTCCCTCCTGTATGATCAGGGTGCCAGTGTGTATTTATTACAATTTTTATGGATTTATTGGTGAGGTTAGCAATAACTTCTTTTATCTTTTTGGTAACAGGGGCATATTGGTCATCCACTAGAATTACACCGTCATCTCCTATAGAAATAACAACGTTTCCACCAGCTCCATGAATAATAAACATATTATCAGTTAATTTGGTTGTATTAATTGTTAAATGTGAAGCATTGACCAAATCTAAATTTGGAAAGAAACAAAATAAAATCATTATCGATAATAGTGATAACAAGTATAATACTTTGTACATTTTTCTAATGAGATTTGATAAGATAGCTTTTATAAATACCATTTTATTTGTAGTTAAAGTGGGTTTAATGATATCATATTAGCCAATCGAAAGTTAGTTTTATGCAATTAAAGAAATATTATAATTAAGTAACTTTTACGTATATGCATTATAGTTTTATAAATCTATAAATTTACAAAAAACTCAAACATCTAAACTTAGCTATTTCTGGAACTTTTGTATTTGTAGATGATTCTGATTTATCGTATTTTCATTTATCTTGAAATATACACTACTATACCCAAATATTTTGCAAATAATTCTTGATATTCATAGAATAGTTGAAACAATATCTTAAGATCCCTAGCCTTTTTAGTAAGAAACATAGAGATTATTTAAAGTATTTTATTCGAACCATAAAATACTTATTTGAGATATTTGTTATTTAATACTATCTCGATATATAAAACTTATTATAAGTATTTTTGATATAATGATTGTTTATTGTACATAATATACTCTACGTTTGCAAAAAATTTAATTTTAAATGAAAAACCTATATAAATTAAGGTTAGAACAGAACAAAATATAAAAATAAAGAGAATTAATTACTATCTCCTTAAATTGAGTATTATAGGTACATATAGTAATATTCTTTAAAATATCTTATTAATAAAAGTTTTCAGGTGTTATTTATCGATCGTATTTATTTCTTGAATCCTTTATAAAAAATAATATTTCAAGAACTATCAAATAGTTAATTAATTATCATGAAAAAGGATCTTATTTTGTATTAATCTGTTGAAAAATTTTGTACAATATATGAATTTAATATCCATAGAATTACTAATTTAGCTAAAAATAGAGTATGAAAAAGTCATTGAAAACGCTATATCTAAATAATAATCTGTTATATAGTATATAATATTGATATTTAAATCCTTTAAAAAAGACAAATCATCATTACAACGTGAACAATCAGAACAACAACCACAATCAAACATTCACACGTTAGAGGAAAGAGCATTAGATTTTTTCAATGAAATTTATTCATATGGCGATCTTAAGGAAATTCTTTATAGAGGAATATTATCAGAACATAATGTAAATATTTTATTGGTAGGACCTCCAGCTACATCAAAATCCCTTTTTTTACAATGCATACATGAAAAGCTTAAAGACTGTGTATATTATGATGCTGTCAACAGTAGTGGACCAGGGATAATACAAGATTTAACAAATCATAGAAACACAAGAATAATCCTTATTGATGAAATAGATAAATTAAACAGAAAGGATCAAGTTGTTTTTTATAATCTGATGGAAACAGGAGAAATAATAATAACAAAAAAAGATAATAAAATTAATTTTACAATGGATAATCCTAAGATATTTGCTACCTCAAATGGTATAGAACATTTAAACAAACCTTTACGATCCCGGTTTAGTATATACAGATTACAAGAATATTCTGATAAAGATTTTATCAAAATTTCTGTACATCTTATTACATCTAAGTTTCATTTTCCCTCAATTTTATCAGCATTAATTGCTCAATTATTACTTGAGAAAGGTGAAAAAGACATCAGAAAAGTGTTGAATATTGCTAAACTAATACGACCTGATGATGATGTAAATAAAATAAAAAAAATTATAGAAACATACCTAAAATATCAAGATAGTCATGATTAGAAAACATCATTTAATTAATTATAGATTTCTTCAAACAAAACTTTAGAATAAAGTTTTTTTATTTTATAAATTTCTAACGGCCCTATCAACCTGATAATCTTCACCTATCTAACCTAAATCATAAATATTTGCTATGACTTCAATATACATAGATAAAAAGAATTGTATCTAATTATGTACATGAAATAGATTGTATTTGTTATTTTTGTATACATGAATAATTTTTATTAAAACTTTTTATTTTTTACTTTAAAATCGATTAACTCTACATCAAACTTTTCTGAATCGTAAATGTAGAGAGTGCTTTAATCCAAATCTGATACATGATTTATAATATGCTACATAACCCTCGTCTGTATAAACTGAATGTTTTTCATATTTTCGAAACAAGAAATCATAAATTTTTCGAAAACAAATGTGTTTATCTATTAAGAGATAGATTTCTTAAGTAGAGATATAACCAGAAATGCTGATTTTCTATCTAAATAATTGTTTATTCTATTATTAAGGTGGTTATTCTTGTTCTTGTAAATTTGAGATTAAATTTTTGAATCTAGATTCATACGGAATGTAACCTTTTTCTTTTATCTAAATATTCTCAACACTTTAGATCTAATACGTAAACTGGGACCAAGAAAATAGATACAAAGACTATGCTACTATTGAAGAGGGTGTTATACTTCTTTCAAATTTTATTTTCATAGCATATTTAGAACATTATAAGCTATAGCTTATATTATTTAAATTAACAGAGCCTTTCAAACTATTTATCAGGATAAGTAAAAAAGATTTTGTAAAAATTTTGTTATTCTTTACGGTAAGTCATTTGTCAATTTAAAAAAATATAATTACTCCCTGAATATGTAGCTTGTATTCTATAATGTAAGAATCAAAAGATCGTTATAATAATTATTATCATAAATGACTTAATTCAAATTAATTTAATTTAGTTATAAAAATAAGAATAGTGAAAATGAGAATTGAAGTATTGATCGCTATGGAATGACTAAGTCAAGTGACTTAGTTAACGCCATATTATTTTGACCAATTAGTCTAAATTCTTAAATAGATAAAGCTTAAGGTATCCAGAATATCATAATTCTATGTACCATGTTTCTAAACTCAATCTCACCA
>Ga0315534_1001577_pt1 | contig 15693 bp, 16 predicted proteins | sample SalMarSW160240MG_FD_203094 | JGI IMG/M metagenome (GOLD analysis project Ga0315534, IMG submission 203094) | Salt marsh sediment microbial communities from the Plum Island Ecosystem LTER, Massachusetts, United States - Salt Marsh Sediment SW1602-40 ... | reverse complement strand
ACGACCGTGACCGCAATCTTCGGCACGACCGGCACGTCGGTCACTGCGGCCGCGAGCGCGAGCGTCGCCTGTTCGAATGCCTCTTCGAGGCTGGGCCCATAACCGCGCACGCCGATATCGGCCCCATGTGCGAAATGCTCCCATCCAGGACCCCCAACGGGGGCTTTTCGGACTAATTCCGCACTTTGCACGCTTGCCAAATTCGCCATTATCGCCTCTCTCGCCAACAATGGTTTGTGCGCTGAGCCGCCTATCTGCCCTGCGCCGTTTCAATTCCATCTGCCATTCCACCGCGAGCTCAGTCGCTTGGCTCCGCGGAATTCATTGCGCCTCAGGATGAGGCTGTTTGATCGATGCCCCGCGACAATCGCGATGCGACCGGCTTCGCGGTGTCCGCCAGCATTTTCTGACCGAACGACATGCGGAGAGTGAATCGGGGTGTCAGCGCCAGCGTCGATTTGCTCCGGGCTCATGTAAGACCTCCATGCGCCGATATAATCCGGCGCCCGTCGGCACGGATATCAGGCGTGCAGCCGATTCAGAGCTTTGCGATTGGTCAGCACTATACGCCGGCACGTTGGCACTGAGATGGTGGCTGCGGTCTCGAGTTGCGTGAGCGTGCGCGAAATCGTTTCGATCGTGAGGCCGAGATAGTCGGCAATGTCCTGGCGCGACATAGGCAGGTCGATCACGTCGGCCTCGGCCATGCGCTCCGCCATTTCGAGGAGGAAACAGGCGACGCGCTCCTGCGCGCTGCGGATCAGGAGCAGCATGTGCTCTTGCACGCGCTGCAATTCCTGCGCGGTCAGCGTCCATAACAGGTGAGCAACCCTGTGGTCGGTGTCGGCCAGTGCGATCAGCGCGCTGCGCTTGACTACGAGAAGCGTCGACTTGCCGATCGCTTCCGCCGAATAGTGGTGGACGTCGCCCACCCCGAGGCCGAAGACTTCGCCAGGCAAATAGAACGCGCCGATCTGACGCCGGCCGTCGCTTAGGACCTTGTAGGTGCGCGCGGCTCCCGAAACGACCTGGTAGACGTAGTCGGCTGGCTCGCCATCTCCGAAAATCTCCTCGTTGCGCGTATAGGAGACCGGAACGCCCATGGCCTCAAATGCACTCAGACCGGTACGGTTCGGGTCCGGAGCGGTCCATTGGCGCAGAGGCTTGACCGGATGGCTCAGGCTGATGGTTTGTGCATTTTGCATCAGCATGGCTTACGCTCCGCCATTATTAGATTACGACCATAAGCCCAAGTTATGGACGCAGGGCCGCCGCGAAAACTCGTGTTGTGTCCCTAAGTAAACCCCCGGAGGCACAGCCCTTTGGCGATAAAGATAAAATCGGGAACATCGGGGATGTCAGAAATCGAACTGCCCCAAGCCTTGCTTGCGCGACCTGCTGGCCTTGCCGCGCCGGCTCACGGGCGGACGTTCTGGTATGTCATCGCTGTTGTGCTCGCCATTGGCGGCTTCACGCTCCACCTGCTCGTCTCCCCGCTCACCCCCGCACAAGCTGACTTGATCTTTATGGTGCCCGCCATCCTGGTGGCCGGATCGCTGGGCGGACTGGGGCCGGGGCTCTTGGCGACCGCCCTCTGCGTCGCCTTGGATCTGCTGTCGCCCATGACAACGACGGCCTATTTCGGGTCCCGACTCATTACCGCAAGCGCGTTCGCCGTCATCGGAATCGGCATGGCCCTGTTCGGGGAGCGGCTGCGCTTTGCCCGAACGAACGTGGCCGCGCGGACCCACGACCTGCTGGCGCGGGAAGCGTATCTGCAATCGCTTCTGGCAACCGTTCCCGACGCGGTCATCATCATCGATGAAAAGGGCGATATCCGTTCCTTCAGCAATGCCGCCGAACGGTTGTTCGGCTATTCCGCGGCCGAGGCGATCGGGCAGAATGTGCGGATCCTCATGCCCTCGCCCGACCGCGAGGCGCACGACGGCTATATTCGCCGCTACCTGGAGACGCGAGAGCCGCACATTATCGGGGTCGGACGCGTCGCGGTGGGCGAGCGCAAGGATGGCTCGACGTTTCCAATCGCCCTATCGATCGCTGAATTGAATTCCGATGGCCGGCGATACTTCATCGGCTACGTCCGTGACCTCACCGAGCGACAGGAAACCCAGCAGAGGGTTGAGCAACTGCAATCCGAGCTCGTCCACGTTTCGCGCCTGACCGCGATGGGGGAGATGGCCTCAGCGCTCGCCCATGAGCTGAACCAGCCGCTCTCGGCGATCGCCAACTATCTCACCGGATCGCGGCGGCTGATCACCGAGGCTTCCGAAGAAAACCTGCGCCTCGTCCGCACCGCGATCGACGCGGCCGTGGAGCAATCGTTGCGCGCGGGCCAGATCATCCGGCGCTTACGCGATTTCGTGGCCCATCGCGAGCCGGAGAAGCGGATCGAGAGCTTGCGCAAGTTGATCGAGGAAGCGAGCGCGCTCGCGCTGGTCGGCGCCAAAGGACTTGGCATTCGCGTGCGGATCAGATTCGATACGGCCGTCGACCGCGTCATCGTCGACAAGGTGCAGATCCAGCAGGTCCTGATCAACCTCATGCGCAACGCGATCGAGGCGATGGAAGACTCCGAGCACCGCGAGCTGACTGTAGCGACCATCGCTCGCGAACACGATGTCATGGTGGAAGTCCGCGACACGGGATGCGGCCTCGCGCCGGAAATGGCCAACCAGTTGTTCATGCCCTTCGCTACGACCAAAACGCACGGAATGGGCATCGGGCTGTCGATCTCAAGAACCATCATCGAAGGTCACGAGGGTCGCATCTGGGCGGAACCCAACCCTGGCGGAGGCACGGCGTTTCGGTTTACACTACAAGCCTTGGTGGACGAGGAACTCGGCGATGTCGGCTGACCCGGTCGTTCATGTCATCGATGATGACGAGCCAGTCCGGCGGTCGCTCGATTTCCTGTTGCAGAGCGCGCGGTTCAAGACGCGGACTTACGAGACCGCCCTCGCCTTCCTCAACGCGCTGCCGGACATCCCCTCTGGCTGCATCGTCACCGACGTGAAAATGCCGGAGATGAGCGGCGTCGAGCTATTGCGCCACTTGCGCGAGAAGAACCTGCGCGTGCCGGTCATCATCATCACCGGACACGCCGATGTGCCGATGGCGGTCGAAGCGATGAAGAGCGGGGCCGTCGATTTCCTGGAGAAGCCGTTTGACGATGAGGTGCTGCTCACGGCGGTGAGGTCGGCGTTGGCCGCGGCCGAAGACCTATCGCAGCGTGATAGCGAGAGAGCGGAACTGCAGCAGCGCTTCGCCACTTTGTCGAAACGCGAGCGCGAAGTGCTGGAAGGGCTGGTAGCTGGAAAACCGAACAAAACCATCGCGTTTGATCTCGGCATCAGCCCACGTACGGTCGAGATTTACCGCGCCAATGTCATGACCAAGATGCGCGCGATCAGCCTGTCCGAACTCGTGCGCATGACCTTGATCGCCGGCTTCCCGGCGGAACAGGGGCCCGCGAAGCGGTCGGCAATCTGATTTTGACCCATGATTTTTTGAGCGGCGTCAAGGTTTTTATGCGGTCTTGGCGTTTCCTGGCGGGCAATAGCCGGGGCCGGCGGTCGCACAGCATCGCTCCCCCGTAATTGATTTTGCCCAGGCCCGAGTCATGGCCATGGCGTGCGACGGTCAAAAAGCAAATATGACGCCGACCATCATCGTGGTCGAACATGACGCCAGCGTGCGCCAATCCCTGCGATTTGCGCTCGCGGTCGAAGGCTTCGAGGTCCGCGCTTATGCGCGTGGCGATGAAATGCTCGGGGCCGCCGAACTGCCCGATCGCGGCTGCCTGGTCGTCGACTACAACCTTCCCGATATGACCGGGCTTGACCTTTTGGCGCAGCTCCGCACCCGGCATGTCGCGCTGCCGGCGATTCTCATCACCACAAATCCCAGCATCATCGTGCGGCGGCGCGCGGAGGAAGCCGGAGTGCCGATGATCGAGAAACCGCTGTTAGGCGACAGCCTCATCAACGGCATTCTGGCGGCGCTCACGCGGTTGGCAGACCGCCCTTCGCGTTGAGGCCTCCGCCCCGTACATTCGCGAGACGGCCGGGGAGCCGCCGAGCGGTCCGCCGCCGTTCCCCGCCGGCTCGCGGACGCGTTCGTGCGACGAGCCGGCGTGGCGTCGAGCTCGGGTCAGGAAGGGCCGAATACCCCGCGCAGCCGGATGATCCCCCAGACGATCGGATTCCACTTCCGCCACACGCTTGCCGCCTCTTTGGACAGCACACCGGTCACAACCTCCGGCGGCTGACCGAAAGCCTCGGGCATGCGCTTTGAGATATGCGCATCGCCAAGCACGTTCCAGCGCGACGCGCCCCCCATCATCGGCGAGGAAATCGCGTAGACTACGCGGCTGATGCGCGTCTCGCGAATGGGAAACGAGCACATCGGACACGGCTCGATCGTGGTGTAAAGCGTGCAACCTTGCAGATTCGTGCTCCCCAGCGCCCGCTGGGCTTGCGAAATGGCCATGATTTCCGCATGCCGGGTCACATCGCCGTCGCGGGAAACCTGATTCGTCGTTTCGGCAATGACGTCTCCGTCCTTGCAGATCACGGCGGCGAACGGCAATTCTCCGGCTTTTCCGGCCGCTCTTGAGAGTTCGACGCATCTGCGCATCATCCGCACGTCGATTGCTTCGCTTGCGGCTTGATCGCTTTCCAGGGAATGCTTGTCGGCCGCTTGGCTCCGCACGGCGTCAAACAGGCTGCTCGCGCGCCCCCGGAACATTCGGAGCCAGGAGCGCATTCGCGGTCGGACCGTCCGAAAGTGGTCCAGCCCCTTAAATTGAGGCGCCCCCAAGGACGATCTGATACGATGTGTTAAAGGCAGTAGACGGTCCACCTTCTCCTCGTGGCGGCTTTTTCCCACTCGACCGACGATCGAGAAGGATCTCGCTTTATCGCGAAGATCCAACTTCTCTCCGCGGGGCATTGGCGATCGTGACGCGCAACCCGGCACGTTGACGAAGTGGAACTATCAACTTAGTCACGCAGAAGTTCAGCTTACGGCGGCAGGTTTCGACATCCTGCGGTCGCCATCATAGGAAAAACAACGATCATGGATCAATGGGCAGACAATGCCGCCATTTTTTTGGTTAATGAAGGCGGCGCCCTCGACCGCCGTAGCGCGCCGCACGGTCCCTTTCGCCGCTTGCTGCGGGCGATCATCCACTTCCTGTCCTACCACCTGATCCTCAGCCGGCGGTCGACCCAGGTGACGCGGGCTGCCGGCTTCCGATTGACCGTCCGTCCGACGGTATTTCATCCGCGCTATTTCATCAGCAGCGAGTGCTTTGCCGAGTTCATCGATGGGCTCGATCTCAGGGGCAAATGCGTGATTGACGTTGGAACGGGGTCGGGGATCCTGGCCTTGGCCGCGGCGCGAGCGGGCGCGGACTGTGTTTTCGCGGCCGACATCAACCCTAATGCCGCTCTCACCGCCGCCGATAACGCGCGCGCAAATGGCTTTCCTGCCGTCAAGGCCGTGTGCTCTAATCTGCTCTCAGCCTTCGCGCCGCGCCCGTTGTTTGACGTCATCCTATCGAGTCCGCCGAAACACGCGGGCGAACCGCGCGACCTTGCCGACCGCGGCTGGCACGCCGGCCCAGCCTATCGCGATATAGCGGCGCTGTTCGAGCAGGCGTGCGAACGACTTAAGCCCGGGGGGCGGATTTACGTCATGGTCTCGTCGGACTCCGACCTCGACCTGTTCGGACGCTTAATCGATCAAGCCGGGCTGCGCGCGCGCCTCGCCCTCGAACGTTCGATCCTCATCGAGTCGTTTATCATCTATGAGCTGACCCCGCGCTGACTTCGCGGGCGCCAATTTCGGGTATTGCCTGTCGTAGATTTGAGCATAGGTACCGGGCAGCCGAGCGTCGGTACGCAACCAATTGCCGATCCGCTCAAGAATTGAGAATCGAATGACCCATCCGCCCGCCTCGCGTCCGCCCAATCCGATCGCCGCCGGGCTCGCGGGGCGCTGCCCGCGTTGCGGCGAAGGCCGGCTGTTCCGCGGGTTTCTCACCGTGGCCCCTCATTGCGAGGTTTGCGGCCTCGATTTCGGCTTTATCGACGCCGCCGACGCGCCCGCGTTTTTCGTGATGATATTTTCGGGATTTGTCGTGGTCGCCGCAGCGCTTATCGTTGAAGTGCTGTATCAGCCGCCTTTTTGGGTCCACGCAGCCCTCTGGCTGCCGCTCATCTTGATAACGACGCTTGTCCCGATCCGCCCGCTCAAGGGCCTCATGATCGCGTTGCAGTACCGGCACGAGGCGGCGGAGCAGCAATTCCACTCCGATCGCGGCGTATGAAGCCGGTCGCGCCGCCTCGCGCCAGCCACAGCATTTTTCTCTTGCGCGGCTTGGCTGTGCTGGCCGCGTTCCTCGTATTGGTTGGACTTGGCACCTGGCAGCTTCAACGCAAGGCGTGGAAGGACGGCCTCATCGCCACGCTGACCGAGCGCCTCGCCGCCCCGCCCGCACCGCTGCCCAATCCCGCAAAATGGCCGCAGCTTTCGCGCGAGGATTTCGAATTTCGCCGCGTCGTGTTTCCGGCCGAATATCTGCACGATCGCGAGGCACTGGTCTACTCGGTCGGTTCGAGCCTCCGCGCGGGCGAGCCGACCGGACCCGGTTACAACGTATTCACGCCGGCGCGCCTATTGAATGGCGCGATCGTGATGGTGAATCGCGGTTTCGTGCCGGAGGCCCTGCGCGATCCTGCGACCCGCGCCAATGGCCAGCTCAGGGGAACGGTCAACGTTCTTGGCGTCATCCGCTGGCCGGATCCTCCATCGATGTTCACGCCCACCGCAAATCCGGGGCGGAACCTGTGGTTCGCCCGCAATCCCACCGCAATCGCCGCCGCCAAGGGCCTCGAAGCAGCCCCGTTCTATATCGAGCAGGAGTCACCCGCCCCCGCCGGAGGCTGGCCGCTGCCGGCGCGCCTCCGGCCGAACCTGCCGAACAATCATCTGCAATATGTGATCACGTGGTACGGCCTCGCCGCAGCCCTCCTTCTCGTATTCATCGCGTGGGCGGTTGGGCGGCGCCGCGGGGGAAGGAGCGAAAGCGGCCAAATTGTCGACTCGCCTCCCAAAACCAGCGGAAGCTAGAGCATTTTCCGGCGAAGTGGGAACCGGTTCGCCGCAGAAAATGCGACCACGAAAAGAAAACAAGAGCGAATTCCGATTCCACCGGAACGGAATTCGCACTAGCTGCCGGCCGCTCCCTCGCGCCGTTGATGAGCCGGGCGGGAAACTTCGTTGTCGCGGTCAGATGCGCGCTCTGAGCGCGACAATATACTGCTCGTGGAGTGGCCGGGGACAACATCAACCAGCATCACCTCGCCGCCATTCGCCTCGACCACGTCGCGCCCGACCACCTGATCGAGGCGATAGTCGTTGCCTTTAACGAGAACAGTCGGGCGCAGCCGCGTGATGAGCTTAATCGGCGTATCCTCCTCGAAGACGACGACGAGATCGACCGCCTCGAGCGCGGCAAGCACGTCCGCGCGCGCGTGGACGTTCTGGATCGGACGGCCCTCGCCCTTGAGCCGCCGGACCGACCCGTCGCTGTTGAGGCCGACGATCAGCCGGTCGCAGGCGGCGCGCGCCTCGGTCAGGAGCTTCACGTGGCCGGGATGGAGGATGTCGAAGCAGCCATTGGTGAAGCCGATACGCAGCCCCTGCGCCCGCCACTCCCGCACCCGCTCGTCCAGCAGCGCCTGGTCGAACACGATTTTTTCCTCGGAGGCGAGCGCGGCAGCGGGAAGGACACGGGAGCGCAGTTCGGGCGCGGAGACGGTCGCCGTCCCGCGCTTGCCGACCACGACGGAAGCGGCGGCGTTTGCCCCACGCATAGCAGTCTCGAATCCAGCGTTCATGGCAAGCAAGGTGGCGAGCACCGCAACCACCGTGTCGCCCGCTCCCGAAACGTCGCGCACGCGCACCGGATAGGCCGGAACGTGCACCGACTCTGCGCCTGCCACCTTCAGCAACATGCCGTCCTCGCTCAGCGTGACGAGGACGGCGTCGCTTGCCACCATGCGCCGAAGCTCGGCGGCGGCTGCGTCGAGTTCGGCGAGGTCGCGGACGGGGCGGTGCGTCGCCTCGCCCAGCTCCTTGCGGTTGGGGGTGATCAGCGTCGCCCCCCGGTAGACGGAGAAATCCGCGCCCTTCGGGTCGACCACGACGACCTTGCCGAGCTTGCGCGCGCTCTCGATGGTCGTGCGGATCAGGCGCGGCGTGAGCGTGCCCTTGGCGTAATCGGACAAGACGACCGCATGTGCACGCGGCAGCGCCGCCTGCATGCGCTCGATCAATGCGCTTTCAATCTCGGCGGAGACCGGGGCCGCAACCTCCCAATCCGCGCGCAGGAGATGGCTCGAATAGTGCTCCGACACGAAACGTAGCTTGCGCACGGTCGGCCGGCGCGGATCGACGACGAGGTTCGATTCGATCAGCCCAGCATGGCGGGCGAAGGCCGCACGTAAGGTTTGCCCCGCCTCGTCCTCGCCGACCACGCCGAGAAAAAGGCAGCGCGCGCCGAGGCTCGCAACATTGCAGGCGACATTGCCGGCCCCCCCGATCAGCTTTTCCTCGCGTTTGACGGCGATCACCGGCACCGGCGCTTCCGGCGAGATGCGTGAGACTTCGCCATAGATGAAGTCGTCAAGCATCAGGTCGCCGATGCAGAGTACGGTCTGCTCGGGAACTCGGGCGAGAAAGGTCGCGAAGTCGAACATCAGTCCTGCCTGGCGCACCGCGCGCCGAACTCACCGATACCGGTCGGGCCGGTCGAGAAAGCCGGTCACATAGTGTTTGACCGCTTCTTCGAGCGGGGTGAACGCGCGAGCATAGCCTGCCTTGCGCAACTTCTCGACCGAGCCTTGGGTGAAATATTGGTACTGATCGCGGATCGCGGCCGGCATGTCGACATACTCGATGGCGGGCTTGCGGCCGAGCGCGGAAAACATCGCCGTTATCAAGTCGCGAAAGCTGCGCGCCCCTCCCGTTCCGACGTTGAAAAGGCCGGAGACGCGCGGGCTTTCAAGAAACCAGCATAGCACCGCGACGGCGTCGGCCACATAGATGAAATCGCGGCGCTGGTCGCCGTCCTCGACGCCTGGCCGGTGCGACTTGAACAGGCGCACCGTGCGGCCGGCGTGCGCCTCGTCGAAGCGCTTAGCGATGAGGCTCATCATCTCGCCCTTGTGGTACTCGTTCGGCCCGAACACGTTAAAAAACTTGAGCCCCGCCCATTGCGGCGGCATCGGCGCGCCGCGGCGCGCGCGCGACACGACGGCAAGATCGAACAGATGCTTGCTCCAGCCATAGAGGTTGAGCGGCCGTAGCCGGCGCAGCGCCGGCAAGGCCTCGTCATCGACAAAACCTTCCGCGCCGTCGCCATAAGTCGCGGCCGACGATGCATAGATGAGCGGCGTTTGCGTCTCGGTGCACCAGTCGAGCAAGTGCAGCGACAGCCGGAAATTGGTACCGAGGACGCGGTCGCCGTCGCGCGCGGTGGTGTCGGAGATCGCTCCCAGATGAATGACGGCGTCGAGCTTGCGCCCCGAGAGCCAGCGCAGCAGATCGTCCGGCGGGATGAAATCGGCCAGTTGGCGCTTGGCGAGGTTCCGCCATTTTTCATCGCAGCCGAGCAGATCGTTCACGACCACGTCGTCGCGCCCCGCCTCGTTGAGGCTCGCCACCACGTTCGATCCGATAAACCCTGCCCCGCCTGTCACCAACAGCATGGTCTCAACCCGGCGGACTCGCCTGGCCCGCGCTTACCCTTTGCCCCACCCGGCGTTGCGGCGCAACATCGGTCCCGGCCGGCGGCCGCAACGGGAGCGGGCACGGCCCGCGCCCTGAACTTCAGGGCCGCGGCGCGTTACCGCCTGAGGACGAGGCGTTTCCCATTCTTTTCCTTTCCGAAAGCATGCATTCGCGCGGATGAACATTCCGCCCGACCATCGTTTCCGGTTGTTCGCGGCCGTCCAAGAAAGTGGCTGATACGCGGGCATTTCGCCCCCATTCCGTCTTCTGCCGTCCGCCTCCGTATGCTACAATCCGCGTTGGATTGGGGGATTATTTGGGGGGCAGATCATGGCGCGAGGCAAGGGGCTGACTGCCCGGAAGGTCGAGACGGCAAGGCCGGGCAAACACGAGGATGGCAACGGCTTGCGCTTGCTCGTGTCGCCAAGCGGCGCCCGCCGGTGGATTTATCGCTACATGCGCGCAGGCAAACGAACCGAGATGGGTCTCGGCTCGGCCACTGATGTAAGCCTCGCCGAAGCCCGAGAAAGGGCCGCCGATGCGCGCAGGCTGGTCAAGGTTGGCAAGGACCCGAAAACGGTACGGCGTGCTGAGCGGGCGGCCCAGGGCGCGGAGAGCTTCGGCCCTTTCGCGCTCGCACTGATCGATGAGATCGGGGCTGGCTTCCGCAACGCCAAGCACCGGGAGCAATGGCGCACGACGCTCACCGCCTACGCTGTTCCGATCTGGAACAAGCGCCTAGCCGATATCGAGACGGATGACGTACTCGCCTGCCTCAAGCCGATCTGGCAGGCCAAGGCTGTGACGGCCTTACGGGTTCGCGGACGAATCGAGCGCGTTCTTGACGCGGCTGCGGCTCGTGGGCTGCGGTCGCGCGACAATCCCGCCCGATGGCGCGGCCACCTCGCCAACCTGCTTGCGAAACCACAGAAGCTCGCCCGCGGTCACCATGCCGCGATGCCTTTCGATGATGTCCCGGCCTACGTGGCATGCCTGCGTGAGATCAGGAGCGTGTCCGCGCTGGCGCTTGAGTTCGCCATCCTCACCGCGGCGAGATCGGGAGAGGTGGCCGGCGCTCGGTGGTCCGAGATCGATCTGGCCGGTAAGGTCTGGACTGTGCCTGCATCGCGCATGAAATCCGGCCGCGAGCATCGCGTCCCGCTCACCGACCGTGCCGTCGAAATCTTATCTGTTTTCGCTGAAACGAAAACTGATGACCACGTGTTCCCCGGCGTAAAGCGCGGCTGCTCAGTCTCAGCCTCCGCGCTGACCGCACTGATGCGCCGCACCGGCGCTGGCGATTTCACCGTCCACGGCTTCCGATCCGCCTTCCGCGATTGGGCCGGCGAGCGCACAAACTTCCCGCGCGAGATTGCCGAGGCCGCACTGGCGCATGTCGTCGGTGACGCCACCGAGCGGGCCTACCGCCGCGGCGATGCGCTCGAAAAGCGACGCGCGCTGATGGAGGCTTGGGCGACATTCTGTGAGCCGCGTGGGGACAACGTCGTGGTGCCCCTGGCGAGGCCGGGGCGCTCGCGGCAATAATCGAGCTGCGCGGGGATAGGGCGACGGCCCGACAAGCCGGGAGCGCACCTCCGGCTTCCCTGCGCTCCCTTTAGGTGCAGGCGCGAGGTGCGCGCGATGGACGGCGGTCAAACATTTGAACAGCAATGGTGGCCGTTGCACTTCGCTTTGGCTTGGGTGCTTAGGCGTGACGTTGCATTTGCCGAGAGCGCAATAAGCTCTGATTTTCGACCGCTTCTCCCGAGAGACGGTTGGGAACCTGTAGATGAAGTAGACTGCGCTTGGCGCAATCTTCATCAGGTGCTCGCTGCTGGTAAAGTCACGGCGATCAAGGTTTTTTTGCCCTGCGGCACCGAAGAGAGCGTAGTGCCGGAGGATTTTGCTTTACTCACTTGGGACGATCTGACCGAGCATGGCGAGACCTTTACGTTCGTGTGCGCGGCGGCGATGCGCCGATTTTTCCCATCCGACGGCGACCCTGTAGCCTTAACGTCAGATCAAATCGGCGCTCCCATCCGCCCCGATGGTCCCGGTTACATGACGATTTCTGATGCTGCCTATTGGATTGCTACAGAAGGAGGAGCTAAGCGGATTGTGTTGAGCGACGTCTCGGTGTGGAAGCAAGCGTTTGATAAACTCCTCCCCCGAGTGCAATCGGGCGATGTTCGGGTTAACGGTAGAAGGCATGGCTGGGAAGAACCCGAGGACATTAGCGCGGCCTCCTTCGTTGGCCTCCCAGTCGATTATCCATATACAGACACACCGTTATCAATGATGGTGGGTGAGAGGCCGCACATTCGCTGTTTTGGCATTGTAATGTCGGAAGCCTCCGACCCAGAGGAAGCCTCCGACCCAAATCAACGCTCAGATGAACTCTGGGGGTCTGATCGTCACGTGCCGGCATGGTCGCACTTGCAGGCTCGTCGTGCCGATGTTTGGAAATGGTGGCGGAAATTCCCCAAAGCAACCAAAGCAATTCAAGCCTGCGGGGTGCGGCGCCCCCCTTCAAAAACGGCACTAGAGCAGTGGTACCGAAAGCGCATTCAGGAATTTACGGATAAGAAGACAATTTCATCTGTTGAAGACGACGAGCGCGATGCAAAAGCCAAGTTTCCAGGGGTTACACGGGATATGGTCCGGAAGGCTCGCAGAGAGCTAGCTCCAACGGACTGGAGCAAGCGCGGTCCGCGTGGTCCCAGAAAATCAATCTAAGTCCCTAATCCAGAAATTCCGCCGAAAATACCGCCAAAATTTTCACTCGGCGCAATTGCGTAATTAGTCAAACCATTTTCTCAGCGCTATCTGCATCTTTGCACGACCGCCAATACCTTTCTGCGCTCTTCGGTGTCGGGTGGTGGGCCGGCGCGGCAGAGAGAAGCCGACGAAAGTATACGGTCGCAAACTGCGAGGATGATTATATGGAAGCGCTTTTCCTCCCAATCCCCGATGCCTGTCGAGCGCTTGGCATCGGTCGGAGCAAACTTTACGAACTGATCGCGACCGGCGACCTCAGCATCCGCAAGATCGGCCGCAAAACACTCATCCCCCGAGATGATCTCACGGCGTTCGCCTCTCGCCTTGCGGCGCATAGGCCTAAGACGGGCGCCGGTCCAACTCCCCAACCCGCAGCGTAAAAAGGCCGCGCAGGGCTAGTGCGCGGCCTGGGCAGTTCCGTGAGCAGTAAAAACGCAACGCTCATGTAGCCTGCTTCTGTGCCGTTTGCAATAAGCCTTCGCGCGGTTCTGCAAATAAAGGAACTGCAAATGTCTCGTGAAACTTTAAAGGCCAATAGGCGCCTTCTCACCGCGATCTACCTCGCGCGACCATCGCTCGGCGGTTGGCTAACACTTGCCGGTGATAACGCCTGGCTGCATGGAGACCGGCGAAGCGCCGTCGATGATGCATTGTGGCTCAGCCGAAATCTCTGCCTTCCGATCGTGGAGAGGCTGGCATGAGTGGAATCGAGATTGCCCGGTTCTGAGCTGGCATTGCCGCCTTGCCGCGATCGGGCGCAACAAGCCGAAGCGCGAGCGTCTCACCTCGTAGCGCGCCAGCTGGGCGAGTGCCGGGCGGCGAAGAACTCAACGATGAAATTCCGTTTTAAGGGGGCGTGGTGAAATGATGAAACTCGCTCTCACTGAAACGTTTGTTGAGGTCGAATACACACGCGACAAGCGGGCCGACCTTCCTGACGGCGGTTGGAGCTGCACAGCCGTCCCTCCCGACGGCATCGGGTGGTTTTTGTGGGACACCACGCCCGACCGCAAGTCCGGCTGGCTTCGCGTTTGGAAACGCGATCGAGGCATCAGCATTTGCACCGACGGGGGAAGCGCGTGACCGATTTCCCCGATTTCTCGGCCTATTGCGAGCGAGCCTGCCGCAAAGCATGGGGTGAGCCGACGAGCGCAACCGAAAAGGAATTGCGGTGGACCAATGGGGACGCATACGGCGGTAAGACTTTCAGTAAGCAGAAAAAGGCCTGGTACGACCGCGATTTAAAGGTCGGGGGATCGACGCTTGATCTAGTTGCGCACCGCAAAGGGGAGACAATCGAAAAGCTCGGCGGAGCTAAATTCTTCGCGGTCTGGGGCGAAGCGCACAAGCTTGGGTACGTTCCAGAACCACCGCCGCCGCCGAAGGAAAAGCTGCCAATCCGGCGCACGTATCCCTACCACGACGAGAATGGCGACCTGCTTTTCGAGGTGGTGCGCTTCGACACCGAAGATAAAGATAGGCGCTTCCGCCAGCGCCGGCCCGATGGAAATGGCGGCTGGATATGGAACACGAAGGGCGTTCGGAGAGTTCTGTATCGCCTTCCCGAATTGATCGAAGGAATCGGCTGCGGAAAGCTCGTGCTCGCGTGCGAAGGCGAGCGTGACGCCGACGCCGCAAGCAAACTCGGCTATGTCGCAACGACACCGCCAGAGGGTGCAGAGAAACCGTGGCGAAGCGAATATAGCGAAATGCTGCGCGGGGCTGATGTAATCGTTGTTAGCGATAACGACGCGAACGGACGCGGCCAACGGCACGCTGATAATGTCGCACGCATATTGCGTGACGGCGTCGCGAAGCGTGTGCGCGTCATCATGTTTTCGGTGAAGGATTTGAGCGAGTGGATTGCGGCAGGCAATACGCGTGAAGAACTCGACGCGATGATCGAGGCTGCGTTGGGCTATATTGCCGATGCAGCGCCGTTAGCCTAATAGCAATAGCGGGCAGTCGACCCGTGTGCAGGTGCAGTTACAGGCGAGCGTCACGCTCGACGACTTCGTCGCGTACATGCCGACGCATGGGTACATCTTCAAGCCGACCCGGGAGATGTGGCCAGCGTCAAGTGTCAACGCTCACATTCTGCCGATCGGCAAGACGCCCGCCAACGCATGGTTAGATGTAAATCGTCCGGTGTTCCAAATGACGTGGGCCCCAGGCGAGCCGATGGAAATCCTAAACCGTCTCATTTCCGAAGGCGGATGGATCGAGAGATCGGGTTGCACGATCTTCAACTTGTATCGGCCGTCAACGATTTCTGGCACGCCGGGCGACGCTACGCCATGGCTTGATCATATCTATAAAGTGTACCCGAATGACGCGAATCATATCATCGCTTGGCTGGCGCATCGCGTGCAGCGCCCGCAGGAGAAGATCAACCACGCGCTAGTGCTCGGCGGTGCGCAAGGTATCGGCAAGGACACGCTGCTCGAACCCGTTAAGGCGGCAATCGGACCGTGGAACTTTATCGAGGTGTCGCCCCGACACATGCTCGGCAGGTTCAATGGCTTCTTAAAGAGCGTGATTCTGCGGGTCAGTGAAGCGCGTGATCTTGGAGACGTCGATCGCTTCGCCTTCTACGACCACATGAAGACGTATACAGCCGCGCCTCCCGACGTGCTGCGCGTCGATGAAAAGCACCTGCGCGAATATAGCATCCTGAATTGCTGTGGGGTGATCATCACGACCAACCACAAGGCGGACGGCATCTACTTGCCGGCCGATGACCGCAGGCATTACGTCGCTTGGTCGGAACTCACGAAAGACGATTTTGATCCGACCTATTCGAATAGGCTCTGGCGCTGGTACCAGCAAGGCGGCGATCGTATCGTCGCGTCGTATCTCGCAGATTTCGACCTCTCGGGATTCGACCCGAAGGCACCGCCGCCGAAGACGCCGGCATTCTGGGCGATTGTCGCCGCCAGTTGCGCGCCGGAAGACAGCGAACTCGCCGATGTGCTCGATAACCTAGTCGGTTGATTCAGCTAGATTGAAGGGTATAGGTGTTTAAGTTTGACACGGGCAGTTTTGGTTGTGAATTGCCAGTCTGCCTTGGTGTGATGGGCGTTGCGGTGGTTTTCC
>Ga0315534_1001574_pt1 | contig 15701 bp, 8 predicted proteins | sample SalMarSW160240MG_FD_203094 | JGI IMG/M metagenome (GOLD analysis project Ga0315534, IMG submission 203094) | Salt marsh sediment microbial communities from the Plum Island Ecosystem LTER, Massachusetts, United States - Salt Marsh Sediment SW1602-40 ... | reverse complement strand
AATTATGTTAATCTTTCTATAGCCACCTTCCTGACGAGATTAAGAGAAATGATGATTAGGAAGATAGTCGGTGGCTCCCGCAAGCAACTCATTTTTCAGATTCTGATAGAGCCGATTATTCTAAGTTTGATCGCCATGAATTTTGCCATCATCATTGCTAACCTGTTTATCCCTGAATACAATGAATTGATAAATTCGAATTTTTTATACCTGAATGCAAAAAGCATTTCATTCTGGGTATTCTTTATTCTGGGATCGGTTTGCCTGGGGCTCCTTGTTGGTATATTCCCGGCCTTCTATTTATCAGGAACCCGTTCACCTGAAATCCTGAGGGGGCAGACAGTGAAAACATCTGGAAAGGGTCTTTTCAGGAAACTACTGATGTTATTTCAGTTTATTGTTTCGACCATCCTTATCATCTGTTCCATGATGATGTTAAAACAGTTCCATTTTATCCGGTCAAAAGATCTTGGATTTAATCCTGAGAACATCATGGTGATCCCTTTATCAGAAGAACTAAATGAAAAAAGTACCCTGTTCCTTGATGAGATAAAAAGTGATCCGAATGTCACAGAATATGCATGGTCGAGCTATATTCCCTGCGATGCGAGAATGATGGTTGGAACGGACATATATTATGAGGGAGAAGAGAGAGAAGCCCTGTTTCATCTCGCGATGGTTGATGATAATTTTTTGGATCTGCTGGAATATGAAATAGTAAACGGCCGTCATTTTTTGCAAAATGTAGCAAGCGAGAAGATGAATATCATCATGAATGAGAGTGCGGTAAAGAAATTTGAATTGGAGAATCCATTCAATACCTCATTCCCACCTCATAATGGAGATGCCGAAGGAAATCTTGTGGGTGTTTTAAAAGACTTTCATTTGCGATCCTTACACAAAGAAATCAGTCCGATGGTTTTTCGTCTCGATCCGGATAACACCGATCATCTTTTTCTGAAGCTTCATTCGGTTGAGAAAACCAGTTTGTCAAATACAACAAAGCACATCACGGAAATATGGAACGACATGTCTCCAAATTTCCCTCCCGAAATGTTCCTGTTATCCAACAGAATCAATGATCTGTATAAGGAAGATAAAAAAACAGAAAGGGTCATCATTTATTTTACCCTGGTGGCGATATTAATATCCTGTCTTGGATTATTTGGTCTTGTCTCATTTATGCTCCAGCAGAGAACAAAAGAGATGGGTATACGAAAAGCCAATGGAGCATTGGTAAGCGATCTGGTCGGATTGATACTGAAAGATTATCTCAAATGGATCCTTTTCGCATTCATCATTGCCTGTCCCATAGCATACCATTTCATGAACCGGTGGCTTCAGAATTTTGCATATAAAACCGGACTGAGCTGGTGGGTTTTTGCATTAGCCGGCATCCTGTTTTTACTCCTCACCCTGATCAGTACTTTCTATCATATTCTTCGGACAACCAGTACCAGTACTGCAGAGAGTTTAAGATATGAGTAGATCAAGATAAATGGTACCCGCAAACCGGATGGGAAGGTATCCCTGTGGAATAAGTTATAAGTTATTAGTTATAAGATAGTTAATTTATAAAGGTAAAGGAAAAACACGTGAAATTTTCCCCTCTCAGAGGGGGAAAGGTCCGGAGGACCAGGGGGAGGAACTGTATGCCATACAGTTTCATCCGGTATCAAACTGGGCCATCTGCGATATTTGATAAAATGGATTGCGATCCCAGTACCAAGTGGGAAATCGTTCCATGAAGCGCTATATCCCAGGCGATGAATAGTATTTCATTGTGAACTACCCGTCCAACACCAACCGCTTAAACAAAACACCATCCGTTATTCCTTCAGTATTGAATAGAAGCACTTTTGAGTCCCGGTTCAATCCAATCCTCTTTTTTAAATCCTTTAAATCATCGGCTGATAGAAGCTTCATCAGTCCGCCCAATCCTGCTGCACCCGATTCGCCGGAAATTATTTGAGGATCGTCTCCTGAGGGATAGTATAATCGTTTCATTGCTTCGATGCAGGCTGTATCCGGTACCGAAAGGAATGCATCTGCACCCTGCTTCAGGATTTTCCAGGCAAGTTGTGATGGAAACCCGCAATTCAATCCAGCTAACAGGGTTTGGCGGGTTTTGGAGGTCATGGTCAGGCGGTTTCGTCTGATCGATTCGAGGATGCAATCGGTTTCGAATGCTTCAACAACAACAATTGCCGGCCGGTTAGCTTTGGAAATTCGGTTGAAATACCAGGCAGCACTGGCTGCCCAGCTTCCCACTCCGGCCTGGATCAGGATCAAATCAACGGGATGTATTTTGAGCCATGATTCCATTTCCCGGAAGGATGTTTGGTAGCCCTGCATAATGCGGGTGGGTATTTCTTCGTATCCCGGCCAGGATGTATCCTGGATCAGAATAGCACCACGTTTACGAGACCACTCCTTCGCGCTTTCAACGGCAAGATCGTAATTTCCATCGACCACAATAACTTCGGTGTTTTCTTCTCGAATCGATTCAATTCGTTCCGGAACAGTATGGTCAGGCACAAAAACAGTACATTGTTGTTTCAGAATCCGACAGATCCATGCGAGGGCTTTACCATGATTCCCGTCGGTTGCCGCACAAAACATATGATCTCCTGGATGTTCCTTCAGGTAGTTATGAACGGTAAACGATGCTCCCAGACCTTTGAATGCATTTAAACCAAAACGGGTTGATTCATCCTTTATCCAAAGTGCTCCAATACCTAATTTTTCAGCCAAAGCAGGCAGGGAAACCAATGGGGTGGGGTGGTACCCTGGTAATGATTTATGAAACCGAAAACCTTCCTTTGAATTCAGGATCTTTTCAAGTGAAGGATCCAGTTGGATTGTCCTCTTTTTATGAGGATTAATCAGAAAGCCATGGGTTTGAGAATTTACCATGTTTTCATTTTGACCCCTACGAAGCCATAATAAATAGAATGATTTTAAAGAGGAATTAAACCACTTCAAAAAAAATGGTGACAGCTTCCTATTTTATAATAATTAATACATTGATATACAATATCTTATAGAATTTTTAAAAATTGTCAATTCATTCAAAAAATGTTATTATATATTTGAAAATCAATTAAATAATATAATTTCTTTAGAAGTAATTAAATAGGAAGCTGTCACCATTTTTTTTGTCACCATTTTATTCAACATTTTTTTTCTGTGATAAGAGAATAAACCTTACAGATCCAGCAGGAGTTTTTCAGGATTTGCTTCACTGAAGATCATATTTTCGGGTGATTCCAGTAACTCCTTAACCTTGACCAGGAATCCTACGGAGTCACGGCCGTCGATCAGCCGGTGATCATAGGAGAGCGCCAGGTACATGACCGGTCGGATCTCTACCTTTCCATCGACAGCAACCGGCCTTTCGATGATATTGTGCATACCGAGGATCGCTGCCTGTGGTGGATTCAGAATGGGCGTGGACAACATAGAACCGAACAGTCCCCCGTTGGAAATGGTGAAAGTGCCTCCTGCCATATCATCCATCGAGATCCGGTTTTTTCGGGCTTTATCGGCAAGCTCAATGATCTTCTTTTCAATCTCAGCCATGTTCAGCGCTTCTGCATTTCGGATTACGGGTACCAGCAATCCCTTTTCAGCCTGCACGGCTATTCCAATATCACAGTAATCGAAATGGACAATGTTATCCCCATCGATCATGGAATTCAAGCTGGGGTAGGTTTTTAGTGCTATGGTGACAGCCCGGGTAAAAAACGACATAAATCCCAGTTTAACACCATGTTTCTCCGTGAATTGCTGCTGGTATTTTTTCCGGAGCCGGATGACCTCACTCATATCCACCTCGTTGAAAGTGGTGAGCATGGCTGTTTCATTTTTGACCGTGACCAGTCTCTCGCTCAGTTTACGTCGCAATGAGGACATTTTAACCGATTCCGATTCACGGGATATATCTTTTGCCGGAGTTGAAATAACAGTTGGGTCATTCTGAGAGATAACAGCCTGAACCTCCTGTTTTGTGATCCGTTTCAAACCCTGGATGATATCCTTCACGCTCAATCCATGATCCTTCATCATCTGCTCTGCCACGGGTGTTACTTTTACATCACTTTTTTCTGAAGTTTCCAATTTTTCTACCTCAGGTTTCTTTGCTGATTCTTCCTCAGATTTTGCCGTTTTTTCTTCCGATTCCTTCTTTTTTGCCTTAGCGGTCGGTTTCACACTGGTATCAATCGTACAGGCAACAGCTCCTACTGGATGGGTTTCTCCGGCCGGTGCTAAGATTTTTATTTTTCCACTATCCGTAGCCAGTAAGGGCAGGGTAGCTTTTTCCGACTCAACTTCAGCAACTTCCTGGTCTTTCTCAACAACATCACCATCCTCCACCAGCCAGTTGGCAATTTCCACCTCCGAGATCGATTCCCCGGGACTGGGTATTTTAATTTCGATAATCATAGGGTATGATTTTTTCGTTCAATTGGTTAACCGGCTTAAATTATAAATTTCGGTTTTGATTCCAGGTATTCATGCACTTTCAATACCTCTTTCCTGGAGCTTCCCTCCACACACTGCAGTCCGCAATATTTATTTTTCAGTTCGCAGGTACATTTGCGGAACACTTTGTTCACAATCTCTTCCTGCCCGATTACATGAAGTCCGTTCAAGCCGGTGGCAGGGCTCCCGCTTGCAAGGCGTGCAACCGGGATCAGTTGGACATCCTTGATGTAATCCCTGACATACCTCCAGGCACCCATGTTTTCCGGTTCTTCCTGAACCCATAAATGCAGCAGCGCTTTCGGGTATCTCTTTAATGTTTTGTTCAATTTCTCCTCAGGGAACGGGTGCAGCTGTTCCAGCCTGATCAGGGCAATATCCCGTGCATCCAATTTTTGTTTGATCTTAAGAAGATCATAATACACTTTTCCTGAACAGAGCACTACCCTGAGTACTTTTCCGGCATCGACATCCGGATCATCGATTACTTCAGCAAAACTTCCTTTTTCAAGGTCCTCCAGGGAGGAGATGCATTTGGGATGACGCAGCAAACTTTTGGGTGTGAAAATGATCAGTGGGATCATGAATTTCCGTGTCATCTGCCTTCTCAGCAGGTGGAACAGATTGGCAGGAGTTGTCGGATTCACGATCTGCATGTTGTTCCTTGCTGCCATTGCCAGGAAGCGCTCAATACGGGCACTGCTGTGTTCCGGTCCCTGGCCCTCAAAACCGTGTGGAAGCATCAGGACAATGCCATTCATAACGCCCCATTTCTCTTCTGCGGAACAGATATACTGGTCGATAATGACCTGCGCAGCATTCTGAAAATCACCGAACTGAGCTTCCCAGATGGTCAACCCTTTGGGCAGAGCCATTGCATAGCCATATTCAAATCCAAGTACCCCATATTCGGATAATGGAGAGTTGTAAATCTCAAACGGTCCCTGTACATCGGAAAGATGTTTCAGGGGGTAGTACTTCTCACCCGTTTCTTCAACTACATAGGCAGCATGCCGGTGAGAGAATGTTCCGCGTTCTGAATCCTGTCCGCTGATTCTGACAGGATGTCCCTCTTCAAGGAGTGTCCCATAGGCAAGCAGTTCCCCTATAGCCCAGTCAATTTTTTCGCTTTCGATCATTTTCAGCCGCTCATCAATCAATTTGATCAGTTTTCTGAAGAATTTCTTATCCTCCGGCAGGTGGTTGATTTTTTTCCCGATCTCCAGCAGTTTTTCACGGGCCACTCCTGTCTTTGGGTATTTGACAATATCTTTTTTTTCCGGGTGCCTGAAAGATCCCCAATCTTCATCGAGGAATTGTTTGATATGAACCTCATTTGTCTGCTGGGAGATCTTCAGTTTCTCCTCCAGGATCTCTTCGTAATCTTTTTCAGCCTGCCGGATATCCTCCTCTGAAAAGAGGTTTTGTTCAACCAGCTTTTTGCTGTATATATCCCTTGGATTCGGGTGTTTTTCAATTGCTTTGTAGAGGAGTGGTTGTGTAAAACGTGGTTCATCCCCTTCATTGTGCCCGTATTTCCGGTAGCACAATATATCGATGAATACGTCCATGTGAAATTCCTGCCTGAATTCCATTGCTAACCGGATCGTGTACATCAGGGCTTCCACGTCGTCCCCGTTCACATGAAAGATGGGTGCCTTGGTGACCTTACCGATATCCGTACAATAGGTGCTTGACCGGGCATCCAGGTAGTTGGTGGTAAATCCGACCTGGTTGTTGATGACCAGATGGATGGTACCTCCTGTTTTATAGCCTTCAAGCCGGGACATCTGGATTACCTCATAGACCACACCCTGGGATGCAATGGCTGCGTCTCCGTGGATCAGTATGGGTGCAAGTTTGTTATAATCACCCTTGTATTTGTGGTCGATTTTTGCCCGTGCGATGCCCTCAACTACCGGATCAACGGCTTCAAGGTGCGAGGGGTTGGGAGCCATGTTCAAACGGATCTTTTTCCCATGATCGGTTACGATATCATTGCCGTACCCGAGGTGGTATTTTACATCACCCAGCGAGATGGTTTCATCGTAAAAAGTCCCGTTAAATTCGTTGAAGATATCCTCATAAGGTTTTTGGAGAACATTAGCCAGGACATTTAGCCGTCCGCGGTGCGACATACCAATGATAAACTCACGGATACCCAGTTCGGATCCACGTTCAATCACTGCATCGAGGGCCGGAATAAGGGATTCTGCACCCTCCAGTGAGAACTGTTTTTGCCCGATGAATTTCTTATGGATAAAGTGTTCGAATCCTACAGCTTGTTTCAGAAGAAAATAGATGTGCTTCTTCTCCTCTTCAGTAAAATCAGGTGTGATGAGTCCCGGTTCCAGTTTATTCTGTATCCATTCGATTACCAGCGGATTTCGAATGAATCCATATTCAACCCCGATGGACCGGCAATAGGTTTGTTTCAGGCGTGAAATGATCTCTTTCAGTGTTGCAGCACCCGCCCCAATCTGTTTCCCTGCCTGGAAAATAGTTTCCAGGTCACTTTCGGAAAGATCGAAATTTTCCAGGTCAAGCGTTGGAGTATAGGTCCTTCTTGTCCGGACCGGATTGGTTTCCGTAAAAAGATGTCCCCTCCGGCGGTATCCCTCGATCAGGTTGATGACCTTGAACTCTTTGTCCATGAACCCGTGTGAAGGCTCCGTGTCGTAATGGGTACGGGCAAAATCAAATCCCTCAAAAAATTTGCTCCAGCTTTCATCCACAGAGGAGGGGTCAGATTGGTATTGTTCATACAGCTTTTCAATGGCTACGATATCACTGCTCCCAAGATAGGTTTGTTTATCCATTTCGTTCAGTCTGTTATACACCAGGCATTTGCCGCACAAAAGTATAAAACTTTTTGATAATAACGGGATCGACACTCTTAGTTGGGGTTTGGTTTTCAGGTTTTATGGACCATTTATTGTATATGGATGGATTGCCACAAATTTGTTGCTATAAACCAAACAGGTGAGAGTCCCTTTTTCTGTTGTATGAAAATAAACCATTCCATGAATGATTTTGGAACACTTAGGGCTACTATTTATAGAGAATAAATATGTAATTGTCATGTATTCAGTATTATGCATATTATGGTACGGAGTTTGGAGTTTGTTGATTTAGGTATATTATAGATTAAATCCTTAACAACAGATTGACAATTTTATCATTAGCTGTTTATGGATGACTAAAACAAAGAATGCATCTTAATGGGCTTAAAGAGAATAATATTGATCAAATGAAATCAAATAATATGCGGTTTTGTATCCCAGGTGAGTTCAGGGTTACAGATTTAGGAGTAGCAATCTTCTTCCTGTTTATTCTTTCACTGTGTCCTTTTTCAAATGCAAATGCACTGGTAAATCAATCGAACCAAATAATTCAAACTTCAAAGCAGGATAAAGGTGAATTGAAGATTATAGAGGGTATTCCCTTCCTTAAATTATCGGGAACTTACTATGAGATGGGTGAACAGTATGGTAGGCTTCTTAAAGAAGATATGCAGAAGATCTATACTCATCTTATTCCCTATAAAGATAAGTGGTTACAGGAACTCCCGGATGATATTTGTGAGAGACTGGAAAGGCTGACACCTGAAGAGATGATACAACAATTAAAAGGAATGGCGGATGGATCCGGTTTGCCTTACAATGATTTGTTATTAAGCGCTTACTGGGGAGTCCTGGAGAGAGGAGGATGTTCATCGATCCTTGTGAAAATTAAAAGAGGCAGAAAAGACGAAAGAATACTCCATGGAAGAAATTATGATTATGGATATGAAATGGGGAAATTCCCTGTTGTCGTTGAATATCAACCCAAGGGAGGGATCAAACATGTTGTGCCCGGAACAATAGGTTATGTGGCTGCACCTCATGGAGTAAACGATTATGGAATCACCGTTTCCGAGAACATGGGACGTGGAGACAGAAGAGAGAATACAATCCACTACATGTCACCGAATCTTAAATTAAGGGAAATATTATACACTGCAACAAACCTCCACCAAGCGGATGAATTATCTGAAGAATATAAATCAGATGTTGGCGTGATCCATACCATAAGCAGTGCTTCAGAGAATGATGGAGCTATTTATGACATATATTATAATGCGGTAAAACGGAATGGTTTTAACGGCAATGATTATCTCTTTGCTACCACTAGTTATTTAAATGAGGAACTGAACAGGCAAATTAAATGCCCCCGATACAAAATTATCGACGGTTATGTACAAAAAAGAATGATTAACTCTGTTGATGATATGATAAAAGTCCTTGCTGATCCGGGGAGTACCTATGGTGTGAATAATTCCAGTACCATACATTCGATTGTATTTGATCCCCAACAAAAAACCATCTACATGGCATTTAATGAAAAATTTGCTGCATGGGGTAAATGGTTGAAATATGATTGGAAAGAGGATAAGGTGACTGTATATAAAGAAGCAAACAGGAATGAACTTGAGAAATCAGATAAGGTAGAACTGACTGGTGTTCATGTTATTGGTGCATACTGGCAGGGAGACCCAGCCATTCCCCCAGGACCTGTTTTAAAAAACCTACATTTTGTTCTACAAATTAAAGAATGGTTTAAAGAGAAAAATGTGCAACAGTTGTATGACTTCAGTGCTCGTGCTACAAAAGAATTAACCTTACGATCAGAAGGCCATCCGGATATTACAGCAACATTGACCAAAGGGACAATTTCAACACCGGATTTTCATGGATTTTGGTTTGAGGTGAACGATACGGATCTCGATAAAATGATACCAAATATCACATATAGAATACATCTTGAGAACATTAGTGCTATTTATAGGTGGATTATCGAAGATGATGTATTCCTGATCCGGCTTGAAGAAAAATAATCATCAAGATTATTTATCTGATGGTAAGGCTTACAACCGTAATTTTTTGTTATGGGTAATTAAACGCCGGTTCCATTCAGAATTTCAGTGTAAACATTGTTTTTTCTCCTGGAACAGAATGAACGGAAAGTGTTCCTTCGTGGTGAAGCATGATCTGCCTGGACAAACTTAAGCCAATTCCAGAGCCTTTGGATTTGGTGGTAAAAAAGGGAACAAAAATATCATCCATTATTTCCGGAGGAATTCCCGGTCCATTATCTTCTACGATGATATAAATGGAATCTTCTTTTTCCAATGCTCTCAGACCTATATGACCCTTTTCATTTCCTGTTAATGCCTCAACAGAGTTTTTTAAAAGGTTCAACAATACTTTTTCCAATAGGTTAATATCTGCGACCATTGTTACGTGTTCTATCGAGATTTCAGCAGTAAAAGAGATTTTATGCTGATCAATTTCCTCATGCATTAGTTCTTTAACCCTCATGAACAGTTCAGCAACCTTAAACGAAGAAAATTGAGGTTCAGGAAGTCGGGAAAGACTTCTGTATTTACTTACGAAGTCGATTAATCCTTCCCCGGTATCCCTGATCGTGTGCAGACCGGATATAGTTTTTGCTACCGTTTGAGTGGTGATATTGCCTGGCTCAATTGGTTTGTTGTTTTTTTGATTTGTGTATTGTTTGGTAATGGATTTGGTCAATGAAATGACCGGACTCACTGAATTCATTATTTCATGGGTCAGGACCCGGATCAGCTTCTGCCAGGAGTCGAGCTCCTTTCTCTCCATCTCCCTCACTATGTTTTGAATGGAAATGGTGTTCAGGGTTTCTTGTTCGGTTTTGATCACATCTTTTTTTATCAGAAGCTGTTTGACTGTCCCGTGCATGGTTTCCCCCCGGTTCGGGTGTATAAACCTGACCACTTCAGGTCTTCCCGGTTGGAGGTTGAACATGCGATCAAACAGATCTGCATCAATACCCTTCAGTTTGCTGATATGGTTCAGGGTTGAGAGGTTTAACAATTTCTTTGCTGCCTGATTTATCATTTTAATCTCTCCGGTGTCGTAATATAGGATGATACCAATGCCAATGTGGTTGACCAGGTTGGTCAGGAGAATCGATTGTTTCTGACCTTCTACCCTGGCAGAGTGAAGTTGTTCGTTCAGATCCCTCATGGATTGATAGAGTTCGCGGAGGTGTTTGTTTTCTGCCGCTTCCTGGAAAATCAGCATGGAGTCCTCGTTTTTAACGGCCGAGAAAAAACGGCTAATGTTGCGGTTGACCTGGTTAATAAATTGGAAAAGAAAAATAATTTGCAGGATGAGAATCAGCCCTATTCCAAGGAGTGTAAAGAGGTATTCACCCGGTAATCGATAAATGACCGGAAGCATTAAAAATCCGGTAATAAAAATTAGCAAAAGTCGGATGACAGTGTTAATGTAAAAGTTTTTCAGGATCATTTTTCTCGGGTATTCGGTGTAAACGGTTTTTCAAGACCATATTTCACCAGCTTGTTATAGACGGTTTGCCGGGTTAGCCCTAACTCTTCAGCAGTTTTTGAGATACTCCCGCGGTGATATTCCAGTGCATCTTGTATGGCTTGCTTTTCAATCTCTTCCAGTGTTAATGGTGTTCGGGTACCTGTTTGCTCCGGTTTCCTGCCTGAAAGGATCAGATCATCCGGATGTAGAACATCCGAGTCGCTCAGGATTACTGCTTTTTCAATGGTATGCTGCAGTTCTCTCACATTCCCAGGCCAGTTATGGTACATCAGTTTATTCATGGATCTTTCAGGAATTTTTACCAGGGGTTTCTGGTATTTCCGGCAATATTTCCGGAGGAAGAAATCAGTTAACCTAAGGATGTCCTCACCCCGTTCGCGTAAAGAAGGGATCTCGATCTCTATGGTATTTATCCGGTAATAAAGATCTTCGCGAAACAGATTCCTTTGGATCAATTCCTTGAGGTCTTTGTTTGTAGCACATATCAGTCTTATATCAATGGGAATGGGTGTGTTCGATCCTAACCGGAACACCTGTTGGTTTTGTAATACTGAAAGGAGTTTGGCTTGCAAGGGTAAAGATAGATTCCCGATCTCGTCCAAAAAGAGGGTTCCTCCGGTGGCAATCTCGAACCTTCCCGGCCGATCCTCCCGGGCATCTGTAAAAGCCCCTTTGACATGACCAAATACTTCACTTTCAAACAGAGATTCGCTCAATGAGCCCATATCAACCGTTACAAATATTTCATTCGTACGATCCGACTTTCTGTGTATTTCATGAGCGACCAATTCTTTCCCTGTGCCGTTCTCTCCGGTGATTAAAACATTTGTTTTTGTCCCGGCAACTTTTTCTATGGTGCCTAACACCTTATTCATCGCAGACGATGAGCCGATCAGGGGATCATAACTCCGCTCCATGTTACGGGTCAAATGGACCTGCTTGTTGCGGAGTTTCCGGATCTCAAGCTTTGATTGCCTGAGCTTGTAAGCTGATTTCAGCGTGGCAATCAACTTTTCGTTATCCCATGGCTTGAGGATAAAATCCATTGCACCCTTCTTCACTGCCCTGACAGCCAGTTCAACGTCACCGTAGGCGGTGATCAAAACAATAGCAATATCCGGATCAATTTGCAGGATCTGTTCCAGCCAGTATATCCCTTCATTGCCGCTGCTTATTCCGGCTGCGAAATTCATGTCCAACAAAACCAGGTCAATCCTGTGCTCGCGAATGATACCTGGAATCAGGTTGGGATTGGTGGTCGTCTGAATGCCGGAAAACTCCTGCTCGAGAAGGTGAACCAGGGCTTTTATTACATTCTTGTGATCATCTACGATCAACAGGTTTGCTTCTACCATACCGTTTCCTTTTCGGCCCGATACCAGGGAACCCGATTCGTAAATATGTTAAAAATTTAGACAAATATTGTCAAAATATTTGACAATTCCAAATAACAATTCACATTGATAAATCAGTCAATCATCTAAAAACCATCATTTTATGAATTGTGGCACAGTTATGGCGAAATTCTGTATTGTCTGACATTCAATTCGAAGTACTTTGGAAAATAGGACTTCATAACATAACTTCACCATCATGTTAAACAATTACCTGAGAACTGCTATTCGGAATATAATCAACAACAAGCTCTATTCTATTATTAATATCATTTGCTTAGCCATAGGATTTACCTGTTTTATCCTCATTTTTCTCTGGGTTGAGGATGAGTATAGTGTTGGCAGAGGTAAGGCAAACGGGAAAGATGTTTATCAATTAACCATTACTCATGAGAACGGGATATTAGATCCCAATGTTCCTTATTTTCTTCCTTATGCAATGGCAGAGATTTATCCTGAGATAAAAAATTATACCCGGATCAGAAGGATTGGTTCTATTACTAACTGTGTTTTTGCTTATCAGGAGGGAGACGGTGAACCGTTGATGTTTTATGAAAAAAACGTGATTATGGTAGATACCGGTTTTTTTTCCATTTTTCCGTTTCCTTTTATATATGGTAATGGTGCATCGGCTCTATTGAGAAGGGATGGTGTTATTTTGAGCGCAGGTGCAGCTGAGAAATATTTTGGAGATAATGATCCGACCGGGAAGGTCCTTTTATTCAACAACCAGTTATCTCTTACGGTAACGGGAGTTGTGAAGATTTCGGACAAGTCATTTTTACAACCGGATTTTATCCTGCCCCTTCGAAGTAATATGGCCGATGATTACAATTGGCGTGATCCATCTTATATTCTGTTACATGGTAATACTCCGGTTAGCCAGTTTAAGAATAAGATTTCCGGGGCTATGATGGATCTTTACAAAGCGCCGTTACCGGGTGAATTAGTATTGGGTATTCTGCCACTATCAAAATCCTACCTGAGTTTTGGGAGAATGAAATACATCTATATTTTATCTGTAGTTGCCATTTTCATTTTATTGGTAGGATGTATCAATTATATTATTCTGACGATCGGTCGATCAACAAAAAGGATAAAGGAGATAGGAGTTAGAAAAATTACAGGTGGGCAAAAAAGGCAGCTTGTTGTACAATTATTAATTGAATCTGTCCTGGTAGCCATTATTGCCATGTTTCTTTCATTAATATTAATAGAGTTTACCCTGCCTGCATTTGGCAGGTTTGCAGAGAAGGATTTGAGCATTGGCTATTTTAGTCGCCCTCAGATCATCCTCATCTTCATATTGGTGGCAATTGTTGTTGGTATTCTGGCTGGTTTTTACCCGGCCCTCTCATTTACACGTAAAAGTCCGATTGCCACTTTGCAATCATCGCATATTTTGGGTTCAAAGAAATCGCTTTTTATGACGATTGCCGTAATCACCCAATTCTCCATTTCATTTTTATTACTGACTTCTACTCTCCTTATCATGAATCAACTTTCATACATGATGAACCAGCCCCTGGGGTTCAACATCGAAAACATTATAGAGATCCCAATGAACGGTTCACTGAGCCAACGTTTCGAATCGTATAAGGCAAGACTATACCGTAATCCAAACATTTTAAAAATTACTGCAGGACAGGCTGTCCCGTTTAATGAGGATTATAAGACCGGTTTGGGTTGGGAAGGAAAAGATCCGGATGAGGTCCCTGTTATAAGATATTCAATTACCCTGCCTGATTATATTGAGACGTTTGAGATGGAAATAGTTAAAGGCCGCAGCTTTACAAATGATTTTACCACCGATATTTCAAACTATGTAATCAATGAGAAAGCCATACAACTTTTGGGTGTGGATGATCCAATCGGGATGAGAATTGATTTCTGGGGGAGGGAAGGAGAGATCATTGGTGTTTGCAAAGATTTTCATCATGTATCCCTGCACCGGGAGATCCTGCCCCATGTTTTTACCATCCATCCGGCAACTTACAGGAATATTAATCACATTTTCATAAAACTGAGTGGTGAAAATATTCAGGAGACGCTTGAAGAGATCGAAACAGTTACAAAAGAATTTGCTCCCCAGTACCCGTTTAAATATAATTTCCTTGATTCCGGTGTGGGGAAATTATATACTTCGGACCGGAGACTGGGTACCATTATCATGATATTTGCCTTCGTCTCATTATTCATCACCTGTCTCGGTATTTTCAGTCTGACTACTTTTATGGCTGAAAGAAGAACGAAAGAATTTGGAATTCGCAAGGTAAATGGTGCCCGGGCAGTTAATCTGTTAAAACTTATTAACGGTGATATCTTTGCGTGGATTTTGATCTCGATCGTGATCACCACCCCGCTGGCCTACATTGTTATGCACAGGTGGTTACAAAATTTTGCTTTCAGGGTGTCAATCGGGTTCTGGATTTTCTTTCTAACCGCTATAATAATCCTTTTCATCGCACTTTCAACCTCAACGGGAGTGACGGTTAAATCAGCCTTTAAAAACCCGGTAGATTCATTGCGGTATGAATAAGTGAGTCACATCATTCATGAAACGGAGTTGAAATGAAACATCGTTAAACGGTATTTAAAACCCAGTTACTCTTATTCTATCCAAAGGGTATCTTTTAATTCTCTTTCAGTATATTTTCGTCATACTCGATTTCGAAACGAAGTTTGTGTTTAGCTTCTTCCTGTGCAAGCATCAGGAATATTCCTTGTGCTTCTGCATCGTCTGTTTTACCGGCAAGGTCTGAATAAAGTTTGAATGCAGCTTTTTCTTCCTTCATGGCAACGATCAGCGCATCCTGGTAATTCAGGTCATCCCTGGATTTGTCTATATCAACCAGGTAATCTCCTATCTTCAGATCCTGCACTTTCTCTTCCGGAATGACAACTTTATTGCTTCCTTTAATGTTTTGAAGTTTCTTCTTGTGTCCCATTTCCTCTTTTGAGAACTGGGTAAACACCTGGGCCATCTCCCTGTTCCTGCTTCGTTTGGCAAGGTCAGCATACAATGCGGCGGCTTTCTCCTCTTCACCAATTGCATAATCCAGTATATCCTGTAGCGTTTTGAATTCTTCCATAATTGAGATTTTTTTTGATTGAAACGGTACAAAGTTAATTTTTTATTTCAGAATTACTATTCGGTGAAGGAGTCCTTAGAATGTGGAATAGGTTTATTTTAAATTATTGAATATCAATGAATAACATATTGGATCCGGAATAAAATAAGTTGTAAAACATACCATGAATTTCGAGTCCAATTTTCATAAATATTACTTTTACTTTTTATTTTTCGCGGTCTGGTCCAGAATATCTTACCCAGATCGACACTATTTTGGAGGATTTGTTCGAGTGAATATCAATATCAAAGCTGTTAGATGAATAAAATCGTTGAGAAGGAATATTTCTCGGAAGCTGTGGTAAAGTTGGTCAT
>Ga0315534_1001573_pt1 | contig 15704 bp, 15 predicted proteins | sample SalMarSW160240MG_FD_203094 | JGI IMG/M metagenome (GOLD analysis project Ga0315534, IMG submission 203094) | Salt marsh sediment microbial communities from the Plum Island Ecosystem LTER, Massachusetts, United States - Salt Marsh Sediment SW1602-40 ... | reverse complement strand
TCGATTGCGCCTTGCGCCTGCTCATAGGTGAGGCTCGCGGCAGAGCGCATCAAGGCGCGGAAGAAGCGGTGATCGAGCTTCTTCCCGTCCTTGTCGAAGACCATGCGAACGGCAAGGCAGGGCCTCGGCTCGTTGGCGATGAGAGAGCAAAGATCGCTTGAGAGCTGTTCGGGAAGCATCGGCACGACGCGATCCGGAAAGTAAACCGAATTGCCGCGTTTCTTCGCTTCCTTGTCCAACGCACTTTCCGGCCGCACATAAGCGGCGACATCGGCAATGGCTACGATCACGACCCAGCCGCCGCGATTGGCGGGATTAGGATCGGCTTCGGCCCAAACGGCATCGTCATGGTCGCGGGCATCTTCAGGGTCGATAGTGACGAGCGGCAGGTGCCGCAGATCTTCCCGGCGTTTGAGATCGGGCGCCTTAACGGACTCCGCCTCGGCAAGCACGGCTTCGGGGAATCGATCGGGAATATCGTGGGCATGGACGGCGATGAGGCTCGTCATCTGTTGCGCCCCGGGATTGCCGAGGCGCTCGACCACGCGCGCGCCTTGCACGCCCATGCGCGAGCCACGCGCAATCTCGAAGCGTACCAACTCGCCGTCTTCGGCGTCGCCTGAAGCGCCCCGCGGGACCGGCCATTCTTTGAGCTGCTTGCGGTCGATTGGATCGATAACGCCTGCGCCGCCCGGAAGAGCGCGGAAGATGCCGAGCAGATTGTGTGCCGCCCGCGGCAGCCGCCTGATCGTTCGCGCCTGATAGGGGTAGTCGGCATCGGAGCGAAGAGGCGTGATACGCGCCAACACGCGGTCGCCGACGCCTGCGACCGGACCAGCCTCACGCTTGCTCTCGGCCATGAGGATGCGGGGCGCAGGTCCCTGTTCCTCATTCCATGTCGCGGGCCGGGCCACGAACTCACCGTCGGCGTCGCGACCTGTTATTTCGATCACGGTTACGGGGGGCAACGTCCCGGGTCGCGTCAACTTGCGGCGCGATCCCGCAGTCAGCCCCTCATCGGCCATCTCGCGTAACAAATCCTTCAACGCAGCCCGATCTGCGCCCTTAACGCCGAAGGCGCGAGCGATCTCGCGCTTGCCGGTCTTGCTGCTTGCCGTCGCCAGAAAATCGAGAATGTCTTGCCGCGAGGGAAGTCCGCCAGGCGTCTTCTTACGCGGAGCCCCCTTAGGTCTTGCCACCGGTACCGCTCAGCCCGCTGCTTCCTCGACGGGTTCCTTGTCCTGCGTTGCACCGGCCGGCTTCTTTGATACCGGCTTCTTCGGCTTTGCCTTCTTGGACGAGGCTTTCTTCGGGGGCGCCTTCTTGGACGCTGCCTTCTTCGCACCACCCTTGGCGCTCTTGGCGGCGATCAAAGCGACGGCTTCTTCGACGGTGACTTGCTCGGGCTCGTGATCCCGAGGAACCGTCGCATTGACCTTGCCGTGCTTCACGTAAGGCCCATAGCGGCCGTTCAGGACCTGCAGCTTGCCGCCAAGCTCAGGGTGCTCACCGAGATCCTTGATCACGCTGGGGCCGCGGCGGCCGCGTGGAGAGCTTGCCTTTTCGGCAAGAAGCGTCACGGCACGATTGAGCCCGATCTCGAACACCTCTTCGGCACTGCCCAGGCTCGCATATTTGCCGTCATGCTGAATGTAGGGCCCATAGCGCCCGAAGCCTGCGACGATCGGGTTGCCCGACTCCGGATGCAGGCCAATCTCGCGGGGAAGCGACAGCAGAGCGAGCGCATGAGCGAGATCGACGCCCTCAGGGTCGGTTCCCTTCGGGATCGAGGCGCGTTTGGGCTTGGTATCGCCGTCTTGCTCACCGAGCTGGACATAGGGCCCAAAGCGGCCGGTCCGAACGGTGATGTCGAAGCCGGTCTCGGGATCGGTGCCGAGCACCTTGCCTTCGGCGAGAGCAGCCAACTCACCGCTGGTATCGGCAAGCTGGCGCGTGTAACGGCAATCGGGATAGTCGGAACAGCCGATGAAAGCGCCGAACTTGCCGACCTTGAGGCTGAGACGCCCCTTGGAGCAGGCCGGACAAGCTCTTGGATCGCTGCCATTGCCTTGATCGGGGAATACGTGCGGGGCAAGGAGATCGTTGAGCGCATCGAGCACCTTGGCGATGCGCAAATCGCCGATGTCGTTGACCGCGGCGATAAACTCCCGCCAGAAATCGCGCAGCACGTCTTTCCATTCGAGCGAGCCCGCGGAGATGAGGTCCAGCTTCTCCTCAAGATCGGCGGTGAAATCATATTCGACGTAGCGGCTGAAAAAGCTCTCGAGAAAGGCGGTAACCAAGCGTCCCTTATCTTCAGGGATGAGCCGCTTCTTATCGATGCGGACATATTCGCGCTCACGAAGCACGTTAAGCGTGGAGGCGTAGGTCGACGGCCTGCCGATGCCCAGCTCCTCCATCTTTTTGATCAGCGTTGCCTCGCTGTAGCGGGGCGGCGGCTCGGTGAAATGCTGTTTAGCCTCGACCTTGCGCGGATCGAGCGGATCTCCCTTTTCAAGCGCGGGCAGAGCGCCGTCCTCGCCAACGGCGTCATCCACGCCTTCTTCGTAGATCTTGAGGAAGCCGTCGAAGCGGATGACCGAGCCGGTGGCCCTCACGCCGTAAGCTTTGCCATCCTTGCCGACGACGTCGATATCTGCGGTCGTTCGCTCGATCTGCGCGCTCTCGGCCTGGCTTGCCAGAGTCCGCTGCCAGATAAGCTTGTAGAGCTTGGCGGCGTCCTCTCCGAGGAAACGGGAAACGGCGTCGGGGTCTTTGGTGAAGTCGGTCGGCCGGATCGCTTCATGAGCTTCTTGTGCGTTCTTGGCCTTGCTTTCGTATTGGCGCGGCGAAGAGGGGATGTAGCGATCGCCATAACGCTTGGTCACCAGCTTGCGGATGGTCGCAATCGCTTCGGGCACGATCTGCACGCCATCGGTCCGCATATAGGTGATGAGACCCTCGGCGTCGCCACCGAGATCGACGCCCTCGTAGAGCCTCTGCGCAAGCTGCATGGTTTGGCGGGGCGAGAAGCCGAGCTTCCGTGATGCCTCCTGCTGGAGCGTTGAGGTGGTGAACGGGGCGGCGGGATTGCGGCGCTGAGCCTTGCTTTCGACATTGGTAACGGTGAAGCGTCCGCCTTCCAGCGCCCCCTTCAGACGAAGGGCAGCCGCCTCGTCGGCAATATCGAATTTTTCAAGCTTCTTGCCATCCGCTGAGAAAAGCCGGGCCTGAAAGGTCTCGTTCTTGCCCGTCGCGAGCTCAGCCACGATGGACCAATATTCCTGGGTCTTGAATCGCTCGATCTCGAGTTCGCGATCGCAGACGAGCCTGAGCGCCACCGATTGAACCCGGCCGGCCGAGCGGGCGCCTGGCAATTTCCGCCACAGCACCGGCGACAGGGTAAAGCCCACGAGATAATCGAGCGCCCGGCGCGCGAGATAGGCATTGACCAGGGGCCGGTCGATCGCGCGCGGGTGGCGCATCGCGTCGAGCACGGCCTCCTTGGTCACGGCATTGAAGACGACGCGCTCGACCGGCACGCCGGTCAAGGCCTTCTTGCGGTCGAGCACCTGGAGCACATGCCAGGAGATGGCTTCGCCCTCGCGGTCGGGGTCGGTCGCCAGGATCAGCTTGCTCGCCCCTTCCACCGCCTTAGCGATGTCCTCGAGCCGCTTGGCCGCCTTGGGCTCCACGTCCCAATGCATCTCGAAATCCTTGTCCGGCAGGACAGAGCCGTTTTTCGAGGGGAGGTCGCGAACGTGGCCGTAGGAGGCGAGCACCCGATAGCCGGGGCCCAGATACTTGTTGAGAGTCTTTGCCTTGGCTGGCGATTCTACGATGACGATGTTCATTAAGACGTTCCTAGCCGCGCAAATTGCGCTGGGCTCAGGGCGAGGGGGCTGGTGTCACCCTTTGTTCGCCGGAAAATGGTGCCTCGGAACGCGACTGTCAAATCTGTGCAAGCGCATTGACAACTTATACGAGTATAGACTAACAAGAACAACTCTGTGATCTTACTTTCAGCGACGGCTGAGAGGGGCCAAAAGCCCCCGGAATCAAGGTTTCTTAAGGGGGTGAAGGCCAAACGGCGCGAAAATAAGGCAGCATCCTATGTCAAGCACGGGAGGCGGGCCTCCCGCAGGCGGCGCCAGCCCTCTCGAAGGGCAATTGTCGCAAAAAGAGGCCGCTGAATATATTACCTCGATTCTCGAGGGGTTAACGCAGGTCGCGAGCGAGGCTCGGATGCCTTTTCTCGTCTATCTGATCAAAATGGCGCTGGAAGAGGCCAGGCTTGAGAAGATGCAGCCGGACTAAAGGCAGGCCAAGTCACAGCTTCTGCGAGACAAGTTGCTGCCCGTGACGCTCCAGCCGTCCCGCAAGGTCAAGTTCCAGCAGGACGATATGGACCTTCCTGGTGGCGATACCGGTCATACGAATCACTTCGTCGATATCGACCGGACTTGGGCCCAGCGCTCCGACGATCAATTCCCGCTCGGTCTGGAGGATGTCAGGCAGTGGCGCCGGGGCAATGTGTTCGTCGGCCGCGGCAAGCCCATCCGGTGCGGGAGGCTGGCGGCCCAAGATCGGCGCCAGCACCTCGACGATATCGCCGGTACAGGTGACAAGGCCGGCGCCCTGCTTGAGCAGATTGTTGGTGCCGGCAGACCGCGGATCGAGCGGGCTGCCAGGGACGGCAAAGACTTCTCTGCCCTGCTCACCGGCGAGACGTGCGGTAATGAGCGAGCCTGAGCGTTCGGCCGCCTCGACCACCACCACGCCGAGCGAGATTCCCGAGATCAGCCGGTTACGGCGGGGAAAGTCCTGCCCTCTGGGTGAGAACCCCGGAGACCGTTCGCTAATGAGGAGGCCGTTTTCGCCAATCGCGTGCTGCAGATCCTCATTCTCCGGCGGATAGACAATATCGATGCCGCCGGCAACCACGGCAATGGTTCCATGCGCAAGCGCGGCACGATGTGCTGCGGTGTCGATGCCGCGGGCGAGTCCCGAGGCGATAACGAAACCTTCTGCGCCCAACTCGCTCGCGAGCTGGCGGGTAAATTTCTGCCCGACGGCAGACCCGTTGCGAGCGCCGACAATGGCGACAATGGGAATGTCTGCCAGATCCGTCCGGCCCTTGATGTAGAGCAGGGGCGGGGGCGCATCGACATGAGCAAGTGCCGGCGGATAGCCCGGCTCGCCGACAGCGACAAGATCGGCGCCCAAATCCTCGGCGTGCGCAAGTTCCGCCTCGGCTTCAGCCTCGCTGCATAATCGGATGTCGTGAGTTCTGCCGCCACGCCGGGATAATGTCGGCAAGGCGTCGATGGCCGCTTCGGCACCGCCGAATTCATTGACCAGCGCCCGAAAGGTGGCCGGACCGACATTCTCGCTTCGGATCAGTCTGAGCCAAGCGAGGCGTTGATCGCGGCTCAGCCGCGAGGCGGCGCGTGTCGAAGCTGCGGGCTTATCAGTGCGTTTGGCCAATGCGTGCTTCCTCGCCTCGTAGCAAGCGGCGGATATTTCCGGCATGGCGGATGAAAAGCAGAGCGGCGAGCAGGAGGGACAGGGCGGCAAGGGGCCACTGTGCCATGACCGCCAGCGCAACAACGCTCACAGCACTTGCGGCCAGTGCGGCGAGCGACGAATAGCGTGTGACGCAGGCGACAAGAAGCCAGGTGACAGCGAAGGAAGCGGCCGCAGGCCACGACAGGCCGAGCAGGATGCCGAGATAGGTGGCGACGCCTTTGCCGCCACGGAAGTTGAGCCAGACCGGAAATAAATGTCCGAGAAAGGCGCCAAGGCCTGCGGCCAGAGCCGCGTATTCGCTCCAGACCGCGCCCAAAAGCACGGCCGCGGTCCCTTTGGCCGCGTCTAGCATGAGGGTGAGGGCGGCAATCTTCTTACTGCCCGCGCGCAAGACATTGGTGGCGCCGATATTGCCGGACCCGATCCGGCGCACGTCGCCAAGACCGGCGATCCTTGTCAAGATGAAGCCGAAGGGGATCGAGCCCAGGAGATAACCGCCGGCGAAAAACAAAAGATAATAGAAGACGCCACTCCAATCGCCGGAAGACATCGTTCACCATCCAGGAAGGCGGAAGCTAAGGACCCGGGTCATCAGCGTAGTTATAGACGACGCGCCCGGCAACGACGGTGACGAGGACGCGGCCCTGCAATTGTTCGCCGTCGAACGCTGTGTTCTTGGATTTCGAGCGCAAACGTTCGGGCGCGACCACCCAAGGCGTGTCGAGATCGATCAGGATAAGGTCGGCCGGGGCGTTCTTCGCGAGCCGCCCAGCCTCAAGTCCGAGCAGGTGCGCCGGATTTGCGGTCAGCGCGCGCAGCAACTGGGAGAGCTCCACGTCTCCATTGTGATAAAGGCGAAGGGCCGCGCCAAGCAAGGTCTCCAAACCCACCGCGCCATCGGCAGCCTCGGCAAATGGGCGCCGCTTGCCTTCCGCGCCGCGCGGATCGTGAGCCGAAACAATGACGTCGATATCGCCGGCCGCCAGGCCCTCGACCATGGCGCGGCGGTCTTCCTCGGACCTGAGCGGCGGTCTCATTTTGAAGAACGTGCGATAAGAACCGATGTCGTTCTCGTTGAGGGTGAGGTGGTTGATCGACACGCCGCAGGTGACCGGGAGCCCCATGAGCTTGGCTGTGCGAATAACATCGAGGGAGGCCCGGCTCGAAATCTGACCGGCGTGGTAGCGACCCCCGGTGAGTTCGACCAGCCGGATATCGCGCTCAAGCACAATCGTCTCGGCGGCAGCCGGAATGCCGCGCAAGCCAAGTCTGGTGGCGATTTCGCCCTCGTTCATGACGCCGTCCTTGGCAAGCGAAGGATCCTCGAGGTGATGAACGATCAGGGCGCCGAAATCCTTGGCATAGGCCAGCACGTTTCGCATGACCTTGGCGTTGGCGATGCTGGTCTTGCCGTTAGTCAGGGCGATTGCCCCGGCTTCCCTGAGGAGCCCGATCTCGGTCATCTCCTCGCCAAGCAGGCCTTTGGTCGTAGCGCCCATGGGATGCACATTGACGAGCGCGGTGTCGCGCGCGCGTCTCAAGATGAAATCCACGAGAGCGGCATCATCGATCACGGGATCGGTGTCAGGCATGCAGACGATCGTGGTTACGCCCCCGGCCGCGGCGGCGCGGCTCGCCGTGGCCAAGGTCTCGCGGTGCTCGTGTCCAGGTTCACCGGTCAGGACCGCCATATCGATCAGACCCGGCGCCAGCACATGACCTTGGCAATCGATGAGCATCGCCTCGCCGGCCGCTCCCGCTTCAATGTGCGGCCCGAGATCGGCGATGCGGCCATCTTGGATCAGAACGCCGCCGCGTTGATCGAGCCGGGATGACGGGTCGATGAGCCGCGCATTGACGAAGGCTATGGCGCGGGGAGGGCGATGCTGATCCTGTTCATGCATTGGCATCGCCCTTATCGGTTCGGCAGATGGCGGGCCAGGGCCTGGAGCACCGCCATGCGTACGGCGACCCCCATCTCCACCTGCTCCCGAATGACACTGCGGACGTCGTCGGCAACGTTCGAGTCGATCTCGACGCCTCGGTTCATCGGTCCAGGATGCATCACCAGCGCGTCCGGTTTGGCCCGGGCGAGCTTCTCGAAGTCGAGACCGAAAAAATGGAAGTACTCGCGCTGGCTTGGGATCAGGCTTGAAATCATGCGCTCGCGCTGAAGCCTCAGCATCATGACGATGTCGGCATCGGCCAGACCTTCGTGCATCGACGTGTAGACTTCCACGCCGAGCCGCTCGATACCGGACGCAAGCAATGTGGATGGCGCCACGACGCGGACTCTGGCGCCGAGCGCGTTGAGCAGCAGAATATTGGAGCGGGCAACCCGCGAATGCAGAACATCGCCGCAGATCGCGACGATAAGCCCGTCGATCTGCCCCTTATGACGGCGGATGGTGAGGGCGTCGAGCAAAGCCTGGGTCGGATGCTCATGGCTGCCGTCGCCGGCATTGATCACCGAGCAGTCGACCTTCTGCGACAAGAGTTCCACCGCGCCGGCCGAATAGTGACGCACGACGAGAAGATCGGGACGCATCGCATTCAGCGTGACCGCCGTATCGATCAGAGTTTCACCCTTTTTGACCGACGACGTGTCGACCGACATGTTCATCACGTCGGCGCCGAGCCGCTTTCCGGCCAGCTCAAAGGAGCTCTGGGTTCTGGTCGAGGCCTCGAAGAAGAGATTGATCAGCGTCCGGCCGCGGAGGTCATCGCGCTTCTTGTCGATTTGCCGGCTGAGCTGAGCGGCTTCCTCTGAAAGATCGAGGAGCGCCATGATCTCAGTGGGCGAAAGCCCTTCGATTCCAAGAAGATGGCGGTGAGGGAAAGAGGCGTTCGAGGCTGGCGCCGCAGAGGTCATCAAAGGAGACTGTATAGACCCAGCGTGCGTGGCAGCACAAGTAAAGAGGCTCTTCACGTGTTAACGCTGTCAGCCGGAAGGGGTGTCATTGCAAGGCCAATCGGCCCCAGGCCATTGGCGCTTGCCAGCGTGTGGAATTTCAATAAGTCTCAGTCTTGATTTGCATCGAATCGAGATGGCGTCGCTGCCTGGTCTGATCGCGCGCCGGCATCGATCGTTCGGCGGAGCCGCATCATGATGAGCTTGCCTTTTCTTATTTTTGCCTGTGCCCTCGGCGCCGCGTGGCTGAGGCAGCGCGGCGTGGCGATAGGGCTTTGGGTCGCGGGTGTTGTGGTGATGCTCGTGCTCTTCCGCATTCACGTGACCGAGGTGCTGAGCATCTCACTTTGAGTTGAGGGGGAGAAAGGTGCCGGCCGAACTGTCGAGACTGCTCAACGCCCTCGGGCTGATCGCCATCGTTACAGCGCTTTCGATCGCCTTCGTCGATCAGCTCTGGTTTCGCGATCTGCCGTGTCCCTTGTGCATCTTGCAGCGGGCCGGCTTTACCGCCGCCGGTGTCGGCATTGCACTCAATCTGATATTCGGTCCGCGGCCGAGCCATTACGGCATGACGATCTTGGGAGCTTCCGTGGGGGCCTCGATCTCGATAAGGCAGATTCTTCTTCACATCGTCCCTGGCACCGGTTCATACGGCAACGCGATTTTCGGACTGCATCTTTACACCTGGGCGCTTATCGGCTTCGGGCTGACCATCGTGTGGAGTGCCATCCTTTTGTTCGACGACCGTCAATTCGAGACTCCTGAACCGTGGTCCAAACGCCTCGACGTGTTACCGCTCACGGCCCTCGTCACCTTCTTCCTGCTGGCGCTTGGCAACGCCGTCTCGACGCTGCTGATCTGCGGCTTCGGTCTGTTGGGTCAGTGCCCGGATAATCCGGCGCATTACCTGCTACTTGAGTGAACGCCGCTGATCTAGGCCGTGAGGCGGCCGAGCCGGTCGAGCGCACCTTGCAAGATATAGGCGGCCGCCATGCGGTCGATGACCTCGGCCCGCCGCTTGCGGGACGCGCCGGCCTCGATCAGGTGCCGTTCGACCGCTGCGGTCGAGAACCGCTCGTCCCAGAGGACAATCGGCACTTTGATGCGAGAGGCGAGGTTGCGAGCGAAAGCGCGGGTCGATTGAGCGCGCGGTCCCTCCGAGCCGTCGAGATTGATGGGAAGGCCGATCACCACCGCGCCGACCTCGTTCTCTTCGATCGCTGCGGCGATTTCCAGCGCATCGCCGGTGAACTTGGTCCGGCGCAGCGTATGGTAGGGCGTTGCAATCGAACGGGTGACGTCCGACAACGCCATGCCGATGGTCTTGGTGCCGAGGTCAAGACCAAGCAGCCGGGCCTCGCGAGCGAGCCGCTTCGGCAGGTCTTCGATTTCGATCAGAGGTGCTACAGTCACGACAGGCACGTCAGAGGATAACAAGTATGCAGATTACCTGGTTTGGCCATTCCTGCTTTCGGATCGATACCGGCTCGAGCAGCATCCTGATCGATCCGTTCTTGACCGGCAATGCCACCTTCGAAAAGGCCAACATCCCCCTGCATGAGGCGATCGAAGGAACGACGCATGTGGCGCTGACCCATGGGCACGAGGATCATGCCGGGGATACGGTGCGCATCTGCAAGGAAACCGACGCCCAGCTTCTCGCCGTGCATGAGCTTGCGACCTATCTCGCCGGTCATGGCGTGGAAAAAATCGATCCCGGTAACACCGGCGGCACACTCTATCACGACGATTTTGACCTGACCTTCGTCCCGGCTTGGCATTCCGCCTCGAATATTGTCGATGGGCGACCCGTCTATCTCGGGGCCTGTTGCGGGCTCATCGTCGCGCCGACCGGCGGCAGGCCCCTCTATCACATGGGCGATACCGATATTTTCTCCGATATGGGGCTGATTGGCGAGATTTATGAACCGGCGATCGGCTTCGTGCCGATCGGGGACCGCTATACCATGGGCGCCAGGACGGCGGCGCTCGCCTGCAAGCGGTTCTTCCACTTCGAGCTGATCGTCCCGTGCCATTACGGGACCTTTCCGGTGCTCGACCAGACCCCCGACCAATTCATCGCCGAGCTGGGCACGGATAACGTGCTGGTGCCCGAGATCGGCGTCTCGTTCGAGGCCTGATCTGGCCGAAGTTGCCGCTTCGGCAGCGCGGTGCTAGACGAGCCTCCAAGGAAACCAACCGCCTCTTTCGCCCCATGTCCGTCGACCGCGCCACCGTCCGCCGCATCGCCCGTCTTGCCCGCCTTGCGATTACCGAGCAGGAGGAGGGCACGCTCGAGAAGGAGCTATCCAATATTCTCGATTGGGTCGCCCAGCTTGACGAGGTCGATACCAGCAATGTCGAGCCAATGACGCGGGTCGAAGATATGAAAATGAAGATGCGTAAAGACGAAGTGACTGCCGGGTTCTGTGCCGCCGATATCTTGAAGAACGCACCCCAGGTCGACGACGGCTACTTCGTCGTGCCCAAGGTTGTTGAATAGACCGCAAACGCGTCTCGGCACTGTTTGGCGGTGGAGCAGTTGAGCCCGCCGCGAGAGGCCGAAGGTTCGTTTGCCGTGAAAGGTGAAGCAGGAAAACTGTGGTCGAACTCACTGAACTGAGCATCGCCGAAGCGCGACAGGGCTTGCACGACAAGTCGTTCTCATCGCACGAACTGACGCAAGCGCATATCGATGCGATCGAAGCGGCCAACGAGGCGCTCAATGTCTACGTGCTGCCGACGCCGGAGCGCGCGCTCAAGATGGCGGAAGAGAGTGACGCTCGCCTCAAGAAAGGAGAGGCCGGCACGCTCGAAGGCATCCCGCTCGGCATCAAGGATCTGTTCTGTACGCGCGATGTCCGCACCACCGCCTGTTCGCACATTCTCGATGGCTTTACGCCCACCTATGAATCGACAGTGACGGCCAATCTCTGGGCGGAAGGGGCGGTGATGCTCGGCAAGCTCAACAATGACGAGTTCGCCATGGGCTCGTCGAACGAGACCAGTTATTACGGTCCCGCTATCAACCCTTGGCGCCGCAAAGGATCGAGCGCCAAGCTCGTGCCCGGCGGTTCGTCAGGCGGGTCGGCGGCAGCGGTTGCGGCGCGGCTGTGTATGGGCGCAACGGCCACCGACACTGGCGGCTCCATCCGTCAGCCCGCGGCCATCACCGGAACCGTCGGCGTTAAGCCGACTTACGGCCGCTGCTCGCGCTGGGGGATCGTCGCATTTGCGTCCTCGCTCGATCAAGCCGGGCCGATTGCCCGCACCGTTCGCGACGCCGCCATTCTGTTGCGCGTCATGGCAAGCCACGATCCGCAAGATACGACGAGCGCCGACCTCCCGGTGCCCGATTACGAAGCGGCGATCGATTTGGGAGTGAAGGGGCTCACCATTGGCATCCCTAAAGAATATCGCGTGCCCGGCATGGCGCCTGAGATCGAAGCGCTATGGCAAAAGGGTGTGGAATGGCTGAAAGCAGCGGGCGCCAAGATCAAAGATGTGAGCCTGCCGTATACGAAATATGCGCTGCCCTCTTATTATATCGTGGCGCCGGCGGAAGCCTCTTCGAACCTTGCCCGCTATGACGCCGTCCGTTACGGCCTAAGGGAGAAGGGGGCCGACGTGATCGCGATGTATGAGAACACGCGCGCCGCAGGCTTCGGCCCGGAAGTCAAACGCCGCGTCCTGATCGGGACCTATGTGCTCTCGGCAGGGTATTACGACGCCTATTATCTCAAGGCGCAGAAGGTTCGGACTTTGATCAAGCGCGATTTCGATGCCGCATTCGAGACGGTCGATGCGATCCTGACGCCAACCACGCCCGGACCGGCATTCGGGCTCGGCGAAAAATCGGGCGATCCGCTCGAGATGTATCTCAACGACATTTTCACCGTCACTGTGAATATGGCAGGCCTGCCGGGAATGAGTGTCCCCGCCGGGCTCTCGTCCGAAGGCACGCCGCTGGGACTTCAGTTGATCGGCAAGGCTTTCGACGAAGAGACGCTGTTCCGTGCGGCCCGCGTGATCGAAGAGGCGGCCGGACCGCTCGCCAAGCCGGATGACTGGTGGAGCAAAGCCGCGTAAACGCAAATTCATTTGAGGACTTTTCACTATGGCACCGCGACAGGCAAAAGATTGCAACAGCATGGAAGAGGTGAGGGCCGAGATCGACCGTCTCGATGCCGCCATGGTGGATTGTATCGGCGAGCGCTTTACCTATGTCGAGCGGGCCTGGCAGCTTAAAAATTCTCCGGCGGACGCACGCGTGCCCTGGCGGGTTCAACAGGTGATCGATCGGGTCAAGGTCCGGGCGGCCGAGCAAGGCCTGCCGCCGGAACTTGCCGAAGCGCTATGGCGGCAGATGATCGGCTGGTTCATCCAGTACGAGGAGGAGAGGCTCCGCCAGCAGCTCGATACCAAGAAATAGCGATCACGGCGGCGATGGATCAAAAGGCTGACAAATCGAATCTGATCGAAGGCGCGACCGGCCCGTGGGAGGTCGTGATCGGCATGGAGGTGCATGCGCAAGTGACCTCCAACGCCAAACTGTTTTCCGGGGCCTCGACCGAGTTCGGCGGCGAACCCAATTCCCATGTCAGCCTGGTCGACGCCGCCATGCCCGGCATGCTGCCGGTGATCAACCAGGCTTGCATCGCGCAAGCGATCCGCACCGGACTTGGGCTTAAGGCGAAAATCAATCTGACCTCGGTGTTCGACCGCAAGAACTACTTCTATCCCGACCTGCCGCAAGGCTATCAGATCAGCCAGTATAAGAGCCCGATTGTCGGAGAGGGTGAGGTCATCGTCGATCTTTTGAACGGCGAGCGGGTGACCGTGGGCATCGAGCGCCTGCATTTGGAGCAAGATGCAGGCAAGAGTCTGCACGACCAGCACCCGAAATATTCCTATGTCGATCTCAACCGTTCGGGTGTCGCCCTGATGGAGATCGTGTCGAAGCCGGACCTCCGCTCATCCGACCAGGCCAAAGCCTATGTCGGCAAGCTGCGGACCATCCTGCGCTATCTCGGCACCTGTGACGGCAATATGGAGGAAGGGTCGCTCCGCGCCGACGTCAATGTCTCGGTGCGGCGCCCCGGTGAACCCCTGGGAACGCGATGCGAGATCAAGAACGTCAACTCAATTCGCTTTATCGGGCAGGCGATCGAGCACGAAGCGAGGCGCCAGATCGACGTCCTAGAGGAGGGTGGTGTCATCGATCAGGAGACACGGCTGTTCGATGCCAAGACCGGCGAGACGCGCTCGATGCGTTCCAAGGAGGAAGCCCACGACTATCGTTATTTCCCCGATCCTGACCTGCTTCCGCTCGAACTAACGCAAGACTATGTCGATAGCCTTGCGCACGATCTTCCCGAACTTCCCGATGAAAAACGCGCGCGCTTTATCGCCGAATACGGGCTCAGCCCTTACGATGCGGATGTGGTGATCGGCGAGAAGGAATCGGCGGATTATTTCGAGGCGGTTGCCAAAGGCCGCGATGCCAAACAGGCGGCCAACTGGGTCAACAACGAGCTGTTCGGGCGTCTCAACAAAGAAGGGCGCGCCATCGTCGACAGCCCGGTGACCTCGGAGCAACTCGGAAGCATTCTCGATCTCATCAAGTCCGGAACCATTTCTGGCAAGATCGCCAAGGATGTGTTCGACATTGTCTGGACCGAGGGCGGCGATCCGGCCGCAATCGTCGAGGCGCGCGGGCTGACGCAAGTCACCGATTTGGGCGCGATCGAGGAGGCCGTTACCGAAGTCATCGCCGCCAATCCCGACAAGGCCGAAAAAGCGAAAGACAAACCGGCGCTGGCCGGCTGGTTCGTCGGACAAGTGATGAAGGCAACCGGCGGCAAGGCAAGCCCTCAGGCCGTGAACGAACTCGTCAAGAAAAAGCTTGGGCTCGAATGAGCCACGCGATCCGTATTCATGAGTATGGGGGCCCAAAAGTCCTGAAATGGCAAAAGGTCGAAATCGGTCCCCCAGGCCCCGGTGAGGTCAAGCTCAAGCAGACGGCGGTCGGCCTCAACTTTATCGACATTTATATGCGCACGGGTCTCTACCCGCAGCCCTCGCTTCCGTTCGTCCCTGGCATGGAAGCAGCCGGTGTCGTGACCGAGCTCGGCGAGGGGGTGAGGGATCTGAAAATCGGCCGCCGGGTGGCCTATGCCGGACAAGTCGGCGCCTATGCCGAGGAACGTCTGATCGCCGCCGACCGCGTGGTCAAGATTCCCAACGAGATCACCGACCGGACCGCGGCAGCCATCATGCTCAAGGGCATGACGGCGCAATATCTCCTGCGCCGAACTTTCAAGGTGGGCCGCGGCACCACGCTTCTATTCCATGCCGCCGCCGGCGGTGTCGGCCTCATCGCCTGCCAGTGGGCCGCGTCATTGGGAGCGACGGTCATCGGAACGGTCGGCTCGTCCGGCAAGGCGCTCATCGCCCGCGGCCATGGCTGCACCCATGTCATCAATGTTCACGAAGAGGATGTCGTCGCCAAGGTCAAGGAATACACCAAAGGCAAAGGCGTCGATGTCGTCTACGACTCGATCGGCAAAGACACGTTTCCGGCCTCGCTCGACTGTCTAAAGCCGCTCGGCATGTGGGTCAGTTTCGGACAAGCATCGGGTCCGGTGCCACCGTTCAACATCACGCTGCTGTCGCAGAAGGGCTCGCTGTTCGCCACGCGTCCGTCGCTCGCCAATTACATCGAGACGCGAAAGGACCTCGTGGCGACGGCAAACGATCTGTTCGATGTGATCGGAAACGGGACGGTGAAGATCGCGATCAATCAAACCTATCCATTGGCCGACGCGGCTCAGGCCCAAAGCGACCTGGAAGCGCGGCTCACAACGGGCTCAACGGTGTTGCTGGCCTAAGTCCGACAACCGCTCGGCGCCCGCGATCCACGCCGCTAGAGCGGCAATCCTTCGTCTTCTTCAAAACGCCATGTTGGTTACCGGCCGGTCACCGCGACTGGTGAAGGACTCGTTGCCAGGGCGAAAGATTAACGCAACAGCCCTTTCATCGCCTATGCCGTAAACCAATATTACCGGCCGTTTAGATCTGCTTGCTTAGCATTAAGCATATGAATTGAGGAGTTGTTGAAACTCTTCGCTCATGGTTAGCGCGTGGATGGTTGGAAAAACGTCTTACGACGACAAGCAAAGTAAGAGGGGGAGTCGTTATGGCACGCATGGAGATGGCGACGGAGATTGCGGGGCTCGGCGCAAGCACGGGCTCCGCGGACTCT
>Ga0315534_1001571_pt1 | contig 15711 bp, 11 predicted proteins | sample SalMarSW160240MG_FD_203094 | JGI IMG/M metagenome (GOLD analysis project Ga0315534, IMG submission 203094) | Salt marsh sediment microbial communities from the Plum Island Ecosystem LTER, Massachusetts, United States - Salt Marsh Sediment SW1602-40 ... | reverse complement strand
CCAAGGTTCTCCCGTCAGGAGAGAAGACCACGCTATACACCTGGCCACACTGAGGCCTGAGGGTGCGCAGTCGCTCTCCACTTTCCAGATCCCACAGAATCACCGTCTCATCAGCGGAACCTGAGGCCAGGGTCTGCCCGTCTGGGGAGAAGGCCACGCTCAAGACCTGCTGTTCCGTACGCTCCTGCAGGGTGCGCACCAACTGGCCGCTCTCCACATCCCACAGAATGACCCTGCCCAGCCAGTCGCCCGCGGCCAAGGTCTTCCCATCCGGCGAGAAGACCACACACTGTTCGTCCGCCTCGTGTCCCTGCATGAAGCGCAGCACCGCCATATCGGAAACTCGCCTCAGTTGCACTCCATCGTGCGATCCCGACATGGCCAGGAACTGACCATCCGGGGAGAAAGCCACGCTCGCCACATTATTCGCGCCCCCTCCTAGGCTGCTCCCGATTCGTGTCCCGTCCGCGACCCGCCACAGCGTCACCGTGCTGTCCGTCGCCCCAGCGACGAGACTTTGGCCGTCGGGGGAGAAGGCCAGGCTGTGCACCATCCCCATGCCGCTGAATTGGCGCACTTGCTGGCCGCTCTCCACATCCCAGAGAATGACCATGTTGTCCTGCGACCCCGAGGCCAGGGATTGCCCGTCAGGGGAAAAGACCACGCTGCTCACTGGAGAGCCATGCCCTGTCAGGGTGCGTACGATTGGCAGAGGCGTGGGTGTTGGAGTGAGCGGCCTTGGTGCTTCGGTGGCGGGAGCGATGGGCACTGGCGCCTCGGTTGGTGCTGACCCCTCGGTCGGTGTTGCTGGCCTTGGGGGTTGGCTGAGTCCAGGGACAAAGCGGAAGAGCAGGATAGCGATGATGACAGCTACAGCCGCGCCAGCGCCTCCCAGGACCCTGATGTCCTTCCAGATAGGCTTGGCCCTGCGCTGTAACTCCACCGCCTGAGTCAGCGACCTGAGAGCATCTTTGTAGCCCACATCACGGTCTATTATCTCCTTGAAGAGGCCGGCGGCCTCGTCGTACCGTTTCTGGTTGAGTGCGGCCTGCGCCTGGCTGTACGTCGCTGCCAACTCCCCTTGTTCTCGGGCCTCGGCGAGCCTGGCCTCAACCGCCTGGACCGCAGCCTTTTCCTCAGGTTCCAGGGAAAGGTACTCCTCAAAGGAGGCTATGGCCTCCTCCCATTTCTCTGCCCTGAAATGCTTCTTGGCCGTTTCTCTGAGCGTAGCCAGCCCCCTGGCTCGCTTAGCCGCCTGGGTCTCCGCCAACCGCTCGGCGATGGCCGGGTCTTCGGGGGTGAACTCCAGGGCCTTCGAAAAGGCCTCGATAGCCTCATCGAACTTCTCGGCTGCTCTGAGTCCATCCGCCACCTGGGCATGATGGGCAGCGAGCCTCTCCTGTGCTTCCAGGTGCTGGTCATTGATCTTGAGGACCTGGCGATAGTGCTGCAGGGCCTCCTCGACCCGTCCCTGTGCCCTCAATTGGTCGCCCAGGGCCATGTGGGTCTGGCAGAAGCCGGACCTGGCGCCGATGTCCTCCGGGTCGATATCGAGAGCTTTCTGGTACTCCTCCACGGCTTGAGGGAGATCTCCCTGCTCATAGGTAATTGATGCGATACCCACCTGGGCCGCCAGATTCTGACGGTCAACGCCCAGCGCTCGCCGATAGCTATCCAGAGCTTCCTCTTGGTTTCCTGCCTCGCGGAACTCCCCGGCGATCTCGATGTATCGGGTGGCGATGGGGCTGACCTCTATCAACTCCTCGATCACTCGCTCCAGAGGTTTGTTCTCCAGCAGCCAAAGTCTCATCAAGTCCACGGTGAAGGTGTTGTCAGGGGCCAGTACGTCCTTTTCCTCCAAGTGCCTCAGCGAGTCCCCCACCTCCCGCGGGGAGATGCGCACCTTCTTGTCCTCGAGGAAAGTGTGTATGGACTGTTGGTTTCGGCCATCCTCAGCCACCGAGAGGGCGGTGAGAACGTACCTTTCGGGATCTGAGGCGTCATCCCATACGAACTTGAGGTTGACGGTCCCCCTCTCCACCACGTCATCCAGCACAGCTTCGACGTCGTGAGGGACGATGCGCCTCTTGCCGGTCTTCTGGCAGTAGCCAAAGAGTTCGTGGCAGACGAGTTGGGTGAAATAGGGGTGGCCCGAGGTGATGCCGAAGATGTCCTCCACAGCTTCAGGGGCGTACTCGATGACGCCAGCAGCGGGCTGCGTGATGAGGCGGGCGGCTTCCTCCTTTTCCAGGAAGCTGATCTTCCTGTAGAGAGCGATGCGGAAGAAGTCGGTGTATGAGGCCTGCATGTGTTCCAGTTTGCGTCCAGACGAGCCTATGCAGAAGATGAAGGCGAGGGGTCCAGGGGCGTGCATCAGGCGGGAGAGGTATGGAATCAGGTCTTGGGTCAGCATCTCCCTGGCGGTAGGTTCCTCGAGGGAGTCAAACTCGTCGAAGATGAGGAGCAGCCGCCGGTCGCCGATAGCTTGGCTAATCTGTGGGAGGAGCTGGTTTTGGAACAGCTCTGGGTCCTCAGAGAACTCCTCTCTGGTGAGTTCTGGTAGGGAGATGTCCTCGGCAGCGCGGAGGGTGCGGGTGATCTCCTTGGCGAGGCGCCATAGGAAGCGGGCCAGGGAGGTATGAGTGCGTCCCTGAAGGTCGAAGAAGACGGGGACGTAGGTCGCGGGGAGATGGAACGGGATCTGTTTTAGGACGGAGGTCTTCCCGATTCGGCGCTGGCCATGGATGACGAGGATGTGGTCTACGAACTTGCCGGTGAGGGAGCGTTGCACCCAATCGAAGACATCCTGCCGGCCGAAGAACATGGTCTTTTCGGTGACTGGAGCGCCAGCGATGTATGGGTTTATCATCTCTGACATCTTCAACTCCGAATCTCAGGAGATGGCGGCAATGGTCCTGAGGAGAGAACTGCTCAAGTGCAGATGGCGGCTTGATTTTATCATAGTGATCATAAGCTGTCAAGAGCATGGGCCTGCACCCTGTCGCCGAAGTTGGCTAGCGCGCCGTCCGCGGCATCTGGCAGGTGTCTCTGTGGCTCTGCATGACCGCAGCAGTCGGGAGATGGAGGAGGAGATCAAGGAGCGCTTGAGGGGCCTGGGGTAGGGTCAGGCTTGCTTCCCGCGGCGCTCTAGAGTCACACTTCGGCCGGTCTGCGCGGCTTGTGCCAGCGCGTCGAGCACCTCCATGTTCCGGACACTATCCTGCGGCTGAAAAGCCAGACTCGTTCTGCCAAGTATGGCCTCGGAGAAGTGTTCGACCATCATCTGATACTCGTCGCCGCCCTCGACGGTCTGTTTGATCCCCACTTCATCTTCTCGTCCGCGCAGGGCGAAGAGGGCCTCCCTATCCCAGGGAATGAAGGCGTCGTGGGGGAGCTCGATGGCCCCATCGCTCCCGAAGATAGCGTAGGTCTGTTGAAGGGCAGAGACGAAGCTGGCCTCCAGGGTAGCAAGACACCTGCCGGGAAAACGCAGTGTGCCCACGAGGTGAACATCCATCCCCCGGGGGTGGTAAACCGCCTGGGCCTGGACGCGCGTGGGCTCGGCGCTCAGCATCCATCGCGCCACGCTCACGCAGTAGCATCCTATGTCCAGGAGGGCGCCTCCCCCCATGTCTGGTTTGAGCCGGATGTTGCCTTCATCGGCCAGGGACTCCTGACCCATTTGATAGCAGAAGGCAGCTCGCACTGACACCGGGGTCCCGATGGCGCCCCCGCCCACCATCTCCTTGATGCGTCTGCTCCTGGGATGGAATCGGTACATGAAGGCCTCCAACAGGAGCAGGCCGTTGTCCTCCGCCGCTTCGACCATCTCTTGGGCCTGCTGCGCATCGCAGGCCAGAGGCTTCTCGCAGAGCACGTGCTTGCCAGCGTTCAACGCCTTCAAGGTCCAGGGGTGGTGGAGGTGGTTGGGCAGCGGCACGTAGATGGCCTCGACGTCAGGATCTTCGAGTAGAGCTTCATAGCCGTCATAGATGTGCTCGATACCGTGCTCAGCGGCCACCGGCCAAGCTCTCTCCGGGGAACGCGTGGCCAGGGCGTGCACCGTGCCGTTACTCGATCTCTGGATCGCGGGGATAACGCACGCGCGGGCGATGTTGGCGTTGCCCAGCACACCCCACTTGACTCGCTCACTCATCCAAGACCTCCACAGTGCCGCCCTTCTGGGCCGAGCGGACCGCTGCCTCCAGGATAGCCACCACTTGCACAGAGTCCTCCAAGGGGGCAGCGATAGGCTCTCCGGTCAGCAAGTGGTCGGCAAGGTTACGATAGAAGGCGTGGTGCTGTCGTTGCGGGAGGGCCAGGCTCTGGGACACGATCTGGCCGGAGCGGTGGCGGCTGTAAAGGGTCAGGTCAGAGACCATCTCGGTGGCTGGGATCTCGTGCTCCTGGAAGTAGACCACAGGATCGATCTCGTAGGTGGTCACGTCTCGCCAGTGTCCAACGATGGCGCCGTCGGTGCCCAGCAGATACCATTTCGGCTTCCGGGCGGCGGCGACGTCGGAATGGATGAATTCTGCCTCCTGGCCACCTGCGAAGCGTATCTGGATCCTCTCCTGGTCGGCGTTGGTGACGTCGTGCCAGACTCGCTTGTGGCGAGTCCCGACGACCGAACTGATACGCTCCGGGATTAGGCTCACGATCCAATCCAGGTAGTGAGCGCCCCAATCGTACGCCGTGCCGCCGGAGATGGTTTCGTGGGAGTGCCACAGACCACAGGGATGGTTGAATCCCCCCACGAAGGTCTCCACGTAGAACAGATCGCCCATGAGACCCTCACGCACCGCCTGCTTGATGGCTAGATAGTCGACGTCCCAGCGCCGGTTCTGAAAACAGCTCAAGTGGACTTCCTGTCTCTCGGCCATCTCGGCCATGGCAGCCGCCTCCCTCTGGCTCAACGCCAGCGGTTTCTCGCAGACGACGTGCTTACCGGCGCTCATCATCTGGAGGGCCAGGCTGGCATGGCTGTTGGGCGGCGTGGCCACGATGACCAGGTCGATGGTGTTGTTGTCGGCCAGCTCCTCGGCCGATTGACACACAGCGAGGTGCGGGAAGTCCCGTCGCGCTTCCTCGAGGCGCTGCGGGTCGAGGTCACAGACGGCGTGGAGTGCCAGGCCTGGTGTAGCCTCCACTCCCAGAGCGTGGGCCAGGCCCACGGCCGGGGAGTAGCCCACGATGCCCACGCCGAGCGTTCGATCACTGGGCGCGCGCCCGGCGAGCTGGTGCAGCAGGCGGTACAGTATCTGCTGGAAGGTGGGATGGTCATAGGCCTGTAGTGTCGTGGAGGCAACCCTTCCTTCCCCTACCGGGAGCGACGCCAGAACTGGGCTTTGCTGGTATCTCCAGTCGGCGCACAGGATGATCTCACTGGCGTCTTCCGTGATCTGGAGTTCGCTGTACGGACCGCGCGGGTAGAAGGGGTGCGGAAGGCGGGCAGCGAGTGGGTGTTCGCTGTCCTTGAAGTAGACGCGCAATTCGGTGCAGGGTTCCGCCGGGCCAGGCCGAGCTCCGAACAGCTCTGGCAGAGGCTGCGACGGGTGGGCGAGGGCCAACCACCCACCACCCGCTTGCACGAAGCCCTGAAGGCGAACGTGACCCTCGTGGTCCGCTTCGTGGGCCGCGGTGATGGCGACGTCGTACTGCCCCAACTCGCCGGGAAGGCGTGATGTGACCTCTAGCTGGACGTGGCTGATAGAGTGAAGGAAGTCCAGGAAGGGCTGAAGAGACGGCACACGATCCTGTGTCACACAGAGGATGGACAGAGAGGGATGGACTATCATCTTCTCAGTCTCCCCTTTCTCAATCTCAGCACGTCTCCTGCGTGGTCAGCCATTCTCGACCAATGGTTCGCCCTGCCACGTCGATGCGTCAGGTTACGACGGAGTGTCCGGGTGAGTGATCTCGATGGTCTCCCCCTCGATGGTCACGGTGTCCCCCGTTTGTATCTGGGAGATGTCGATGTGGTCCACCATGGGGATGTCGGCGATGATGGCTCCCACGGCAACGATGGCCTCGCTCTGTGAGTTGATGATGCCCGTGGGCCCCAGGCCCCTCTTGCAGAGGCGGTAGAGGGTGTAGGAGCCGACGGTGCTGCCCTTTCCATGCGGGAAGACCAGGATGCTGCCGGCGATGGCCTGTCCCTCCAGCTCGTGGCCCGGCTCGACTACCACACTGGTCTCCGGGTCTACTCCCCCGAAGAAGCCGATGGCCTGCGTGGAGACGAGGGCCGCACCTCGAGCCTGACCGTCCCTGATCACTCTACCTCTGACCTTCACGGTTCCCAGCTCCCTGTGATGGCCGCCTCGATGCACTGGACCAGGGACCCGAACCTCACTTCGAGACGCTGAAGGCTGCGCAAGTAGAAGGCGCCCTTGGCAGAGTTGGTGGCTACGCTGGTGAAGCCCATCTCACGAAGGGGTGCCCCTAGAAGGCAGGCATCGGCCACTAGCCGGCCACCAGTGGTCTGGAGCTCCTCGAGCAGCCGAGTGGCGCTGGCTGCCTGGAGTATGGGTCGGGCCACGGTGATCCACAGGTCGGCGACGAGGGTGCGGCCGCGGAGCAGATCTGTCGCTCGTTCGATCTCGGCCAGGGAGGCGTGAGGACAACCGATCCATACCAGGTCGATCTCTTGCCCCGTGCCATCCAATGCTCCGCACGCCTCTTCCAGCGACTCGATGGTGATGGAGGGCAGGTCTTGGCCCAACACGCCGCCCAGGTTTGCTTCCGCCGTCACCTCTTCCACGTGATACAGGGCCACCGCACCGCTGGCAGCCATGGCCGCGCCGAGCATCTTGAGTTCGTCCAACCCCGGCCTCTGGTCTTCAGACATCCGGAAGTAGGGCACGGAGTCGCCGACTCTCTGGCCTACCAGGTAGCCGAGGGCGCCATAGTCGGCCACAGACAGCACCGGGCACTTCACGTCCACGAGAAGCTGGGCCTTCCGCTTGTCATCGAGGTGAAGTCCGTAGTTGGCGGTGCGGCCTGTGATGGCGGAGGCCAGGGCGCTAGGGCCGCCCTCGCGGTTGGTGCGTGCGCCCAGCACGGAGTTGGCGTAGCTGACCGCAGAGGACTCGCTCCAGGCGAGATGTTCCCCGAGCACAGGGCAGACGCCCATCAGGTACGGCGTGCAGGAACAACTGATGGCGATGCCCATAACTCGGAAGGCCTCGATGAGCTCCAGTTGAGGCCGGGCGTACTCCTCGGGCACTCCCATCTCCCGCCAGGACTCCAGGTCCATGCCGGCGGGGTTGAGGGTGGTGGGCACCACCACGCGTGCTCCTTCCTCCGCCCATTCGCGAATGAACTCCAGCCCCGCCTGCCCCACGTTGCCGTAGCTGACACCGGCCACCTGGACGCTGGACACAGGGACCATGTTCTGCGCTCCGTAGACGGTCCCCAGGGCGATCAGGATCTCCATGGCCTTCTTGGCCGCCGGCCCCTGGTCTCCCGCCAGCATAGCCTGTTCCTCTGCTGTGAGCTGCATGACAAAGCCCTAGCTTCGGTAGCTGATCCTCTTGAAGGCCTCTCTCTCCTCCGGCGACCGTGGCTCTCCTGAAGGCTTGTGCCACGGGATGGTGGCGTCGAGGCCCATCTTCGTGGTTCGCGTCTTCTCTCCGGGGACGTGGGTGGCCGACGGGTCGAGAGAGCTGCCCGGCTGGTTCTCGAGGAGAACCAGGTCACGGTCGGCCTGGAACCTGGTGGCGATAGCCCATTCCACGTCGTGAGGGTCGTAGACGTCGATGTCGTCGTCCACGATCACTACGTGCTTCAGTGAGGGATGGCCTCGGAAGGCGGCATCTATGGCCCGCTGACCGTCGTCGCTGCCTCTCTTTTCTATCTGGACCACGCCGTGCAGCCAGGTACCGCCCCCGGGAGTGAGGACGACGTTGGAGCAGCGACAGACCTTGCTCACCTCGGTGTAGATGGTAGGCTCGCGGGGCAGGCCCATGAGGAGCTTGTGCTCCCGGCCCCCTGGTAGCAGGGCCTGGTAGATGGCATCGCGGCGGTGAGTGACGCAGGTCACCTCGACGATGCGCCCTGGGCGTACGATGTCCATGGTTCCTGTCAGGTCCAGGAAGGGACCTTCCGGCGCCGTGTCTTGCGTAAAATGCCCTTCCAGAACGATCTCAGTGTCGGCTGGGACCTCCAGGTCGACGGTGAGACACTTGACCAGGGGGGTGGGCAACAGTGCGTTGGCGATGCTGAGCTCATCCGTGTCCGGCGGGGGAGAGGTGGCCGCAGCCACCAGCACCGGCAGCGAGTTGCCGATGCAGATGGCGACCTCGACGTCTGACTTGCTCTTTCTGACCAGCAGGTCGGTGCCGCGCCCCTCTACCAGGCGCGCCACCAGGCGTCTACGGTCGAGCACGAGCAGGCGATGGAACGACATGTTGCGCCCGTGTTCGGGATCCCTGGTGACCACCACCCCCGCAGTGATGTACGGGCCGCCATCCTGGGGCAGGTGGCGGAGGATGGGCAAACGGCCCAGATGGACTTGCTCCTCGACTACCTCCTGGCACGGTCCGTTTGGCAGAACGTCGGGAACAACCGGATGGCCCATGGCCTCGGCCAGGGTGAAGAGCAACGAGGCGGTGTCCACCCCCAAGTCGAGAGCCAGGTTCTCTCGCGCCCCGCAGACACTGGCCACGACCGGGTTGTCATAACCCTTCACGTTCTCGAAGAGCAGGGGCGGGCCTTCCAGCGTCTCGATGACTCCAGCCAGCTCCAGGTGGGGGTCGACCTGGTCGCTGATCACGGTGAGCTGGCCGTGTTCTCTGGCCTTGTCCAGGAAAAATCGCAGGCTCATACGTCACCGCCGGCAATTATACACCGGTTGTCTGTGCAGGAGAAACGACACGTGTTGGACCATGGCGGCGAGTCCATGGGGATTGGCAACAAGCGCAGCGAACGCGGGTACAGCTTCGGGGGCTAGACGGCGGCCTCGTCCGTGGCAGAAGTGGTGATCGATCTCACGGTCTCTCTGCTTCTCCAGAATAGCCAGACCGCCTCCACCAGAGCGCCCGAGGTCATAGCCACCGCGCCCAGCATGGCGCCCTGCAAGCCACCGTGTCTTAAGCCCAGGAATAGAGCCAGGGCGACGACTCCCAGGTCCAGGATCTTGGCCGTGCGCACGGTGGAAGTGCGTGTCTTCTTGACCAGAAGGCCGGCGAAGAGGGCGTGGAGCGTGTAGGCGAGGGGCATCAGGACCATGACCCGGGTGGCAGGGGCGGCGACGGCCGCCACAGTATCCGAAAGCCCGAATAAGCCTGTGAGGGTCAAGTCCAGCAGCGGCGTGAAGCTGATGAAGCAGAGGAGCGCGGTCAATCCCAGGCCGGCGGCGAGCACGAAGCGGCTCACTCTGTGCCACGTTTCCCCGTCCGTCGTCAGGGCTACGGTCACCTGGCGGAGAGCCATGGTGGGGCCCCAGAAGAGGCTCGTCAGACTGAAGGCTACCGGAAAAGCCGCCAGAGAGAGTTCCGCTAGGGGGGCTCCGGCGATCCCTGCGGTGATCAACGGGCGAATCATCTGCCGAAGCACTGTGGTGATAGCCAGAGGCGGGTAGAACGACCAGAGGAAACGCGAGGTGAATAGTTCCGGGTCGGGAGTATCCTTCGATAGTCTCCTGCGCATGCTGGACTGGGCAGCCCAGTGTGTAAGGCCGGCCTCGACTGTGACCGCCAGCACCATACCCGCTGTGGCGAGGCTGGCGCCCGGGAGGAGATCGAGAGTCTGGCCGGCGACTATCGCCGCGAGAAGCACCACAAGGCGTACGGCCGTCGCGACGCTGATGATTCGCGTGCGTCCGTCTGTGATGAGTATGCCCTGATAGATTCTTCGCCAGCCAATCGGAAGGGGCCACCAGACCAGGACCCGGAGCGCGGGCACCGTCGCTTCTGCTATCTTAGGTGGAATCCTCATCAGTCCGCAGAGAAGAACTTGACACAATGGAGTGTAGAAGAGAGCCAGGCCAAGCGCCGTGATGCCGACGGCGACGATCAAGTAGAAGACGCGGATCTTCCGAAACGCGGCCATGCTCCTGGAGAGAGCGATGCTCAGCTCCAGCATCATGAGGATGGGGGCCTCGACGACCAGGATGATGCTGAGAGCAACGCCGAAGGCTGCCAGGGATACCTCGGGGTCTGGGCCTCGAGCCAGGAAGGCGTTGATCAGCGGTGCCTCCGCCAGCATCAACGCCCAGCTCGCGGCAAGCGGGAGATAGAGGAGGGCGATGGCTCTGTAGGTGAGTTTCTGCAAACGTAGGCCTCTCGGTGGCAGACCGCGGTCGCCGTACCCGCTGTGGAGTGAACGCGCCCATTGTATCACTGTCGCCGTTGGTTCACCACACTCTCTGTGATCCGAATGGAGGTTCTCTTGTCTGGGCACGGTTTCGGACCACCTTTGACTGTCCCCCAGCGCGGGCGTACAATGGGCGCCGGCAACACGTCATTGATGTCAGACTCCCTGTTCATCGAGAAAGGCCGAGCTGATGCTGATCAGGAAAGGCAATCTAGGCGCGCTTCTTCATCCTCGAAGCGTCGCTGTCATCGGCGCTTCGAGGAACCCCGGCAAGCTGGGATACCACGTGATGAAGAGCTTGACCGAGGGCGGCTTTGGGGGTGGGGTGTTCCCTATCAACGCGAAGGAGACCGCAGTCTTCGGAGCCAAGGCCTACGCCTCTCTTCTGGACGTCCCCCACGACGTCGATCTGGCGGTGGTTGTTCTTCCTGCGCACGTGGTCCCAGAGATCATCCAACAATGCGCGGCCAAAGGCGTGCGGGGCATCGTGCTCATCACCGCTGGGTTCAAGGAGATCGAGGACGAACAGGGAGCGCAACTCCAGGAGGAGATAACCAGGCTGGCCAACGAGGCCGGCATTCCCATCATCGGACCCAACACCTTTGGTTTGGTGAACCTCCACCAGGATCTGAACGCTTCCTTCACTCCAGAGTTCTCCCAGGTGAAGAAGGGTGGGATCAGCGTCATCAGCCAGAGTGGGGGCATGGCCCACATGCTGGCCTTCCTGGCTTTGGAGCAGAACGTGGGCTTCAGCAAGGTCATCGGCGTGGGCAACCGCTGCAACGTGGGCTTCGCTGAGTTGCTGGAGTACCTGGTGGAGGATGAGACCACCAGGGTCATCGCATTCTACATCGAGGGCGTCGACAACCCGCGCCTCCTGATGGCGATCGCCAAGCGAGTGAGAGGCAGGAAGCCCGTGGTGGTTTACAAGGTAGGTAGATCTGAGGTCAGCGACAAGGCCTCCACGTCCCACACCGGCTCCATGGCGGGATCCTACGAGATCTACCAGGGGGCGTTCAAGCAAGCAGGGATGCTGGCTGTACATAGTCTGGAGGAGCTCCTCGATACGGCCAAGGTCCTGAACGCCTGCCCTCTTCCAGAGGGCAACGGGGTCGCGGTGCTGTCGGGTCAAGCAGGGCCGGGCATGGCTGCCTGCGACGTATGCGAGGAAAAGCGGCTGGTCTTGACCACCTTCTCCGCAGAGACGCAGAGGAGGATCGAGAAAGCGCTGCCTCCTCTGGCCTTGAGAAGCAACCCTGTGGACATGGGACCGGCGTGGTACAGTCCGGAGGCGATCGCCGAGGTTGCCGACGCGGCACTGGGGGATGCGGGGGTGAACGGCGTGGTGCTGTGCATCGCCTATGCCTCGGCCAACGTCGGTGCCGTGGAGAGCCTGTCAACGGTGCTCACGAACTGGGCGAGCAGGAAGCCCATCGTGTCCTGTCTGTCCGCCCCTGGCGAGACCTGGCGTGAAGGGATCGGGATCCTGGAGGCGGCCGGTGTCCCCAACTACCCGACTCCGGAGAGGGCAGCAGCGGCGCTGGGGAACCTGTGGAGATACAGCAAACTCGCGGGGCGAACCTCTGACAGCTAGTAAGGCGCTGGGGCCATTACTCTCGGGCTGTGGCCAGAGAAGGGGAGAACTCAGCCGCTTCTTCGTCTGAGCCAGGCGGACACGAAGGTGCCCGTTGCGAGCAGAACCAGGACGCCCAGGGCAACCAGCTCGGCCAGTCGGAGTGCGGAGAAGGGCAATGCCTCTTCCTCTGGTTGTACGCCGCCAGCGTACTCAACCTCGCCTTCTCTTTGCGGGACCTCAGCCATGGCCAGTACCTGCGGCGTGGGTGTGGGTGAAGGAGCAGCTTCAGGCTCTTGCGTTGCTTCCGCCGGCACGGTCTCTGGTGCGGGCGGTGCCGTGGGCTCGCTGGTCTCGCCGACGGTTGGAGCCGCTGCCGGCGTGGCCAGGGCGGCAGTAGGCGTCTCGGCGGCACCCGCTCCCACGCCTTCCTCCTCCAGCAGCGGTTCCTCGCCGGATGGAACCGGGGCCACCGGTGTGCCTGCGGGCCCCGTCTCTTCGGCCCTGGCTTCGGCGGTAGGCATCTCCTCCGGGGTCTCGTATTCATCCGCAGCTTCCGCAGGCGCTGTCGCCTCCTCCTGGTTGGTGGGAGGCTCGGCCGCCGGCGCCTCGGTCTTGTCTTGACCCAGAATCGCTTGCTCTTCTTCCGGGGCAAGAGCCATGCTGGGCTCCATCGCGGGGGCCATCGCTACCTCTTCTGCGGGAGCCCCCGCTCCCCAGGAGGCCAGTGGGAAGCCCACGAAGTGTATGGCCAGGTCGCCGCCTACGAGCAGCACGAGAAGGAGTGCCGCCAGGGCGGTGGCTCCCTTGAGCAGGCCGTAGCCCCAGGCGGGTGGTGCCGCGGCACGCTTGGCCCTGATTGACACAGGTCTGATGGTAAAGGAGCGCGGCGCTCGTTTCGCGGGCAGCTCCCTCAAGAGCGACACGGTCTGCCGCAGTGTGGCCAGGTTCTGGGCGCAGGCCTCACACTCGTGGAGATGCTGCTCCACCCGGCTCTTCTCCGCGGGTGACAGCTCGCCGTCCAGGTAGGCGGACAACGACTCGTCGACCCACTGGTGTTCGGGTTTCCTCCACTTGTCCAACAAAGACATCTCAGCCCTCACTCCTAAGACGATAGTGAGCGGGCAAAAGTTCCGCCTGGTCCAGCAGGTAGTCGCGCAGCCTGGCCCGGGCGCGGCTGAGGCGTGATTTCACCGTGCCCACCGAGGCGCCCGTGGCCAAAGCTATCTCGACGTAGCTCAGACCCTGAACGTCTGAGAGCACCAGGGTCACGCGCTGCTCGGCTGGAAGGGTGCCTATGCCTCCCTGTATGGTCTGACCCAATTCGTGGCGCAGAGCAGACTCTTCGGGCGATTCACGTCCATTGACGAAATGAGAGGAGGAGTCACTGTCCGTGTAGACCGCTTCCAGGGAACTGGTGGGACGCCGCTTCTGGAGCCGTAACTGATCGTAGCAGGCGTTGGTGGCTATGCGCAGCAGCCAGGCCTTGAAGGAGCCACCTTTGAACTTGCCGACGGCCTGGTAGGCGGAGAGGAAGGTGTCCTGGCTCGCGTCTGCCGCCGCCTGGGAATCTCCCAGGATGCGGTAGGCCACGTTGTAGACCATGTCCTGATAGTGCGACACCAACTCATTGAAGGAATGGGTATCGCCCCGCCTGGCGGCGGCGATCAACGCCTTCTCGTCCACTTGACTTACTGCGGGTCCTACTCTATACTAGCGGCAAAAGAAAGCCGAAGTGGCGGAACAGGCAGACGCGACGGTCTCAAAAACCGTTGAGGGGTAACCCTCATGTGGGTTCGAGTCCCACCTTCGGCATGAAGCATTATAGCAGCTTTGGGATCGTGAAGCTAGGGTTCCCAGAAAAGAGCTGCGTATGTTGCGACATCGGAAAGCCGTATCCTTGCGCAGAACCGACGACAGAATGGGCCGCCAGAGGCTTGAGCGTCGGTTCGCTTCTTAAGGGGGCAACGTTGCGGAGATGACGATGAGCGTGTGGAGAGCAGTGGCAGCGCTGCTGCTGGTGGGAGTGGCCGTTGGTCTGGGTGTGGGATTCCTGATCGGCTGGGGGGTCTGGCCTGTCGAGTACTACGACACCGATCCCGTCGATCTGAGAGGGGAGCACAAGGAAGAGTACATCGTCCTGGTGGCCGCCGCCTACGCCCTAGATGGGGACCTGGACCACGCGGAGGACAGGCTGGCCAAGCTGGAGGAGGAAGATATCGCCCAGGTGGTGGGTGACCTCGCGGAGAAGTACCTGGAGCGAGGTGAAGACAGCACGACGACCACGAACCTGGTGATGTTGGCCGACGCGCTGGGCTCCAGCACCGAGGCCATGCTGGCCTACGTTGCGACGCCCACCCTGGCTCCCACGTTCACACCCACAGCCACGGAAGTGCCTACCTCGACGCCCACCGACACGCCGCTGCCTACGGAGACCCCGACAGTCGTGCCTCCCACGGCCACTTCGACGCTTGTACCTCCTACGCCGACCTACACTTCTGTGCCACCCACGAACACTCCGCAGCCGCCTACCAGCACCTCCGTGCCAGCGACGGCAACCTCCACCCCGGTGCCACCTACGGGAACGCCCGCGCTGGCTCAGACCACCAGCACGCCGACGGCCACTTCTCAGCCGGTGGGAAGCTGTCCGGGCCGCCCAGGCATCACTGTCCGGGACATATTCGCCAACGTCAGAGATTGGGGCTGGTTGCAGGAAGTGTTTGGCGGCGTGGGCACACAGGAGGCGGCTAATTGCCCGGGGGGCAGCGTGTATGCTGTGGACACACTGTGGGAGTCGCACGACGTGTCACTGCGCGTGACAGTCCTGGATGGCAACGGCAACCGGATGCCCAACGTCCCGGTTGCTTTCTTCGGATTCGAGGATGCAGTTGACACTCCTGGGGCGTGCCGACCCAATGCTCGTGTCATGTACACCAACCACGATGGCGAAGCCAACATGGTCATGGGGTGGGGCAGTGCCTACATACCTCCGGCCGCTGGTTATCACGCGGTGTGGGTGATGGACTCCCTCGCCAGCGATTGTGTGACAGGATTGGGCATGGTCGACTACACCGAGCATTGGCATTTGAATGTGACGTTCAGACTGGTTTCACATTGAGAGAATCATGGGAGATGGCCTGGTTTCGCGGACTCGCAGAGGATGGCAGCCTTGGTTGTTGAGCGTCGTGGTGTTGGCCGCAGCGGTCATTGTTGTCCTGTCACTATCGTGGCGTCTATTCCCCGCAGAGAAAGAGGTAGCCGGAAACGTCGCGCTGATGGAGTACCTCCGGGAACAGTACATAGTGAGCGTGAGTAAGTCCTATGCTGCCAACGGCGATCTGGATGGGGCCCGGGAGCGGGTGATGGCGCTGGAGGAAGGCGACGCTGCCGAGGTCGTGGCCGAGATGGCTGCCCGTTACATGGACCGGGCGGAGGATGTGGAGACGACGAGACGTCTGATCGATCTGGCCCAGGCGCTCGGGGCCGAGGATCCGGCCATGGAGGAGTACAAGATCGCCACAGCCCCTAGCCCTACGCCTACCCATACCGTGACACCTACCGCTACGCCCAGGCCAAGTCCCACACCGACGGAGACCAATACCCCGGTGCCCACGGCTACGCGGACCCAGGCGCCCTCTGCTCTGCCTACTGCCACCCCCACTGCGCCGCCAGCCGCGCGAGCTCGTGAATGGGACCGGCGCCTCGACTACTTCTGGCCGACGGTCCAGCTCGAGGAGGCGCAGGTTAGCGCGGGGCAGTGGTACTGGCGGTTGGTGCGGACGGAGTGGTTGGAGGAGTCGGGCAACCATCACATCTACGTAGAG
>Ga0315534_1001569_pt1 | contig 15717 bp, 15 predicted proteins | sample SalMarSW160240MG_FD_203094 | JGI IMG/M metagenome (GOLD analysis project Ga0315534, IMG submission 203094) | Salt marsh sediment microbial communities from the Plum Island Ecosystem LTER, Massachusetts, United States - Salt Marsh Sediment SW1602-40 ... | reverse complement strand
ACAGCCCCTCGGTGTTCTCTCGGAATACGACCAGGTCGATGTCATCGCGATAGTTCAGGGGGTTGCCCGGGTACGCCTTGCAGGGGCGCATGTTGGTGTGTAGGTCCAGCAACTGCCGCAGACGCACGATGGGGCTGAAGTAAACCAACCCCTTTCCTTTCAGTTCAGGCACCAGTTCCTGCTCCGCCTCCTGCTTGGGTTTGGAGGTGATGGCGCCAAAGAGGCAACAATCGGTGTTCTTCAGCAACTCCACGGTTCGTTCCGGCAGAGCGTCGCCTTCAGTGCACCAGAACTCCCAGCCAACATCCGCTGGCGCGTACTCCGCGTCCAGCCGCAATGTATCCAAGACGATGCGTGCCGCATCCATAACATCCTTGCCTATGCCATCACCCGGCAACCATGCGATCCTGTACTTAGCCACAGCAGTCTTCACCTCCTCCGTGAGTAGAACAGCTCAGCTCGGTCATTCTATCCCCAGTTTGCTGCGCACGTGCGGTATCAGCCCACCATCCTCCAGTATGCCCATCACGAAAGTAGATAACGGCGGGAAGGAATGCTCGCCGCGAGGCGTCTTGACCTTGCCGACCGAGAAGTCCACCGTGACTTCCTCCCCCGACTCCACGTCGTCCGCAGCGGCGCACTGCACGATGGGCAGCCCCTGATTGATGGCGTTCCTGAAGTAGATGCGCGCGAAAGACTTGGCGATGAGCACCCCCACGCCAGCGTGTTTCAGACAGGTCACTGCCTGCTCTCGAGAGCTGCCACAGCCGAAGTTCTTCCCTGCCACGATGATGTCACCCGGCTGCACACTTGTCGCGAACTGGGGATCGAGGTCCTCCAAAGCATGTCTTGCCATCTCCTCGGGCGGCAGTTCGGTATAGGTGTACTTGCCGGGGTAGATGACGTCGGTGTTGATGTCGTCGCCATATTTCCAGACACGGCCAGTGTGAACCTTCTTCCACATCTCAGCCTTTCCCCCACCCTGTCATAGAAACTGCCTGGGGTCAGTGATCTCCCCCGTCAGAGCCGACGCCGCCACCGTCGCGGGGCTGGCCAGATAGATCTCCGCATCCTTGCACCCCATCCGCCCCTTGAAGTTCCTGTTGGCGGTAGAGATGGTCACCTCCCCCGGGGCCATGACCCCTTCGTGCGCGCCCAGACACGGACCACAGCCGGTGTTCAAGACCAAAGCTCCTGCGCTCACCAGGTCGGTCACCAGACCTTCAGCCACCGCCGCCAACAACACCTCCCTGCTGGCGGGAAGGATCAGCAGCCTGGTGTTCGGGGCAACCTTTCGGCCCCGCAGGATCCGTGCCGCCTCTCGGAAATCCTGGAGCCGGCCGTTGGTGCAGGTCCCGATGAAGGCCTGGTCTATTCTGGTGCCAGCCACGCCCTCGACAGGGACGACGTTGTCCACGGTGTGCGGTCGAGCCACCTGGGGGGACAGATCGCCGACATCGTACTCGAGAATCCGCTCGTAGGCGGCGTCTGGGTCAGCAGAGACAGGACTGAAGCTTGCCTTGGCTCTGCCCGAGAGCCAGGCCAGAGTCTTCTCGTCAGGCTCGACCGAACCTGCCTTCGCCCCCATCTCCGCCACCATGTTGCAGAGGACCATCCGGCTGGCCACGCTCATCCTCTCGATCACAGGGCCTGCGAACTCGACAGATCTGTAGTCAGCGCCGTCCGCTCCCAGATCGCCGATGATATGAAGAATAAGGTCCTTGGCGTACACCCCCATCGGCATCCGGCCTTTCACGACGATGCGGAAGGAATTGGGGACCATCAACCAGATCTCTCCCGTAGCCATCACCGCAGCGGCCTCGGTGCGCCCGATACCGGCCGAGAAGGCCCCGAATGCCCCATGGGTCGGGGTATGCGAGTCGCTGCCCACGATCAGATAGCCGGGCAGAGCGTGCCCCTTTTCCGGCAACACCTGGTGGCAGATGCCCTCCCCTACGTCGTAGAAGCTATCGATGCCCTGCTCCGCCACGAACCGGCGGATCTGCTGGTGGTTCTTGGCGTGAGCCTCCGTGGCAGCCGGGACGACGTGGTCCAGCACGATGACGCTGATCTCTGGCCTGGCTACCCTCTTTACACCTATCTCGTGGAAGATCTTGGCGATGGCCGCCGTGTTATCGTGCGTCAGAAGCTTGTCGGGCTGCACGGTCACGATCTGGCCAGGCTCCACCTGCTTGAGGCCAGCCTTCTGTGCCAGGATCTTCTCCGCGAATGTCTGCCCCATGGTCTACTCCTCAGCCTGAAGCTCCTTCTTCAGATACCCGAACAGCCCTCCGGCGGTCATGATCTCCTTCTCCAGACCCGACAGCGGCGTACCCTGTAGCTCGACACCTTTGGTCAGATTGTGGACGCTGCCCGCGTTGGCGTCCACCTCCAGCTCGTCCCCCGTCTCTACCTGACGCGCAATGCCGGGGACCTCCAGGATGGGGAATCCCAGGTTCACTGCGTTACGGTAGAAGATGCGAGAGAAGCTCTCGGCGACCACCGCCGATACGTCATTGTACTGCAACGTGATCACTGCGTGCTCTCGCGACGAACCACATCCGAAGTTCTTGCCGGTGACCAGGATGTCCCCAGGCTGCACCTTGTCGGTGAAATCCTCCATACCCGGAACGTACTCCAGGGCGTGCTTGGCCATCTCCTGCGGATCGGTCAACGGAAGGTAGCTGCCGTGGTAGATCATGTCGGTGTCGATGTCATCGCCGACCACCCAGGCTCGGCCCCTGAACACGAACTCTTCGCTCATCTGTTCCTCTCCCTCAGGCTCCAGGTGGTTCACTCGGGCAAGGAGATCTCGCCCTTGACCGCCGTCGCTGCCGCGACAGCGGGGCCGGTCAGATACGCCAGGCTCCCCTTGCCGAGTTTGCCTCTGAAGTTGCGGTTGCCTGTGCTGACCAGGATGTCTCCCTCCGCAAGAACGCCGTGATGGCCGATGGTGCACAGAGAACAACCCTGATTGGTAACCATGGCCCCGGCCTTGATGAACGTCTCGTACAACCCTGCCTCCACAGCCTCCATGGCCACCTCGGTCGTGGCCGGGGTGACAATCAGGCGCACGTGAGGAGCAACCTTTCCCCCCATTCTCTCCAGCACATCGGCGGCAACTTGCAGATCCTCGAGGCGGCCATTGGTGCAGGAACCAATGAACACCTCGTCCACTGGCGTGCCAGCCACCTCACCAACGGGCCTCACGTTGTCCGGACGATCGGGACAGGCGATGAGCGGCTCCAGTCCGTCTATGTTGAATTCCCACTCTTCCCAGTAGGAGGCGTCAGCGTCGGAAACCACAGCCTCCACCGGCTTCCCGGCGCGCTCCCCTATCCAGCCCAGGATCTGCTCGTCGGGCACAATGAACCCGATCTTGCCTTCCATCTCGGTGACCATACTGTCCAATGTCAGCCGACCAGCCAGCGTGAGGGCCTGGATCGGCTGCCCGTAGAACTCCATAGCCTTGTAGATCGTCTTGCTGGTGTCTATCTGCGAGAGGAGAAACAGCGCCAGATCCTTTGCAGATGCAGGGTACCCGTACTCACCCTGGAAGGTGATCTTGATCGTCTCAGGCACTCTGAACCACAGCCGCCCTGTTGCCCAGCCAGCGGCTACGTCTGTGGTGCCCATTCCCGTGGAGAACGAGCCAACCGCCCCCAGAAGGTTCATGTGGCTGTCCGTGCCGATAATCACACTGCCGGGCAACACCATTCCATGCTCCAGAAGCACGTGCTGCCCGATTCCTGCGTTCACATCGAAGACGTGGGGAATGCCATGCTTGGCAGCGAACTCCCGGCAAATACGCTGGTTGTTGGCCACCTGCACCACCTTGGCCGGTGCCTGGTAGTCGAAGGTCATAGCGATCTTCTGCGGATCCCAGACCGGCTTGTCGGCCAACTGCTTTTCGTACTCCAGGACGACATTCGGACCACCGAAGTCGCGCACTACTGCCAGGTCCAGATCCGCCCAGACCCGGTCCCCGGCACGTGCATCCTCACCCGAATGGTCACTCAGTATCTTCTCTATGACAGTCTTGCCGGACATGCCATACCATCCTCTCGTCCGCCCCGCGATTCAAAACCTGGGGCTAGCTGCTCGGACCACACATTGCTCACCAAGAGGCCTGTTACTTGAAGGTCTCAAAGCTGGTGAAATCCGCATGATGCAGGACGACGGCCTCCTTGCTGCGCTGCATGAGATCACCTTCCTTCGCGTGTGCCGCTATCATGTGCAGCACCTCAGCGGGCAAACCCTGCTCAGAAGCTAGAACCACACCGCTGAACGGGTGACGAATCTTGCCGCCGAATTCGCTCATGATCGTCTTGCCGTCCACGAGTGCGTACTCTAGCAGCTTGCCAACGTCGTGTAGCAGCGCCCCGGCGATAAGCTGATCGCGGTTGAGTTGGTTCCTCTCCCCATAGATGGTCTCGAAGACATCAGCGACCCCAACGCAAGTGAGCGTCACCACGCGCGTGTGTTCCACGAAATTGGTGGGGGCGTCCCGGATCTGCAGACTCTGCGCCATCTGGGGCAAATCCGCAACCTTCCATCCCCCTCGTCGCATAGCCTCTTCCCAGGTCTTGATACACTTCTCCCGCAGGTTCGCGTCTGCTACCAGTTTGAACTCAGGTATCAGCTCGAGCAACTCATCAGACATGGCTCACTTCACCTTCCTCTCCGGAGGACCGTCGTACTCGTGCGCGGAGGGATCAATACGCCGCATGGGTCGCATCCGTGTTTGTTCCTCGTACACCTGCGCGACGAGACCCCCGCTCCGGCTGATGGCAAAGATGCCGTTGCTCATCTCAGGAGGGAAGTCCATCTCGCAGAGCATAGTGGCGATGGCCCCGTCCACATTCATGGGCAGGTCCCGCCCTAGCTTCTCCTTCATGGCCGCGCGGATCGCGTGCGCCATCTCCACGTACTCCCCAGCCAGCCCGAGCTCCTCCGCCAGCGCGAAGAGCCTCACACTGCGAGGATCCTCGGTGTGCACACGATGGCCGTAGCCGGGAACCCGTTTCCCCGAAGCCTTGTACTCGTCGAGGAGCTCACCCGCCACGGTGGAAGCGTCCTTTCCGCTGCTCCTCTTGCGCTCCACCGCCTCGAGAAGCACCCGCATACACCCTTCTATGGCTCCACCGTGGAACCTGTTGATGGAGCTTATGCCCGCGGCCACCGCTGTGGTCAGCGGAGCGCCCCCTGAGGCCACGGTGCGCGCTGCCAGAGCCGAAGGGGGAGTCGCACCGTGGTCAACGCTGGACACCAGCATCGCATCCATTAGAATGCCCTGCTCCTTCGACGGCAGCTCACCCCTCAAGAGCAGAAAGACAACCTGCGAGAAAGGCACCCGACCCATCAGATCGTCTACGAGATACCCTTTGTAGGCTATCTTGTTCGGCTCGATCTTCGTTATCGCTGTCTTCCACGTCTCCTCGCCCATCTCCTATTCCTCCTGGCACGATGAACATCGTGCTGTCTAGCCATCGCCCGGTGGAGCGGACCGCTGCCACCGTCCTCGAGTCTACAGTCCCAGCTTGGCCAGGACCTCCCTGGTGGCCTTGGGGATGTCGCCGAAAGAATCCACGACCACGGCGCCGACCTCTCGTAGCCGCTCCACCTTGCCCTCATGGGTACCACGGCCACCCTCGATGATGGCCCCAGCGTGGGAGAAGCGCGTACCCGACTTGGCCGCCTTCCCGCCGATGAAGGCTACCAGCGGCTTCGTGAACTCGCCAGCCTCGATCAGATCAGCCACCTGCTCCTCCTGCGAGGTGCCAATCTCCCCGAACATAACCACAGCCTTGGTCTCGGGATCGGCCTCGAACAGCCTCACCACCTCCGGATGCGGCAAGCCAACCACCGCGTCGCCACCTACGTGCACCAGTGTCGTGGCCCCAATCCCCTCCTGAGCGAGATAATAGGCCATGGCCGAGGTGATGCCGCCGCTCCTCGACGTCACACCCACAGGACCCGGGAAGAACCACTCGCGGGCCGAAGCGGCACGTCCTCCTATCATGCCCAGCACGCCCTTGTCGGGACTGAGCACTCCCAGTGTGTTCGGCCCAACGAATCTGGCCCCCGCCTCCTTGGCCGACTTGGCAATAACCAACACGTCGTAGATGGGGACCCTGTCCGGAATGATGACCAGAAGCTTGATCCCCGCATCTATGGCCTCCAGTGCTGCGCTCCTCACCAGCGGGGCTGGTATGAAAAGCACGCTGACGTCCAGCGGCCCTGCTTCTTCCCAGGCTTCCAGGACGGTGTCGTAAACGGGAACGCCCTCCGCTTCTTCCCCACCGCGGCCCGGCGTACACCCGGCTACGACGTTGGTTCCGTACTCCTTCATCAGGCGAGTTCTGGCAATCCCCTCACGCCCGGTGATACCTTGCACGAGAACTCGTTTGGTTTCGTCTATCAGTATGGACATCACTCGCACCCTTTCTGCCGGCTCTGGGCTCCTCCCGAGACCAAGAAGGGCTTGCCAGCTACTGCTTGAGCAAGCCCTGTCGCAGCTCTGCCAGTCCTGGGATAGGGAGATCTACGTGCCCCCCTCCAGCTCCCTCAAAGTGGCACTCCACCTCGCAGGCCAGGCATTCGATACATCGGCCTCCCTTGGCGTCTTCCCGGCTGATGTTGAGCACCGGCCTGCCATCCTCCAGCTTGAGGATCTTCCGTACACAGGTCTCCACACACACCTTGCTCTCGCACGTATCGCAGACTGCGTGATCGTAGGTTACCGTCCCTGTGGGGCTCTCGAAGGTGTAAGGCTCCTTGGGCTCGGTGCGCGGCTTGGGCTCTGGCAGATCCTTGACCTCTCCCTCCTGGATCAACTTCTGCAATCGCTCCGCACAGAAGTCAGCCGTGTCATCCTTTCCGTAGGCCTCCACCGGGGCCGGGATCTCGGGAGCGGCACGCTCCAGAATCTCGATGGCTTTCTCTTCCATGTTCCCGCCCAGGCGGATGACCGCCGGCACGGATAGGCGATCCTCCAGGAAGGCCTTGACGAAACCACGCGCTGAGTGGAACTGCTCCTGGCTGGCGACCCCAGAGCCAGAGGCGAAGTAGCCATCTATCCCCGGCAAGGAGAGCACGATCTTCGCCGCACGATACACCTTCGAGGCTGGCGGGTTGCCGCTGGTGTCCACGTACGTAGCCAGCTTGTAGCTACGGCTGAGCAGCGCATCCATGGACATCATGGATCCGCCGCCGCCAGCACCGTGGAACCCTATGTACCCCTCACCCTTCCGAAAGCCAGCGGCCATCTGGATGAAGTAGAAGGTGCCCCGGTAGTCCTCGGCTTCCACCTGATAGGCGATCTTCTCCAGCTCGGTAGGAGGACGGTCGAACTCGCGGGCTATCTCGATCCCCAGGTCCGGATGCCGGAAGACAGCATAATCGTCCACCGTGACGCGGCAATCGGCAGCATAGAGCTTACCATCGCTGGTTTGGACGAGGGGGTTTATCTCCGCCGCCCTCGCCTCGTAGGTACGGGCGACCCTGTAGAGGCGCTCCACCATCCCTCCCAGATCCCGGAGCAGCTTTCCATGCAGGCCGGCCCGACGCACCAGATCGCGGGCCTGGTAGTCTTGCAGCCCCTGGATGATATCCACCTGCGTGCGCGCAACCTTGTCCGGAAACTCGCGGGCGATCTCCTCTATGCCGGTACCCCCCACACTGCTGAAGATCACAACCGGTGCGCGGGCTCTGTCATCCACGATCACTCCGGCATAGAACTCCCGCTCGATGTCGAGCCGCTCCTCGACCAGCACCTGGTCCACCGTGAAGCCCTTGACCGCCATGCCCAGCATCTCACCAGCTATCGACGCCGCCTCTTCGGGCGTCGCTGCTCGCCGGATACCGCCCATACCGGCCCGCCCCGTCACCCAGGCTTGTGCCTTGACCATCACCTCTCCGCCCAGTTCCTCCGCAATCCGGCGGGCTTCCTCTGGGGTGGAGGCCACTCCGCCGCGTGGTACTGGCACCTTATGCGACTTGAGTAACTCCTTGCCCTGGTACTCATGAAGACGCGCCATTCCGTTCCTCCTTCCACGTGGGAGATCGCGGTAGCTTGCCGCGATCGCTGTCTGTTACAGGCCACAGACGATACGGGCGCCTTTCGCGACCCTTCTTTCTAAGTGTTTTGGGCCACCGGCGTCACACACGATCACTTGGCCCGCGACGACCCGCTTTCGCGTCGCGGAGCTTCTTGGGCTCACAGCCATGACACATACCTCCCTCTCGTCTGGCTGTGCGTCAGCAGACTATCGCAGCTCACGAGGGAAGGGCCAATCGCAGCTACGCTTGAATACCTTGGTCAACACGTTGACCCGGGTCCTCCTGATCCCCGGGATGTCGTGGATGGTCTCCGACACGAAGGTCCGAAAGGCATCGATGTCCGTCGCCACGAAGGCCGCTGAGATGTCGAAGTCGCCGGTGGAGAGAGCCACGTAGCAGACCTCATCCAGCTCACACAGCCGCTCTGCTACCTCATTCATCCTGCCGGGCTCCACGTCGATGACAATGTCAGCCCTGATCCCGAACCCCAACGCCTCGGGGACCGCACCCGCGCATATCGAAACCAGGCCGCTATCGATCAGGCGGCTCAGCCTGCTCCTCACGGTCCTGGGCGGGACGTTACCTATTCTCCGGGCTATCTCCGCGGAGGTCGTCCTCGCGTCCTCTATCAGACATCTCAGGATCCCCCGGTCGAGATCATCCACTCTCGGCTTCATCTACCCTCCCCTTCAATGCCGAATCACCTGCCATTATAGTTCAAAGCAGCCCGATTGTCAAGACGCTGACCAGAAAGCTGCCGGATCGGCACAAACCGGACGAACACACAGTGGATCGAATCGTCCCATCCCACTGCCCAGCCATCCGGGCTGACGCAGACAGCTGTAACACTCCGCCCAGCACGCTCCAAGCCAAGGCGCTTGCTCGCGGTGCGAGCAAAACGGTATCACCGACCGAGCCAACTGAGGGTGTTCCAGCCCCTCTTGCCTCCGTGCCCGACGAAGAAGGCTGCTGGGAGAGTCCTGGGTTGCCGTGCTGGGAACACAAAGGGGACGCCTTCTGCGCCCCCATTGCCACGCCACCCTGGTGTCCTTCGACAGACTCTTCGTCCAACAGCCCGGGGATTGCCTACGAGTACTAGCACCGGCAGAGTCGCCAGCGCTCGGGTCAAGGCTCTTTGAATTGCTTCTCCAGTCTCTCCAGCATCATGGCCGCTTGAACCAGCATGTCCAGCGGGTTCTTCTCCCCTCGGAAGTACCTATAGTCGCAGGGCATGATGTCCAACGTATTGACCAGATCCTGGTAGCGAGATCTCAGCGCCCCCTCGCTGACGTCGTAGAGCATGGCCAGTTCTTTCTGAGTGACCTGCCGGAAGTTCAGCTTGCGGACCGTGTAGTCCAGGGCCGCGGCCCAGATCTCGGGCTTGCGCATCGACAACGCCCGCCGCCCAGCCGCGATGCGGAACTCCCACCACATCTGCATCGCCGCGCTGATCTCCTCCAACGGGATGCCCTGGCCGGTCATACCTCGCGTGAGGGCCGACTCCACGGGATCCATGCCCACCTCGAACAGGGCGCGAAAACGCTCGTGCAGCCGGGTATCGGGCTCTAGCTCCAGGAAATCCCGCAGCGATCTCAGCGCTTCGTCCCACTGGCCGAAGCGCGCCCGCGCTCTCGCCAGATTGAGGTGATACTCAGCGTCGTCCGGCGCCAGACGCACCGCCTCCCTGAAGTTGCGGATGGCGTCCTCCACCTCCCACTTGTCGTAGCACTCCAGGCCCTCGACGTTGTAGGATTCCGCTTTCTGCTTCACTTCCTCCGTCTTGGGTGCAGCCATCGAGGATCTCCTTCAGTCTGTATCACTGCTCGGGTATTCTACCACGGCCGAACCGCGATGCAAAGCCTATGACGCAGACGACACGCCGTCGCCGACCCCGTCCGCCTGGAGCACGGGTTTCAACGCAGCAATGGCCACCTCCAGCATGGACTCATCGGGTTCCCGAGTCGTGAGGCGCTGTAGAGCCATACTGGGTGTGATGAGAATTCTGACCAATGGGTTGCCGCTATGGTTGGCGAAGAACCTGATCAGCTCATAAGAGACAGCGGCGATCACAGGGACCAGAAGAAGACGGGAGAGAATCCGGTACAGCATGGGAGGGCGTCCCAGGAAAGCAAAGAGGAGGACAGAGATGAGGACGACGATCAACAGGAAGCTCGTGCCGCACCGGGCATGGGCCTTGCTGTAGGCCCCGACGTCCCTCGCATCGAGGGAAGCTCCACTCTCGTAGGCGTCGATGGTCTTGTGTTCGGCGCCGTGATAGGCGAAGACACGCTCGACATCCGGCACCAGGCCGATCAGCGCCAGATACAGAATCAGGATCAGGAGGCGGACGCCGCCTTCCAGCAGGTTGCTGAGCAAGTCCGAGCTGATGAACCGATCCAGGAAGCCCACCAACACCAGGGGCAGCACGAAGAACAATCCCACTCCCACACCGAGAGAGAAGAGAAGCGTGGCCACCACTGCTGGCGTGCTAAGCTCGATATCTTCTTCGGACAGCGACACGTTGGCAGAGTACATCAGCATCCGGGTGCCCAGGACCAGAGTGTCCCACAGCATCACCAGCCCGCGCGCGAACGGTATCTTCTGCCATAGACTGTTGTAGATGAACCCGGAGAGCGGTTCCGCGTGCAGGACTATCTCGCCGGAGGGATCGCGCACGGCCACAGCCATACTAGTCCGTCCGCGCATCATCACCCCCTCGATGACAGCCTGACCACCGTAATGAAACTCAGACAACACTCACTCCTCAGAAGGCACACCGCCTTAGTTCTTGCACGATTCTAGCGCAAAGCCCGGCAATTGGCAACACTACCCGCGCTGCTTCTTCACACCCGGTCGCTGGCAGGCTCGTCGCTTGCCTTCCCAACGGGTGTCAGCCCGTCTAACCGGCAGCCCCGACACGTGGTATAATCCACGTGCTCAGAACAGGAGGACAGATGACCCGCGCTACGAGTGGAAAACTGGTTTCCGTGCGCACCCTCGTGCTGCGCGACGAGCAGGTACTCCTAGTCGGCCACCGCTCGACCAAGGCAGACAAGGTCTGGTGGATGACGCCGGGGGGTTTGGTGGATACGGGAGAATCTGCCGTCGATGCGGCGGCGAGGGAGGTCAGGGAGGAGACAGGCCTCGAGGTAGAGATCGGCAGACTGGTCTACTGGGCCGAATGGATCTGGCAGCGATCCCACTGCGTGGAGCTGGTGTTCCTGGGGGAGGTCACGGGGGGACAACTAGCCGCCGGCAACGATCCCGAATTGCCCGAGCATCAGCAGATCATCTTCGATGCACGCTTCTTCGACCTCGACGAGCTAGACGAATACCCCGTCTATCCTCCCGCCCTGGTCACCCTGCTCAGGGAGCACCTCGATCAGGGATTCCCTGAGGGAGCGTTGTTCCTCGGTACACACCAGCCGGACTTGCCTAGGTAACGCGCTATGCGTTGCCGGCGGGCGGCGTGCTCTTCTTCGCGCCTCAACTCTAGATCCATGTGCCGATCCGACGCCCGTGGGTACGCAATGCCGCAGTGACCCTGCGTGCTCACCGCGGATCCTCCGGCAGACTCCGGAACGGCTCTTGGGAGAGCCCGGTGGTGGCCCACAACCGGCTGCGTTATAATCACTGGCCTGTGTACCGGAGACGTGCGAACCGGCTCCCGCAAACCTCCGCTGCTCAAAGCCCATGTCCGGTGGGCGGACAAACTCGGTCCTGGCAGAGGAAGACCCTGCCAACCAGAAATCGATGAGCAAGTGAAACGTAGCAGGCAAACCACAGCACAGCACACCATAGCCCAGGCGGTGAGAGACGCCTACGCCAGAGGCGAGGAAGACGAAGCTCTGGAGCCCCTGGCCCTGTTCGGCCAGGACGGTCAACCCGTGGGCAGAATAGAAGACGGCGACTATGTCATCTTCTACGACATCCGTGGGGAAAGGGAGATAGAGCTCACCCGTTCCTTCGTGGACCCCCACTTCGATGAGTTCCCCGTCGACAGAACACTGAAAGCCCACTTCGCCACCATGATCCAGTATGACGAGAGCCTGGACGTCCAAGTCGCCTTTCCGCCTTTGAGGGAGATAGATCAGACCCTCAGCCAGGTCATCAGCGAACACGGGCTGAAACAGGCCAAGATCACCGAGTCGGAGAAGGCCATCCACCTCCAGTTCTTCCTCAACGGCAAGCTGGAAGGGCCCTTCCCAGGCGAGGAGAGAATCATCGTGCCCTCGCCCAAGGTGATGGACTACTCCCAGGTGCCCGAGATGAACGTGGTCGGGGTCGCCGAGGCGGTACTGGAGAAGATCGCCGATCCCTCATGCGACGTGATCATCGCCAACTTCGTCAACGTGGACGTCGTGGGTCACATCGAGAATGAAGAGGCCATCAAGAGGGCGGTGGAGGCCGTGGACTCACACATCGGCCAGGTGGTGGAAGCCGCAGAGGAGGCCGGGATGACCGTCGTAGTCACCGCCGACCATGGCACTGTGGAGAGGTGGCTCTATCCCGACGGGGCCATCGATACGGGCCACACCGATAGCCCGGTCCCATTCATCGTGGTCTCCTCGGACGAGGTCTCGTTGAGGGACGGCGGCGCCTTGACCGACGTCGCCCCCACCGTCCTCCAACTGCTTGGGATACCCAAGCCGGAGGCCATGGCCGGGAGCAGCCTCCTGGAAGATGTTTCGGGTGCAACGCTCGACAAGCAAAGGGTTCTGCTGCTGATCGTCGATGGCTGGGGCTACAGAGAGGAGCCTCACGGCAATCTCATCGCCCAGGCTCAGACTCCCGTGATGGACGGGTTGTCGAGGGAGTGCCCGTTCACCACCCTCGAAGCTTCCGGTGGTGCGGTGGGCATGCCCGATGGCACCGTTGGCAACTCCGAGGCCGGACACCTGCACCTGGGGGCCGGGCGAACCATCTACTCCGACAGGCTGAGGATCGATCGAGCCATGGCCGATGGCTCCTTCTACGACAACGAGGCCTTCCTGTGGGCCATGAGAGGGGCCAAGCGAGCGGGCACGCGTCTGCACCTCCTGGGTATCATCTCCTTCTACAGCTCCCACGGCTCCCTCGATCACCTCCTCGCCCTGCTGGAACTGGCCAAGAGAGAGGGCCTGAGAGAGGTCTATCTGCACTCCATGCTCGGTCGCAGGGGAGAACACCCAGAGAGCGGGGCCAGGTACATCGAGCAGGTGGAGAAGGCCACAGCCGACCTCGGTGTGGGCCGGGTTGTCTCAGTCATCGGCAGGTTCTGGTCCCTGGACAGAGAGGAGAACTGGGACCGTATCGAGAAGACCTATCGCTGGCTGGTGTACGGCGAGGGAGGACAGGTGAGAGAGACCGTATGAACCGACTGTTGCTCATCCGCCACGCCCTCAATGACTGGGTAGGGAAACGGATTGCGGGCTGGACTACTGGCATCTCCCTCAACGAGATGGGCAGAGAGCAAGCCGCACGCCTGGCCCAGTGGCTGGAAGAGGTGCCCCTGGAGGCGATCTACTCCAGTCCCCTGGAGCGCGCGGTAGAGACGGCCGAACCCATCGCCGACTCGCACCAACTGAAGATGGCGATCAGGGAGGCCATCGGCGAGAGCCATTACGGAGACTTGGACGGCAAGCCCATAGAGGAGATCTTCAAAACTGATCTGTGGGAGAAGTGGCGCCTCCACCCCAGCCGGACCCGCTTCCCCGGTGCTGAAACGACGTACGAGGTACAGGTACGCGTGGTGGAGCAACTCGAACAGATGCTGAGGGAACATCCCGACGGCAACATCGCCGTGGTCACTCACGCCGATCCCATCCGCGTCGCCGTCGCCCACTACGTCGGTCTGCCCCTAGACCTGGTGGGACGCATCTGGGTTTCGCCCGCCTCCGTAACCGTCCTCCGCTTCGACGAATGGGGACCGAGGCTGACACGATTGAGCCACAGCGGCCCTCTCGATTTCTTGACCAGGAGTCAGGCCTCGAGCTAGACGACTCAGTCACCGTCGCGGAGATCGAGGGCCGTGAACACAAGAGACGGCTCTCCATCGCCCGCATCCCGCAGTAGAAGCGTGCTCACGCCCTGACTCAGAGGCAGCAACGGGCCTTCGAAGTCCTCCTCTGCATGGACGGTGTAGCTCCACACCAGCTCTCCATCGAGATATACCTCGAGAGGACGTTTGCCCCTTTCGCTGAGAGCAGTAAACGCGAGGCGCTTGGTCACGGCAGTGGATGCCACGATGACGCAGTCAGCCTCGCGTCCGAGCCTTCGCCCCGGCTCGTCGTCCCGGTCGCGGCGGACCCCCCACCCCTCGCCCAGGATCAAGAAAGGGTTCTCTCCATCCTCTCTGCCAACGTTGTACACAGTGATTGAGCCATCCTCGTATACCGGTTGTCTCTCACCAAGGATCTCCTCTGCCAGATCGAAGACCGCCTCTCTCGCCCTGCCCGCTGGCAGCATGTAATGGTGGAGAATCACGTATCGGACGTTCAGATACTCGAAGACCTCGTCCGAGACGTCCGTTGGGTTCTGAGCGATGATATCCCGCTCCAGGAAACGGAAGTGCTGGAGAACGGGGACCCGCTCCAGTAGCGACAGAGGCTCCCGACGGGTGACGTATCCAGCCAAGATAGGCTTGTGGTGCACCGTCTGGTAGAGAAGGTGCGCCGGGCGGTCCCAGTTCATGGGCAGCTCAAGGATAGCATACTCTGACTGGTCCGCCGCCAGACTCTGGTAGAAGGCAGGCACCTCCACCTTGGACAGGCGATAGGGCGCTGGCAGGAACTCGAAGCAAACCAGAACCACCGCTGCTAGCGCAACGAGCCTCCCCCTCGTCGGGGCCAGGCTCCCGATCGCCTTCTGCAACCCCACCGCTACCAGTACTGATAGGCAAAGCATGACCATCACGTCGAACCTGCTCACCGAGCGGGCGATGCTGAGGACGGGGAATAGTCGATAGAACAGCAGATACGGCAGCGGCACGGCAAGCTGTCGTCCTGCCACGTGCAGGTAGGGCCCCAAGGCCAGCAAGAAGAAGGCGAGAAGACTGACCACCCAGAGGGCCGCTTTCCGGCGCTCCGCCCACACGCCGTAGAAAGCCAGAGCCAGGGGAATGAAACCAGCGAAGACCATCCGCTCCGAGGTGCTGCTGGTGAAGGCCTGACTCAGGCCCGCAGCCGCCTCTCCCCAGACAGGATGAAACTCGTTGGGCGTCACGAAGGCCAGCAAGTCCGCAGAGAGGCGCAATGTGGTCCTGAAGGAGGAGCTCAGATAGGAGGAATCTCTGGCCGCTTCCAGGACCATAGGCACCAGCAGAGGGGCAAGAAGCGCGCCGCTCGAGACCAGAATGAGGGCTGTCTTCGTGAGCAACAGACCAGGCCGCCGCTGGACCCACAGCCGATAGCCAAGACAAACCAGTGTGAACACGAGGAGATAAAGAGCGTAGTACCAGTCGCATAGAGCGGTGAGCGTCAGGAACAGGACCGGCAACACCAGATCCGAGCGCAGACGCAGGCGCTCCGACGAGAGGGATCTCACGAGTAGCAGGACATAGAAGGGCAGCCATTCGAGAGAGATCACCTGCATGTGGCCCAAGAGATGCGCGAAGTGAAATGGCGCGAAGGTAAAGACGGCCCCGGCCAGAAAGGCCGGGACAGAAGCTGTCTCCCC
>Ga0315534_1001568_pt1 | contig 15718 bp, 16 predicted proteins | sample SalMarSW160240MG_FD_203094 | JGI IMG/M metagenome (GOLD analysis project Ga0315534, IMG submission 203094) | Salt marsh sediment microbial communities from the Plum Island Ecosystem LTER, Massachusetts, United States - Salt Marsh Sediment SW1602-40 ... | reverse complement strand
AACTTCTTTAATTTTAGTGATATCTGCTATTTTCTTGAATATATGTTCTCGAACTTCTTCAGATATTTCGTTATCGTCGAAAAAGCTTCCAGAATTATAAATTTTAACGATAAAATCCTCCTTATCTGAAGTAATATCATTTATTTTTTCTTGAAGGGCATAATTAAATTGGTTAATTAAATGAATTTGATCTATATTTTCAATGGTAGAATCTTGTATATATCCACACATTGAACATCCCCCAAAATCTCCCAATGCCCAACTACACCCCTTTGTTCTTAATATTATCGTGAATTCCTTCCCTTTCTTTTTAAGTAATCGATCTTCTTTTATCCAGAAGCTTACTGGCTTATCTAATTGCATTTCTTCGAATTTAAATTTTCTTTTAATTGCATTAAATCTAAAATCTTTGATTTTTTCAACGAGTAATGAATTTTCGTTAAATTTTTTCGTAGACATTTACAATTTTACCTGTTTTTGAATTTTTAATATAGTTTGAGCCAACTATCAGGCTTCCTAATCCGATAAACTTCTCTTGATTTTTCTCGAAAATAAATGTTAAGTCTTTGGGTACGAGATTTGGACTAAAATCAATAATTCCTGGACGAAATAAAGTGTTACCATTAATTTTTTGACCATCAAATACGATAACATTAGTTTGCTCTTTTAGGGGTAGTAATCTATTCGCTCCATTAAGATTCAATTCAATTTGACCAGAATTAAAATTGAATTTTCCTAGATTCTCACGAGTTATTAAGTCATTTATTTCTATCTGATTACTCCTTTTGTTTCTCCATGTTCGAATCCCATTATAATATATTTTTTTTCCTACATTTAGACCAAATTGATAATCGATTATTTTAAAAAACTTGCGTGTCCAAGTTTTTAAGAAATTTTTGTTTTCAGGTATGACATTTCCTAATACTAATGAGTCTTTTAGAGATTTAATGTTACTCTCCAAAGACATTAAAGATTCATTAGTTGTAAGATTACCTTTAACATCTGTAAAGTAAAATTTATTCTTCAATTTTAGACGAGCTTTTTCAATAATTTTAAAGTATCCTGAGTCTTTTAGGTGGCATAATACAGGAATTCCCTCGTTATATTTTTCCAATAAAGAGATAAGCATATTTGCAGCAATTTCTATTTCTTCGTTATCCCAATCTCCTGTTACAGAAATATCGTACGAATTTACGGGATATATATTTTCTAATTGCCTTGGAATAGCGCCTAATGGCGATGTTAATATAATTTCTTGGAAATCAGGAAAATCAGGAAATTTCCTTATAATACTCTGAAATTTTCTATGAGATTTCGACTCAGAGTAAGGTTTTTTCGCCGAGCAAGGGATTAATATTATCAATTTAGTCCAGGATTCTGGTGTAAAATTTTTTATCAATCTCTCCCGAAATTCTTGAAAATCTGGTCTATTATATGAAGATGGACCATAACATTTAACAGTTTTACCTACCTGAGTAATTGGAGTTTCAAATCTCAATACATCAAAGTATTGTTTATCGAGCAATTTTAAGGAAGAGATTATATTCATATCGTCATATGAGGTTTTTTCGATAAAGCCCCTAAAATCTTCCATTCTCATGTATAATTTGATTTTATTCATATAAGTGTATGCTGAGATAATATTATGAAGAGTTAGTTGTTCTGTTTTTTCAGCAGAATATTTGTTAGCTAGATTATATTTTAAATTCCTCTTACAAATAGTACATGGGCACGGAAAATATTTAATCTTATAAATTGGAAGTAAATATTCTATTGTATCATAGAAGTTTTCAGCAGATAAATATAATAAATAAGAACAATCAATTAAGTCGATCCCTAAATAGATTAAAATCGGATAAAATTTCGGAATAATTCTACCGGAAACCATCAATACTAAATTATTATCGAGCTCTTGTTTGATTTTAAATATAACTTTTAAAATATTCCTGAAATTACTAAAATTGTCAAAAAGATCTACTAAATTTAATATTCTTACATTTTCATTATTCTTAATTAAAGGAATGTATCGATCAAATAATTCATAGTAATCATAAATTTTAACAGATAATCCAAAATCTAAATTGCTATATTGTTCTAAGATCTGATTAGATCCTTGTATAAAAGTGTTAATTTCCTCTTCAGCAAATTCTTTATCTATAACTGTTGTTGGAATATTGAATGGAATGGAAGGGATAATGTTGTCTTCTATAAAAATGTCAATATTAGATGCTAATATTTTCTTAAAAGACTCCATTGAACCATTATGCGTATAAATAAAACCAGTCTTTTTAAATTTTTCTCGTAAGAATCCAATTCTAAGATAGAAATCTTTTAAAATTGAAAAAATCTCATGATCTTCAAATTCCTCAAGAAAGTTTAAATCGTTCATTAAACTTTTTTTCATTGGAATAATTATATTTGGGGTTGAAATAAACCTTTTAGATTCTTTCGAACAGACTATTCTCCCTACTCTTGAAAACCCTACACTTTTTGTAATTAATTCAAAAAAATAACTCATATTTTCCAATTAAAGATATTATTCTTAGGTAATTAACTTATTTTATTTCGCCTTTTTAAGACCAATCATAGTTCCACCTTTGCTCAAAGTACACTAAAAATTCTAAATTAAATAACTAGCTTTGCTATGGTTCAATTTTATATTCACCTCGTTTATACATTTCAAAAAGGATTTTAGCTTCATGAATTGCATCATCAGCTGCTCTATGTTTCTCTATATAATCTGTGTTGGGAAAAAAATTATCCCAAGCTTCTTGCATCTTTGGATTTTTGTAACCTCCTCTTGAATGCATAATTTTACATGCCTCTTTCGCTACTGCCATAATATCTGGGATATCCTTTTTTATAGCAAAACCTCTCGATTCCAAAAATCCAAAATCGAACGAATTGTTATATGCAGTCAATGAATAATGATCTAGAATTTCTTGGATTTGATTTTTTAGAATGTTTAAACTAGGTGCGTCTTCAATCTCTTCAAATTTCAAATCAGAATTATTGAAAATCCACGCATTCTTATGTTCTTCCCCAAATTCAGGCTCCTTTACAAATGAATCGAAAAGAATCTGAGTTTCACCGGTTATTAAACTTAATTCGACAATTCCAATTTCTAGAATTAAACCATTCTCAGGTTTTAAATCCGTAGTCTCGATATCAATGATAGCAATTTTATCATAATTGAACTTTTTGACAAAATCTACAATATCTCGAAATATGTGAAACTCCCCACAAGGATACGATTTTGTTTAATTTAATCTATATATTAATGATATTAGTCTTAATAAGAAAAAGGTAATTGAAATGAAATATAAATTATAAGAGAGTGATTAATACAAGTTATTCTAATAAATAATAAAATTAGTATATGTTTTCAGTTCATCTAGAACAAAACTAGTAAAAGTATCTTCAATTTCATCGGATTGGTATAAATTTTTTATGAATTCTGCGTAATCTTCGACCTTTTTAACGCGAACTATCGCAAATAAACCATGTTGTTCCCCTATCCTGAAAAGATCGGTTATAAAGCTATTTTTTTCTAAATTTAAGGCAATTCCATTATATTTTGAAGGATCTTTAGGTTTTATTCTTACGAGATATTTTCCTCTAAATCCAATCTTTTTCGGACAAAAGTTAAGAGCATAGTTCAAGATGACATTATTTTTTTCGAGCTTTTTAATTCTGTTATGAATTGTAGATTGAGAGATTTCTTGTCTGTTTAATTCGCTTAAAAAATCTTGGTGCTTTTCGTTAATTAAATCTTTAATCTCGTAAGTCGAGATTGGTTTTAAATTCTGGTTTTCCTGCAATATTTTTAAAATTACATAATCAATATTATCAATTTCGAACTCCAGATCAATAATGTTGCTATCTAATTCAATCCCATTAGTCTTGAACACTTTAATTGTTTCGATTATATGATACTTCTTAAAGTATGATTGAGCCATTATTGTGTCTATTATACTTAAAACGTGGTAATACTCCTCAGGTGAATGGAATATGAGTAAAGCAAATAGAGAATATTCTCCTAAAATTCCGTCAAGAATTTTTAATTGAGAAATTTTTAACAAATTTTCTAAGAGTTGAGGTTCATTGGGATTAGTTTTAATCTCTAATAATACATACTTTAAGTTAATGGGAAGAACATTCGGATTAATATTGATTGTAAAATTACTAATTATTTTTTCTGTCTTCAGATCATCAAATCGCTTTTTAAGTGTCTGTCTAGTATAACCTAAAATCTGTGTAAGCTTATTTATAACATATTTAGATTTACTATTGAAACTTTTTATAAGATCTCGGTTTTTAAAATCATCTTTAGCTTCAGTCATAAGAATAAAATATAAATTATACTATTTAAATGTTAATATTTTTATAGATTTTCTTATTCTTTAACCAATAATATATTTAAATTGATGCTTAAATTAATAATTGTATTAACAAAAAATTATAAATTGAGTTATTATGGTAAATTATAAAGTTGCTGATGAAAGTTTAGCAGAAAAAGGTAAAGAAGCATTATATATTGCCGAAAATAAAATGCCCGTCATTTCTAAGGTTATTCGAGAACGATTTGAAAGGGAAAAACCTTTAAAGGGCGTAATCATCGCTGGATGCCTCCATGTGACAAAAGAAACGGGAAATTTAGCTCGAACTTTAAAAGCTGGTGGTGCAGAAGTTTATTTATGTGGTAGTAATCCTTTATCAACTCAAGATGATGTATCGGCTGCATTAGTTAAAGAGGGAATTAATGTTTTTGCATGGCATGGTAACACTGATGAAGAATTTTATTGGTGTATAAGAGAGTGCTTAAAAGCTAAGCCTAACATTCTTATAGACGATGGCGCTGATATGATTGTTACTGCTCATAAAGAATTTCCTGAATTGATTCAAAATGGTACGATTATCGCTTGTCAAGAAGAAACGACAACAGGTGTGAAGAGATTTAAGGCAATGGATAAGCAAGGGGCTTTGAAAGTTCCATTATTTCCTGTTAATGATGCTCGTTGTAAAAATCAGTTTGATAATGAATTAGGGACTGGACAAGGAGTTGTTGCAGCAATATATGGAATGCACGTCTTATTTGCTGGGAAAAATGTGATCATAGCAGGATTCGGCCATTGTTCCTCTGGAATGGCTTTAAGAGCGAGAGGATTAGGTGCTAATGTTACTATAACGGAAGTAGATCCGATCAAAGCGCTTCAAGCTAAATTTACCGGGTACAACGTAATGCCTATAAAAGAAGCTCTTCCTTATGCTGACATCATTTTAACTGCTACTGGATGCAAGCATGTTATTCCTCCTACCAAAGAAATGTTTGGGTTATTAAAGGATGGTGTTATATTAGGAAATTTAGGTCACTTTGATATTGAGATTCCTACTAAAGAACTCTATGAGTTTGCTAAAACAATAAACCCAGTCCGTAAGGACGTCGAGGAATTAATCTTTCCCGATGGTAAAAAAGTTTATCTTTTAGCTAAAGGACGTCTGGCTAATTTAGTACTTTCTGAGGGGCATCCTAGTGAAGTCATGGACATGTCATTTGGACTTCAAGCGTTAATGTCTGAATATATAGTTAAAAATAGTAAAAATTTCAAACCTGGAATGGTTGATGTGCCAATTGATATTGACGATAAAGTCGGAATTTTAAAACTCAAAGCTATGGGTATAAAAATCGACACTCTAACCGAAGAACAATACAAGTACATCCACGGCTATCTTGAGGGTACATAATTAATCAGAACTGAAAAATATTTTTACAATTTTAAAATCTTAAAATTTTTTTATTACTTTTTATTTAATTCTATTGTTCAAGCTTTGGGAGTTAAAATATCTTCAGCATTACTCTCTCCATATATTTCGAATCCCAATTTTCTGAGACCATCTAATCCAATTGGTTCTTCAAGGAGTTTATTGGATTCCCAAATCTTTAAGTTTTTAAATTCTTTTTTTATTTCTACAGAAAATTTTAATTGTATTTGGCGCATTTTTTTACAGAAATTACAGTGTTTAGGATCTGGAGTTAACATATTAATATGAATTGCTTCGAGGTTAATGTATTTTTCAGTTAAATCTCTTGCTCTTTTAACTTCTTCATAACTTGGTTTCTCAGCTATTGAAACTAGCCTTAAAGATCCTACTGTATGGATCAATTCTGTGATTCTCTCACCACGCTTTTCTAAATCAACTATCATATTAAAAATTTCTTTACCCAGTTCTTTTCTTTTTTCATAATCATCATCAAAGGGTTTAAAAAACTGTTTAAACATCTTCGAAAAATTACGCATCGCGCCTTTAATAGAGTTATAGAAATTTAACGAATATTTTAGGACTACTTTGACCTGATCCTCAGGGATTTCAAAAAGAGTAATCATATTAGCAGTCGGAGGAAAATCAGCTATAATGATATCAAATTGTACATCTTGAGAATTAATGTCCTCTGCATCTAAAATTTTTTGAAAAAACATGGCGTTTTTTAAAGCCAAGGGTATAGAATCTGAAGTAAAAGTAGTATCAATAAATTTCTCGATTTGTGGGATCATACCGACTAAAGGCATCTGCTTTATGAGTGTTTTCATCTTTATAACTAAATCTTTGGTATATATTTCAGCGTAATCATTTGCATCAGGTTCAATCGCCCATAAATTATTTGTCATGGGCGTAATTGCGTTTCCTATATCTTTTGACAGGAGATCTGATAAATTATGTGCCATATCAAACGAAATGAGAAGAATTTTTTTTTCTGGTAATAAATCTGACAATAATACTGCAGTCGCAGCGCTTATGCTACTTTTACCTACTCCCCCTTTCCCACCTAAGACTACTATCTTTTCAATCATACTAAACCCGGAAAAAATCTAAAATTAGAAATGAAATAATAAAAATTAATAATAATTATATAAAATAAATTCAAGAATTTTAATAATTCGACATCAATTTACTCAATATTTTTGGGAAAAAAAACTAACCTTCCAGAAATAGAGGGTTGGTCAGAATTCTTATTTTCCTCCAAATAGAAATAAAATCTACCAATATCAGTATTGATTCGGTATTTTGTTTTTTTTTTTGCATTTTTTGATATGTTTTTTAATAATTTTCCGTTCCAATAAAGACTCATGCAATTAAAATTATTAACATGAAATATAAAATCGCATTTTATGGAGATGATATATCAAAATTTCAGATCTCTATTATTTTTTGATAATTTTTATTGCTTTAATAACAAATACTTAAATTATTGACGAAAAAGATTTGAATTGAAAAAAATTTTTTAAAAGTATAAAAAAATCTATTTATATTTATAAAATTTGATTTTTTTGAGTGTTTTATTTAATTCCTCTGCAGAATAATTCTTATCCTTTAACCCGCTTGTAACATTACCAAAAGTTAGACCTTCAAGAATATCGGTATAATTTTCTTTTGATATTTCAATTCCCAATTCATCAGGAAATGGTTTTAAATCGTATAAAATTCTATTTACTTCTTCAATTCGAGGTAATAGAAATTTTTCTATTCTCTGACTAAATTTTGGAGAAAGTGATGGAGAGACAGATTGTAAATTTATGCTTTCTGCTAGTGCATCAAATTGTCTCTTGTTGAGTTTCACAATACAATATTCTTTTCCTTTTTTCTTAAAATTCTCTTTTATATAAATAACATTATTTTCCAATTTATTGTATGTATTGCCATTTTCATCCATTGTACAACCACATTTTTAATTTTTTTTTATAAATCAAGTTTTATTTATTTACTTTTAATAATTTAGCCAAATACTCTAATTCGGATAAAAGATTCTCTTTTAGGCACAATTTTTTTTATAATTTTATAATAAATTTAGTATTTAAAAACATATCTCGGTGTGGACACAAAATTATAACATTATGGAGATAATATAACCATGAAGGTTAATTCTTCTTTTATTCTTAAATTGAAAAAAGATAAATTTAATGAATTATTCTTATATACTAATCATCAAAAAAATGTTAATTATTTATAGAGTTTTTAAATAAACTAACCATTCATATTAATAATCATTAAAATTTTAATAGAATAAGTAAAATTTTCAAAAACTATCATCAATTAAATAAAATAATAACCCCAAATCAATCAAAAAAAAAAATCAATCAAAGAAGTTATTTAAAATTATTATCCAAACTTATAACGATATATAGGAAGTAGATTCATAATTCAAGCTTAATAAAGATAAATAAAACTATCTCAAAAGATAAAATATTCAATATTTTAGTTAGAATTAATCAATTTAACACTAGTTCATATCCATTAATTGGATTTTACTTCTTTTTATAAGTTTATAATTAATTTTAGATTCTTTGATAAAATCAAATATTAATTAGAAAAAAGAAGTGATTATGATTACTACTAATAATGTAGATTTTACTACAAAATATGTTATCGAAGCAAAATTTAAAATTAAAGGTGTTGTTGCGCAATCAGACATAGTGGGAGCAGTCTTTGGGCAAACTGAGGGACTACTCTTAGACTTAGATTTAAGGGATCTTCAAAAATCTGGACGAATCGGGAGAATTGAGGTTGATAATGAATCTGCTGAAGGAATTTCAGAAGGAATCATTAAAATCCCCTCGAGCCTAACTCGTAAAGAGACTGCGCTGTTGGCAGCGACTGTAGAAACTGTTTCTCGTGTAGGTCCCTGTGAAGCAGAAATTGAACTATTGGATATTCGAGATGTTAGAGAAACTAAACGTAAACACATTATTGAGCGTGCTGCAGAATTATTAAAAAAATGGGATCAGAACTCTTTAGAACCGAGCGAAATCGAACAAAGAATCGACGCAGATATTAATCTTGGAGAAATAACATCTTGGGGTCCAGAGAACTTACCCGCGGGGCCTGATATTGATTCTAGCTCAGAACTAATAATCGTTGAAGGTCGAGCAGATGTTTTAAACCTATTACGAATAGGAATTAAAAATACCATTGCGGTTCAGGGCACGCAAGTACCCAAATCGGTTATAGAATTAATAAAAACCAAAAATCCCGTAATTGCTTTCCTAGATGGCGATAGAGGCGGTACTATCATTTTAAACGAATTGATGCAACTAGCAAAAGTTGATTTCATAGCTAGAGCACCTGAAGGCACAGAAGTCGAGGAACTTACTCGTAAACAAATGATTAAGGCTCTACAGAACAAAAAATCCGCAAGGGATAAGCAAAAATTTATTACCAAAGAGAAGAAGGAAGTTACTGTAAAAGATACTTTGTTGCAGAAATTGCTTAAGAAGTTAAAGGTAAAAAATCAGAAAGCAATAATTGAAAGCCTCGAAAAAATAGAACCCGGGTATAGCATAGGATTTAATAAGAGTTTGGAGAAGTTATTTGAACTCCCAGTAGGAGAAGTCTTTGAAAAAATTAAAGAGCATAAAGATACTCAATTTCTTATAATAGACGGAATTCTAACCAAACGATTGATGCCACTAATAATAAGTATGAAAATAAAATTTATCGCATGTAAGAACAAAGAGGAAGAATTACGAGTACCAGATCAGATCGTAGTTTATTTCTTTTGAGCTTAAAAAGTTTTTTTACCCTTTTTTTTCTATTATTAATAAACCTGATAATTAATCGTTAAATCTGGTTGCAATTAACTTTAATAGGCAATCCTTCTGCTATTGAGTTTGATACTATACAATTTTCCCTAAAATCTTTTACGCATTTATTAATATTTTCTTTTGAAGTAGTTTCCTTTACAGAAAATTTCATCTCAACATCCACATTAACTAATCTTAAACGTTTTTTATGACCAACATGAGCTATTTTACCTTCAACTAAGACTTTAAATTCATTTAATTCTATATTCCTTTTTTGAAGACAATAGATAAATGTTGTTCCTAAACAACCTCCAATACCAACTAATAAATATTCTACTGCACTTGGTCCTAAATCTGTTCCATGAAAAGATTCAGGCTCATCAACATTGAAATCTTTAAAACCTCTTACAGAAGCTTTGAAATGAAGATTTCTATTATAGGTTAACGCCACTTTCATAAAACTCAACAATAAAATCTATTTTAATTAAAGAAGAAAAGAAGTATAATTTAAAAACTCTAACGAATTCCTAAAACAGAATTTAACAATGTAAAGATAAGTTGAATCGCATAGGATAAAACTCCTAGCACTAGTATTCCAATAGCACATATCTTAAAAACTAGAAGGTAATCTTTTCTTCCTGGTTTATTAGCAATTTTGATAATTCTTTTCGTATTTTGAAAGAACACGCCAAATCGTTCGTAAAGGGATAGTTTCTTCCCTTTTTCGTACTTTGCATATTTTTCATATTTAGGATAATTATTTGACACAAATAGATTAAAAATAAATATTTAAAAAATTTAACTGTTAGTTTTTTAATTGGTTATCTAATCTTCCTTTATACTTAGTATACTAGAAATGAATACTTGACTGCTGAAGGATTCCAGATCGTCATACCCCTGCCCTGTTCCGATAAAAAGAATAGGTTTTTTTGTTTCATATAAAATTGATAATGCAGACCCTCCTTTCGCATCAGCATCAAATTTAGTTAGGATATTTGCGTCTATTCCCACGCTTTGATTGAATTCTTTTGCTTGAGTTAATGCGTCATTGCCCGCAAGACTGTCGCCAATAAACAAAATTAGATCAGGCTCAGCCACCTTCACAATTTTTTGCATTTCTCTCATCAAATTCTTATTACTAACTTGTCTCCCTGCAGTATCTACTAAAACGACATCAATATTTCTTGCCTTTGCATGTTGAATCGCATCAAACGCAACACTTGCAGGATCAGATTTGTATTCGTGTTTAATGACTCTAATTCCAACATTCTGCATATGATAGGATAGTTGTTCTATTGCAGCAGCCCTAAAAGTATCTGAAGCTGCTGCTACAGAAGATATATTATTCTTTTTTAGATAATGAGCTATCTTTGCAATCGTTGTTGTCTTGCCAGTTCCATTAACTCCTAAAAAACAGATAATATAGGGCTTATTTTGGGTTTTAGTCTTCCTAATCTCATCAATTAAATTGATTTCTCTCTCGGGGGTTAAAATCTCTTTAATGACCTTTCTTAAAATATCGAAAAGCATCTTTTTTTTTGATGTTAAACGACTTATTTGTTCACCTCTCAGAGATTCACTAATTTTTTGGCATAGAACATCAGCAGTTTCTATGGCCACATCATTGCTGATTAATAGTAAATTAAGTTCATTTAATGCGCTTTCTAAATTATCGGATGTAAGTGTTTTTTTAACAAAAGTAGAGAAAATATTACTTATTTTTTTCATTTACTAGATCACTTGAATAGAAAATCGATTTAATCAAAAAAAGAGTTTACCACAAATTATTTTTGCGCCATCCTGTTTTGGAGCATTTGATTCATTCCTTGAAGATTTAAATCTAAGGCAAAAATTCTTTCCTTGAGAAATTTCAATTGTGTATTGTGTTGGTCAATAAGTTTGTTTAAAAATTCTATGGCTTCTTCAACAGTTTTTTCTATAACTGTATCTTGGTTAACAAACACAAGAACATTTTTGGTATCTTTAATCGTTGCTTTTATGCTTGCTAATCCCCCTATGGGGATTAGTATTTCGTCGTTTTCGTTAACACCTTCGAGAAGACTATCCAAAGTTCGTTTAGTAGTAAAAAGATTTCCAAGAGAAGCATTTATTATTTCGAATTGACCTTGAAACATATCTCTCTGTTCTTTGAAATACCTATACTGATTTAATTGTTGTTCAAAATTTTGAGTATCTTCCATACAAATCAACTTTTTTTTAAAAATTATCTATCTAGACAATTCTCGAATTAGATAATCTTGAGATTCATCAGGAGATATTTCTTTTATTTCCTGAATATTAATTTGCCTTCTTAAAATACCTATTGAAGTTATTTGACTTAGAGCTTTTTCTAAGGCATCTTTCTCCTTTAAAGCTCGAACTTCCTTCCGAAATAAATATTTTTTGTACTTTTTTTTATAGGTCCCTATGATCCTGAAGATTTTTATCTCTGTTGCTGACATAATTTAACATTTCCATTGCTTCAACGAAGTTAACCATGATAATAATTATAAAAATATTAAATTTTGCTTTTTTTAATAGAACTAAAGATAACATTTAGAAAAGAAGATTTAAAGCATTAGCACATTAGTTAAACGCATCATTTCAGGACCCGTGCATGCATTACCAAAAAAACCGCTTCGATCGTTGACAACCGCACCTGAAGAGAGATAAGGTATGCCTCTGTTTACAGTAGAAACATCTGTCTCATTAACTTTTAAAATATCGGAAATAACTTCGATCTCTTCGTCGGTTGTTAAAGGATGCACTAAACAACCTTTATTGTTTGCGACCGAAATCGATCCGGGAAGACTAATATTTACATATTCATAAACAACGGTTTCAACATTTAAAGTATCTTCAATTAGGTTCTTATACTCCTTTAAGAAAGAAGATATTATTGCGCCTTTATCATTACATAATATTAAATTCCCAAACGCATTATCTAAAGATTTAAGAACTCCTATTTGATAATCTCCGCTTAAATCGTTTGTATACATCTTTAAGTTTTGAAGCTCGTCGTCCCTAATTATGTGTGGAACGATTATTCCATTTATATTACTTGCGGTGTATACTCCTAATAAGGTGGAATTGTTAATCGAAATAGGAAAAAAGGGTTCGCTGAATACACTTTTAATTTTTTCAATTGTTGAAGCGATTAGAGTAGAGGGGTACAAGCCATAGGAATTATTTACTGCTAAGTAAACACCTACCGAATTCCCTCCAAAAATCTGATACTTTAAAATCGTCATTTAACAAAACTAACTTATATTTTATGTGTTTGATAAAGTTTTAAATCATAAATATTTTATTAAAAATGGATAGTTTTAGCAAGTCTACTGTAAACTATTTAGAATTTCTGTTTTTAGCAAATCTCCATTTTAATTTATAGTTAATCTTTATTAACAAAGAATTCTCAATTATTACCTATGATTGATTGGATTATTGCTTTTTTCTACTTTTTAAATACCCTTGGATTTTTAACATTAGAGCAAATTTTTACAAAGAGTCTAATATTACTGATATTTTGTCGAGGTTTCTACATCTTTACCTACTTTTTCACTTATTTAAAGAACAATTCCAGTGAGACAAAAGAAACGACACAAAATTTTTCTACCAGAGAGAAAACCTACTTCGGTATTAAACAACTCCTGATTTTTTTATTTGGTATGTTGTTTTTCCCGGTTTCTGTATTCATCTCTGTCTATTCGCTCATTATAAGTGGATATTATCTTAAAAATATTGCAGAAAATAGGAGTAAAAAATGGCTTAAAGGTTTGAGTAAATTAATCATAATATCAACTCCAATTGTAGGAATACTGTGGTTTACTTTTGTCGAAATAGATTATTATTCTATAGCTGCTGTTGGGCTCAGTTTACTAGCTTTCCTGCACTACGGTTTAAAAATTTCTAAACTATCAGTATCAGAATTACTGGTGAAATTTACGAAAAGACGGTTAACAAAACTTCCCAAAATCGTTCAATATGTTGTCCTTTTAATCCTTATAGCATTTCCAATAACATTAACAATAGGAACCGCTGTATATGCTCCGCAAAACAAATTCACTTTCATGGTACCTATGAGAGACGATATTGAACTAGCTACGGATGTATATTTTGCCCCCGGATCTTTTGGTGCACCAAGACCGGTGATACTTATAAGAACGACATATGGTAAAAATGGAATGGGTGATCTTTATGGGATGTTATACCTTACCCAAAATTACCATGTAGTAATGCAAGATTGCAGAGGTACTTTTGATTCTCCTGCTGGAGATAAATTCATACTCTTTGCCAATGCCTATAAAGATGGTGTAGACACAATTAATTGGATCTTAGATCAAAATTGGTGTAACGGCAAAATTGCTTCAGCCGGAGCATCTGCACTCGGTTTAAATCAATTTTTCTATGCAGGAATGAATCCTGAAGGTTTGGTTGCACAGTCTCTAATGATCGCTTCTCCTGATCTATACAAGACTACAATCTATCAAGGAGGTGCTTTTAGAGAGAGTACATCGACACAATGGGCTAAATTGACTGCTCCGGATAATTATCTGTATCAACTTGAGCAATTGACGAGTCATCCTATGAAAGATAATTTCTACAACTCCTCGTCGTTATTTATGGATATCGGACCTACTTTTGAAAATGTAAATGTAAGTGCACTGCATATTGGCGGGTGGTATGACTTGTTTCAACAAGGTACTCTAGATGGCTTCATAGGATATGATGATTTAGGACTTCCAAACGCCCGAGGAAAACAACTACTTATCATGGGGCCGTTTACTCATGGTTTCCCTGATGAAGGACAACAAGGTGAGTTATATTTTCCTACTAAATCGATTAGTGCAGCTGATTTATATCTTGATTGGGAACAAAAACTATTTGATCATGCACTAATAGGTACTCAATTCGATTGGACAGGTGACAGGGTAGCGTATTATATGATGGGAGATTTAGACGATCCTTCTACAGATGTCAACGACTATCGTTATGCAAAAGATTGGCCTCTGCCTTATGAAAACGATTCTTGGTACTTTGATGTTGGAGGAGGCTTTTTAAATAATACATTGGCACTTACAAACGCAAATTATTCATATTTGTATGATCCTCGCAATCCAGTGTCAACATTAGGGGGAACAAACCTAATGATCCCTTCTGGACCATATGATCAGAGATTAGTTGAAAATAGAAGTGATGTTCTAATATTTGAAAGTTCTTCATTAACATCTCCTTACGAGATAATTGGTCATATGTGGGCTCATCTCTATATTAAATCAAATTGTACAAATACCGATTTTACCGTTAAGATAAGTGATGTGTATCCAGATGGACGGTCTATTTTAATTAGCGATAGTATAATAAATGCAGCTAGAAGAGATGGTTTTAATAGTACAGCACCCGATTTAAATACCGTAGAATTTGCAGAGGTTGATATTGATCTATGGTCAACGGCATATAAATTCAACACTGAGCATAAAATTAGAATTGCTATATCAAGTTCAAATTACCCTCGCTTTGCTGCGAACCCAAACACAGGAGCACCACAAGAAATTTATTCCTATCAATATCTTCAGAAATATATAGCAAATAATACTCTTTTAATAGGACCTGATTATCCCTCTCATATTATCCTCCCAAGACCGATCTAAAAATGCTCTAATCAATTTTATTTTTTTTCTATTTTTTGGATATATCTCTCTAAATGAAAAGATATTTTCGTAAACCTTTATAAGTGAGTTAAAATCATTTATGAATTATGATAAATTGGATTATCGCACTCTTTTATCTTTTAGAAGAGTTAGGTTTTTTAAAAATTGAAGACATGGTCACGAAAAATCTTCCACTTTTGTTGATTTGTAGGGGTTTCTACTGTCTCACCTATGTTTTTAATTATTACAAGAGTCGTAGCGGTACTTCAGACAATAAAAATTCTCTATTTGCTCAGAAAGAGGGTATTTTTTTTATCCTAAAACAAGTAATAATAATACTCTTTGGAACGATTTATTTACCTTTTGCTGTTTTCATATCATTCTATTCATTAATGATGAGCGGGAATTACATTAAAATCATTGCTGAAAATAGGGAAAACAAGTATTTAACATTCGTCGGAAAACTAATCAATGTTTTTTCACCCATAT
>Ga0315534_1001567_pt1 | contig 15718 bp, 13 predicted proteins | sample SalMarSW160240MG_FD_203094 | JGI IMG/M metagenome (GOLD analysis project Ga0315534, IMG submission 203094) | Salt marsh sediment microbial communities from the Plum Island Ecosystem LTER, Massachusetts, United States - Salt Marsh Sediment SW1602-40 ... | reverse complement strand
GCACCAATTCAGAAACGCCTGACCGATCGCTTTGACAAGGAACAGGGCTTACCAACCAAGCGGACCTTGAAACGCTGGCTCGACGATGAGGATGATCTGGACCTGCAGTATGACATTGTGCGGGATCTTTCGGAGGAAGCCCAGGGGGCTTTGATCCGGGCCAATCTACGCCTGGTTGTGAGCGTGGCCAAGCGCTACATGGGGCGCGGAATCGCCTTCCTTGACCTGATCCAGGAGGGCAATATCGGGTTGCTGCGGGCGGTCGAAAAATTCGATCCGGCCAAAGGTTACAAATTCAGCACCTATGCTACCTGGTGGATCCGGCAGGCGATCAGCCGCGCTATCGCTGACCAGGCTCGTACGATCCGCATCCCGGTGCACATGGTTGAGACGATCAACCGCCTGGTGCGGGTCCAGCGCCGCATGGAACAGGAGCTTGGACGGGCACCGACGTCCGAAGAATTGGCCTTGGAAATGGACCTGCTCGAGCCAGAAGAAATCAGCTTGATTCAGCAAGCCCTGAGCCTGGAAGAGCAGCTTGATCCCAGCCTGGATCGAAAGTGGAAGCGAGCTGCCGGCAAGGTCCGGCGCATCATCCGCATCTCGCAGGAACCGATGTCGCTCGAGACGCCAGTTGGCGCTGAGGAATCAAGCCAGCTGGGGGACTTCATTGAAGACGAGACCATGCCCGAACCCGTTGATGCAGCGGCGCGCGAATTGCTGAAAGAACAGGTGCAGAACGCGTTATCCGTTCTGACCGAACGCGAGCGTCAAGTCCTGGAAATGCGATTTGGATTACGTGACGGAAAGGACTACACGCTGGAAGAGGTTGGGAAACACTTTAAAGTAACGCGAGAACGTATTCGCCAGATCGAAGCGAAGGCGCTGCGTAAACTGCGCCATCCGACTCGCAGCCGCCACCTGCGCGATTATCTTTCCTGATTTAAACCCCGTATCGATAAATCGGCTGTATAGTTCCACTGCGCCAGGCGTCCCGGCCAATATAAGACGCCGCCAGGTGAACGCGGTGCCGAGGGAGTAACTCTCAAGAAAATAAAAGAGAGCCATTCTTCAAGAGCCCCCGTGCCGGATGAAATTCAGCTTGCAGGCGTCAATGCCATTTTTCCCGCTCGATGCGTGCCATGCGTCCGTTGACCACGCGTAAATAATTGTGATAGCCTAACCCATGTGATAGAATGACGCTCCTGACCGTAAGCTGTGAAATATCGCACGAACGGTCAACTTAAACCTAATCATTCAGAGGACCGGATGCCGAGCGACTACCTACCCATTGCAGTCTTAATCCTCCTGTCAACCATCCTGGCCTTCCTGGTTATCGGGCTGGGTCACCTCTTCGGACCACACCGACCATCCTCTCGAAAAAGCGAACCGTACGAATCAGGAATGGAACCCTATGGACCTGGAACACGCAGGGTCCCGGTGCACTTCTATCTGGTCGCGGTCCTCTTCATCCTGTTTGACATCGAAATCGTATTCATCCTGCCCTGGGCGGTCGTGCTGCGGGAGTTGAAAGTCCAGGGGTTAATCGAGATGTTCCTTTTCGTCGCGATACTCCTGATTGGGTTGGTATATGCGTGGAAGATTGGAGCGTTGGAATGGGAGTAGAGTCAAAACTTGGTAATCTGGGATTTGTAACGACAACGCTCGAGCAGGTCGTCAACTGGAGCCGGACGCGGGCGATGTGGCCGATGCTTTTCGGTTTGGCATGCTGCGCGATCGAAATGATGGCGGCTGAAGCCTCGGATTATGATATGTCCCGCTTTGGAATGGAATTAATGCGCGCCAGCCCCCGCCAGAGCGACTTGATGATCGTAGCGGGACGGGTGACGCGCAAGATGGCGCCCGTTCTCCGCCGGTTGTATGACCAGATGCCTGATCCAAAATGGGTTGTGGCGATGGGTGACTGCTGCTCCTGCGGCGGGATTTTCAACAACTACGCCATTGTACCGGGTGTTGATGAAATCGTACCGGTCGACGTGTATGTGGCTGGCTGCCCACCGCGGCCAGAAGCGTTGATCCATGGCATTCTCACCCTGCACGAGAAAGTCAAGGGTGAGAAGATTCGCGATTACGCGTAACGTTCGAGCGACCTCCTGTCGGGTCTTGATTTTCTGGAGCATGAGAGCCCAACGCCTGGTGGAAGCCGGAGCGGGCTGCGCTGAGGGATGACGCAAATGGGTGTGATTGAAACAGCAGTTGATAACTTGCGGGAACGTCTTGGCGAACGCATTCTCGAGCTGCGCGAATTCCGAGGCCAGACGACGCTCGTCTTGCCGGGTGAAGCGCTGCATGAAGCCTGTGGACTGCTGCGTGATGATCCGGAACTGGCATTTGGCTACCTGGCCGCGCTGACCGCGGTTGACTACTGGCCAGATGAGCCGCGCTTCCATGTTGTTTACCAGCTGTATTCTCACAAGCATGCAGCTTTCATCGGCCTGCGGGTCCCGGTCGGGGGCGATGAGCCCAGCACACCCTCCCTTGAACCGCTGTTTGTCAACGCGAATTGGTATGAGCGGGAGATCTTCGATTTGTTCGGGATTAGATTTGAGGGCAGCAGCGACCTGCGCCGCATCCTTATGCCGATTGATTGGGTCGGACATCCTCTGCGCAAGGATTACCCGCTCGGCTACGAGGAAGTGCAGTTCACATTTAATTTCGATGAGATCAATCGGCGTAAACCCTATGCAAAAGAGTAGTGCTGGTTAGTCCGGGCAAGGTGGAGACGAGGATGGCGATAGAAGAACGTCAATTAACGCTTGACGAACTGCGGGGCCTGGTCTCAGAGCGAGCGATCGAAGGTGATACGGTCCTGCTCAACATGGGGCCGCAGCATCCGAGCACGCATGGAGTACTGCGCCTGCTGCTCGAGCTCGATGGTGAAGTTGCGGTGAATGTTGTTCCGGATATCGGCTTCCTGCATACCGGGATCGAAAAGAACATGGAAGCCAAGAGCTACGAAAAGTCGCTCGTGATGACGGACCGGATGGATTACCTCAACAACCTGGGCAACAACCTGTGCTACTGCCTGGCGGTTGAGAAGCTGGTCGACCTTGACGTGCCGGAGCGAGCCCAGGTAGTGCGGGTGATCCTGGCCGAACTGCAGCGGATTTCATCCCATCTGATCTTTCTCGGTACTCACGCTCTCGACCTGGCGGCGGCATCGCTCTTTCTGTATTGCTTCCGTGAGCGCGAGCACGTCCTCGATATTTTTGAAATGTGCTCCGGCGCACGCATGATGACCTCCTTTATACGGCCCGGCGGGTTGTGGCGCGACGTTCCCCCCGAGTTCGAAGGCGCAGTGCGTGATTTTGTCTCTTACCTGCCAGACCGCATTCAACAATATGAATCGTTGCTGTCCAAAAACCCGCTCTATATCGACCGTACGCGCGGCATCAGTGCCATAACTGCCGAGCAAGCGCTTGAGTGGGGCTTGAGCGGTCCCGTCGCCCGGGCCGCCGGCGTGAACTGGGATTTACGGAAATCCAATCCTTACAGCGGATACGAGCGCTACGAATTCGACGTGCCGCTTGGCACGCATGGTGATGTTTACGATCGCTATATCGTGCGCATCGAGGAGATGCGGCAGTCGCTGCGTATCATCGAGCAGGCGATCGATCGGCTTCCAGAAGGACCTTTCCGGAGCGACAATCGTAAATTCGTACCGCCGCCGCGTTCCGAGCTTGGGCACAGCATGGAAGCTGTAATTCACCATTTCAAGCTGTGGACGGAGGGCTTCCCGGCGCCGAAGAATTCCGTCTTTGTCACCGTCGAATCACCACGCGGCGAGCTGGGCTGCTTTCTCGAAGGTGATGGAGGCCCCAAGCCGTACCGGGTGCATTTCCGCACCCCCAGCTTCGCCGCACTGCAAGCGTTGCCGATGATGTCGCGTGGTTTCCTCGTCGCGGACCTCGTCGCCATCATCAGCAGTCTCGACCCGATTTTAGGAGATGCAGATCGCTGATCGGCAGCTACCTTGCAGGCTGCCGTTGAGCTGTTGCCAGGAGTGCATACCTTGTTGGCAGATAATCATCAAGCGGAAATCGAACGTATTCTTTCGAAGTATCCGCCCGATCAGAAAAGGGCGGCCGTGCTGCCTCTGCTCTATCTTGCACAGCACACCTATGGCTGCATCACGGAAGATGCCATCGACGAAATCGCCGCCCTGCTCGAGCTCGATCCGACCCAGGTTGGCGGGCTGACCGGGTTCTACACCCTGCTGCACGATAAACAGGAGGGCAAGTACCGCATCCAGATTTGCACGGATCTGCCCTGTGCATTGCGCGGTGCTGAAGCCTTTGCAAAAGAGGTCTGCACCAATCTGGGGATTCAGCTTGGCGAAACGACGGACGATGGCCTGGTGACCGTGGAAGGGGTCATGTGCCTGGCGGGCTGCGATAAGGCGCCCATGTTCCAACTCCAGGACGACGAAGGCATTCACTACCACGAGAATCAAGATGTGTCCTCGACGATGGGCTTGATCGAGGAACTGCGCCAGAGGGGGAGCGATGACTGAATATATCCTCCTGCGGCACCGTGATATCGAAGGCATCGACCAGCTCGAAGTCTATCGCAAGAACGGGGGTTATGAGGCGTTCGAGCAGGTCGTTAAGAAGCAGACCCCACAGCAGGTAATTGACGAGGTCAAAGCCGCCGGGTTGCGCGGGCGGGGCGGAGCCGGGTTTCCAACCGGGGTCAAATGGAGTTTCCTGACCCCAGACGTCTACCCACGCTACGTCGTCGCGAACGCTGATGAGTCCGAACCAGGGACCTTTAAAGATCGCGAGATCATGGAACACAATCCATACCAGTTCCTGGAGGGTGTTGCCATCTGTGCTTACGCCGCGCAGGCGAATGTCGCCTACGTCTACTGCCGGGGAGAATTCTGGGATCTGGCCCACAGGCTGGAGACGAAGATCGAAGCGCTCTACGAGGCGAAGCTGCTGGGGAAGAAGCTCTTCGGAACCGATTTTTCGCTCGATATTTACGTTCATCTCGGAGCCGGCGCCTACATCTGCGGCGAGGAGACGGCGCTGCTCGAATCGCTGGAGGGCAAGTTAGGCCAACCACGCCTGCGACCACCGTTCCCAGCAGCGGAAGGTCTTTTCGCCAAACCCACCGTGGTGAACAACGTGGAAACACTCACCAACCTGCCGCCGATCATCACCCGCGGCGCAGACTGGTACCGTACGATCGGGACCGAGAAAAGCCCGGGCCCCAAGGTGTTCTCGCTCTCAGGGCATGTCGAGCGGCCGGGCAACTACGAGCTGCCGTTAGGGAGCACCTTCCGCGAGCTGATCTACGAGCATGGCGGTGGTATTCGAGGGGGCCGGAGGATCAAAGGCATCATGCCAGCCGGCGCTTCTGCACCCCTCTTAGCTGCAACGGATGAGGTGCTCGACACGCCGATGGATTACGAATCCGTTCCGGCCATCGGCTCGCAGCTTGGCTCAGCCTCGATCATCGTCATGGATGAGAGTGTCGACATATCCTGGATGGTCTACAAGACCTCCAGCTTCTTCAAGCATGAATCCTGTGGCAAATGCACCCCCTGCCGCGAAGGCACGTACTGGATGTACCACGTTACCAAGCGCATCCAGGAGGGCAATGCCTCGCCGGAAGACATCGAATTGTTGGACAGCGTGGCACGCGGCATCCAGGGAAAGTGCCTCTGTGCGCTGGGCGAATTCGCCCTCATGCCTGTCATTTCCGGAATCGAGCACTTCCGTGCTGATTTTCAAACCCACACCGGGGATCGAACATGAGTGATTCGCAGGTTAAGCTGACGATAGATGGGCTCGAGATAACCGTGCCAAAGGGTACGCTGATTGTCGATGCGGCCAAACGGGCTGGAATCGATATCCCCGTCTTCTGCTACCACCCGAAGATGAAGCCCGTCGGAATGTGCCGCATGTGCCTGGTCGATGTGGGGACGCCACGTATCGACCGCAGCAGCGGGGAAGCCGTGCGTGATGATAGCGGCCAGGTGATCATCGATTTCCGGCCCAAGCTGGAAACAGCCTGCACGACACCCGTCAGCGAAGGGATGCAGGTGCGCGTCTGGAGCGAGAACGCCAGTGCTGGAAGGAAGCAGATTGTCGAGTACCTGCTTACCTCGCATCCGCTCGATTGCCCGGTCTGCGACAAGGGCGGAGAATGCCCGCTTCAAAATCTGACCATGAAGCACGGGCCTGGCAAGAGCCGCTTTCTTTATTCTGAGAAGAAGCACCTTGCAAAGCACGTCCAGCTTGGTGAGCTGATCTTCCTCGATCGTGAACGCTGTATCCAGTGCGGACGATGCGTCCGCTTCCAGGAGCAGCTGGTCGATGACCCGGTGATCGCCTTTGGTGATCGCGGGCGCGGCCTGGAGATCGTCACCTACTCTAACCCGGGCTTCGATTCATACTTCTCGGGAAATACGACCGACATCTGCCCGGTCGGGGCCTTGACGACGGCGGATTTCCGCTTCGGGGCACGGCCCTGGGAGATGAACGCGAGCGCGTCGATCTGCACCCACTGCCCGGTTGGATGCAACCTGACCTTAAACACGCGCCGTGAAGCGGACGCCGGTGGGCGCGAAATTGTAAAGCGGGTTATGCCGCGCCAGAACGAAATGGTGAACGACATCTGGATCTGCGATAAAGGGCGATTTGCCCATCATTTCGCCACCAGCCCGGAGCGCTTGACGACACCGTTGGTACGGGCTGGCGGCGAGCTGGTCGAGAGCGATTGGCCGACGGCGCTGGCGAAAGCCGCCGAAGGTCTCAAAGCAGCTGGCGGGGCCGTGATTGGTCTGGTTGGCAGCCGGGCCTCGAACGAAGATCTGTTCAATTTCAAGCAGCTGCTGGACGGCTTGGGCGGTACAGCGCTGCTCTACGGCTCCATGGCCGGCGGTGACTACGTCGGCCAGGTTGGAGTCGGTAAAGATACAGAGCTTGCAGGACTGGGCGGTGGAGATGCGATCCTGGTCATCGCCAGTGACCTGCACGAGGAAGCTCCCATCTGGTGGCAGCGCGTAATCATGGCCGCGAAGCACGGCGCAACGCTTGTCGTAGCTAACGGGCGGCCAACGCGTCTCGATCATTACGCCGCTCATTCCTTGCGTTTTGAATACCCAAGGGCTGTGAAGACTGCACTGGGCCTGCTGCAGGCTGTCAGTAAAGATAAAGGTCTCGCTCCCTACGAAGGCGAACAGGAGCTCAAGGCTGCGGCCAGGGCGCTGGTGGGTGCGGATAACCTGGTCGTGTTCTTCGGCCGGGAGGGACTTGATTATGCCGGCAGCGACGCACTGGCGCGTGCCTGTGCCCGCCTCCTGATCGAGACCAAACATACCGGTCGAAGGAACAATGGTTTGATCCCGGTCTGGAGCGGACCCAATACTCAGGGCGCATGGGATCTGGGATTGCGTCCCGATCCCCAGTTTGCAAATAGCATGCAAGAAACCAGGGCGGCCCTGGTCATCGCGGCTGATCCAGTTGGAGACGACCCAGTGCTGGCAGACTCATTTGGAAATGGGACTTTCACGGTAGTGCAGGAGCTGTTCCTCACGCCTACGGCCCGGTTGGCAGACGTTGTGCTGCCGGCGCGTTCGTTTGCTGAGCGCGAAGGGACATTCACCAACGCCCTGCGGCGAGTGCAGCGCTTCTATTCGGCCATCGAGGGTATGGGGCAGGCGCGATCTGATTGGCAGATAACTGCCCAGTTGGGAGCTGAGCTGGGGATCGAGCTTGAAGCCCAGTCCTGCGGCCGTGTGTTTGCTCGCTACGCAGCAGCCGCCCCGGGTTACGAGGACCTGGATTATCAGAACCTGTCTGAAACCAAATCGCAGTGGCCGCCGGTCGGGGGTGATGATCTTTATTTCGGCGGCACCGCGTTCAAGAACGATCAGGGAGTTGGCGTTCAACTTGCCCCGACGAGCGAACGGGGTTCAACCGTCGATATCGAGTGGACCGCTCCTCCAGAGGTGAGCAAAACGAACGGCATGCTGCTGGTCGCCGTCGATCAACTCTATGATCGTGCGACAACCGTAAAGCCGTCAGAGGTACTGGAACCACGCCTCGCCGCCGCTGTCGTTCGGCTCAATCCGAGCGATGCACAACGCCTCGGCATTGTGGATGGCAGCGGGATCGAGATCCAGCACAACGGCCGGGTGGATACCCTACCTGCTCTGCTCGAGGGTGGGATACCTATGGGTACGGCGCTGGTCGGGCGCAGCCAGGGACTGGCAATTGAGTATCCGCTTGACGTCGATGTCAAGCCGGCGAGTTAGGCGAGGGATCGAATGAGTGCAGCCAGTTTGCTTGAATGGGGCTTGAAATCGGTCGTGGTCTTCGTGATCATCGTTGGCGGTTTCGCCTACCTGACGCTCTTCGAACGGCGGGTACAGGCGCGCATGCAAACTCGCATCGGCCCAAACCGGGCTGGCCCCTGGGGTTTGCTGCAGCCAGTGGCGGATGGCATCAAGCTGATCTTCAAAGAGGAGCTGATCCCGGCTCAGGCTGACAAACTGCTTTTTCTCCTGGCGCCTGTGGTTACCGTTCTCCCGGCACTGATCATCCTGGCCGTCATTCCGCTTGGACCGCCAGTTCAAATCGCCGGTGTGCAGTACAGCCTTGGGCTGGCATCGAACGTGAACGTCGGCGTCCTTTACATCCTCGCTGTGGCATCGATTGCGGTCTATGGCATCGTCATTGCCGGTTGGTCGTCCGGAAACAAGTACGCGCTAATGGGCGGCCTACGTTCTTCTGCCCAGATGGTGAGCTATGAGCTGGCGCTGGGGCTGGCGGTCATTGGGCCGATTATGCTGGCTGGCTCGATGTCAATTGACCAGATCATCGCTGGCCAGCGCGGAATGTGGTATGTCGTGCTGCAGCCGCTTGGATTCCTGATTTACTTCATCGCCACGGTGGCGGAAGTCAACCGCTCCCCATTTGATATGCCGGAGGCCGAGCAGGAGCTGACCGCTGGCTACCATGTCGAGTACTCTGGCATGAAATTCGCGCTCTTCTTCATGGCCGAGTATGGCAAGATGATCGCTGTCAGCTTCATCGGCGCGACGTTGTTCCTGGGTGGCTACCTGGGACCATTTGTGGACCGCTTCTGGTGGCTGGGACCGATCTACCTTGTGATCAAGGTCGTGGCACTGCTCTTTGTACTGGTCTGGTTTAGGGCGACGATGGTACGCTTCCGCTACGACCGCTTAATGGCATTTGGCTGGAAGATTCTGCTGCCATTGTCGCTCCTGAATGTCATGATTACCGCAGTTGTGTTTGTATTGGTAGGAGGGTAAGCGATGAATCCGCTGCAAATCTTGCGCGGTTTATGGACCGTCTTCCGCAGCATGTTTGAAAAGCCAGTCACATACCAGTACCCCGAGGTCAAGCGCCCTGTACGGCAGCGCTTCAAGGGCCGGCATGAGCTGAAACGCTATGAAAATGGTCTCGAGAAGTGCATTGGCTGTGCGCTGTGCGCGGCTGCTTGCCCGGCTGATGCGATTTTTGTTGAGGCAGCTGAAAATACGGACGAGATGCGTTTCTCGCCGGGCGAGCGCTATGCAAGCACCTACGAGATCAACATGCTGCGCTGCATCTTCTGCGGGTACTGTGAAGATGCATGCCCGACCGAGGCGATTGTGCTCGAACATAATTACGAACTGTCGTTCACAAACCGCCGTGAAGCGATTTACCCGAAGGAAATGCTGCTTGTCCCCGTTCCACCCAATGGAAAACCGACACCGCAGCAAGTGCCAAGCGGCGAATTCAACCGGGCGATCCCTGAGATGCAGAATCCGGATTGAGGCATGCATGAAGGATGAGTTATGACGACTGACCTGGCGCTTTTTCTCGGCATAGCGGCGATTTCGATCCTGACGGCGGTCAGTATGCTGCTGAGCCGCGATACGATCTATTCAGCCCTGTTCCTGGTGCTGAATTTCCTGGCGGTTGCGACGCTGTATCTGCTGCTTAACGCAGCTTTCATCGCCATGGTGCAGGTAACAGTGTATGCCGGTGCGATCATGGTGCTGTTCCTGTTTGTCATCATGCTGCTCGGTACGTCGCATGACACGCTTGGTGGGCCATACCGCTGGCAGCTGCCGGTCGCAATCATCCTTGGACTTGGTTTGATCACAGAGCTCGCAGTCACGCTGATGGCACGTGGTGAGTCGATATCAAACAATGCTGCGAGCGTGAGCGAGGCGTTCGGAAGCCCGGCTTCCGTAGGAAAGCTGTTATTCAGCGAATACCTGGTGCCGTTCGAAGTGACATCAGTATTGCTGCTGGTCGCCATGGTTGGTGCCGTCATCCTCACGCGCCGGGGAAAGCAGGAGGGATTATGAACGTTCCAACCTCATACATTATTGCACTCTCTGGTGTGTTGTTCAGCCTAGGTATCCTTGGTGTCTTGATCCGGCGCAATACGATCGTGATCTTTATGTCGATCGAGCTGATGCTTAATTCCGCCAACCTGGCATTTATCGCCTTCGCCCGTATGATGGCACCGGCCGCAGAGGCGCTGCGCGGGCAGGTGATCGTGTTCTTTATTATTGCAGTGGCTGCGGCTGAAGTCGCGGTAGGTTTGGCTTTGATTGTGGCCATCTTCCGCAACAAGGAAACCGTAAACATCGACGAAGTGAACAGCCTGCAGGGCTGATTAAGCAGGCGGAGGCATCGGATGTCGCTACTTGAGACCGCGTCGGCAGGAGGATTGTTCCTCTATGCCCCATTAATCATCGCGCTGCCGATCCTGGGATTACTGGTGAATATCCTCTTCGGCCGACGACTGGGCGAACGCTTCGTGAGCCTGGTGGCCAGCAGCGCGGTTGGATTCGCCTTCCTGGTCGCCGTGCTCCAGTTCCTGGCACTTCAGGGGCATCCAGAAGGCACAACGATCCATGTTGCTGATTGGATCACAATTGCTACCTTAAACGTCCCCTGGGCGCTGAAAATCGACACGCTCTCGGCAACCATGATGTTGATGGTCACCGGTGTCAGCACCTTGATCCACATCTACGCCATCGGCTATATGCACGAGGACGTCCGTTTCCAGGGCGACCCCGGACGTTATCCACGTTTCTTCATCTTTTTCAATCTCTTCGTAGCAGCAATGATGATCCTGGTGAGCGCTGACAACTACCTGATGATGTTCGTCGGTTGGGAAGGTGTCGGCCTGTGTTCCTACCTCTTGATCGGATTCTGGTACGAAAAAGGCAAGGATGGAATTGGTAATGCTATCGCTGGCAAGAAGGCGTTTATCACCAACCGCATCGGTGACTTCGGTTTCCTGATCGCGATGTTTCTAATCTTCGGCGCGGTTGGCAGCCTGCAGTTTGAGCAGGTCTTCCACTGGGCCGAGACCAACGGCATGGCGAACGCCGGCATCGTCACGGCGATCACGCTCTTCATGCTGCTTGGTGCGACCGGCAAATCGGCCCAGCTGCCGCTCTACGTCTGGCTTCCGGATGCCATGGCTGGACCAACGCCGGTCTCGGCATTGATTCATGCCGCCACGATGGTCACGGCCGGTATCTACATGATCGCCCGCAGCGCACCGCTTTTCGCAGTCGCTGAAACCTCCGCCCACGTGGCGGCCCTAATCGGGGCTGCCACGGCGCTCTTTGCTGCGACCATCGCGGTTGGTCAATTCGATATCAAGCGTGTGCTGGCCTATTCCACCATCAGCCAGCTGGGCTTCATGATGGCGGCTGTCGGCATCGGCGCGTACGTGGCGGGGATGTTCCACCTCGTGACGCATGCCTTTTTCAAGGCGCTGCTCTTCCTCTCCTCCGGATCGGTCATCCAGGGCATTGAACACGGGCATCATGACCTTGAAGGTCATAACGCTGGCGAGCATGGGGAAGAATTCGACCCACAGGACATGCGCAACATGGGTGGCTTACGTTCAAGAATGCCGATCACATTCTGGGTCTATTTGATCGGTGCGCTGGCTTTGTCCGGCTTGCCCCCGCTGGCGGGTTTCTTCTCGAAGGATGAAATTCTGGCCGACGCAAGCATGGAAAATCTTGCGGTTTATGTCATGCTCGCTGCGGCGGCATTCCTGACTGCGTTCTACATGGGCCGACAAATCCTGATGGTATTTTTTGGAAAGTCACGCAGCGAAGCAGCGGCTCACGCCCGCGAAAATCCACCGGTCATGACGATCCCTTTGATGATCTTGGCCGGTTTGGCAGTCGTCGGAGGCGGGCTGAATTTGCCGGGCCTGCATTCGCTTACCACGTGGCTCGAGCATACGATTGCCCACGTTCATGCTACCGATTTCAACGTCCAGGTAGCCTTGACAAGCGTCGCGCTGGCGCTGCTCGCGATCGCCGCCGCATGGCTGCTTTATGGCCGTAAAACCCTGACGAAGGGCGATCGCGACCCACTGCGCGGAATCCTGGGCCCGATCTTTATAGGCATGGAAAACAAGTGGTGGGTAGATGAACTGTACGAAGTGCTGTTCATCCGGACATATGTGCACCTGGCGCATTTTCTGGCCGAAACGCTCGATTGGCGCTTCTGGCATGATTGGTTTCACGACAGAGTGCTTGGTGCTTTCTACCGCAATGGAACGCGTTGGCTGGCTGGCAGTTTTGACCTGGGAGTTATCGATGCCTTTGCAAATGGTCTCGGCACGATAACCGGCATGGCTGCCGCGGGCCTCCGAAAACTCCAGACGGGGTTCGTCCGCACATATGCCCTGGCCGTATTCGTTGGCGTGGTGCTGGTGCTGGCGTACTTCATCTTCGTTTAGATTGGCAGAGGACATGCTCATGAACCCATCGTTTTCACTGCTCACCTGGCTGACTTTCTCTCCCTTGCTTGGAGTCCTTGCGATCCTGGTGATCCCGAAAGACCGCAAGAATATGATCCGCTGGGTGGCGATGCTTGCTTCTGTCCTGGCGCTGGCGTTATCGATCGTGATGCTGGTCCGTTTTGACAGCCACAGCGGGGCGATCCAGATGTTGGAGCAGGGATCATGGTTCCAATTAGCCGGGATCGAAATCCAATATTCTCTCGGCGTTGATGGGTTGAGCATTTTGCTGGTCCTCCTGACAACCTTCTTGACCCCCCTGGCAATTCTCTCGACCTGGACAGCGATTGAAGAACGGGTCAAGGAATTCATGATCTTCTTCCTGCTGCTGGAAATTGGGATGGTCGGCGTATTCCTGGCACTGGATCTATTCCTTTTCTATGTGTTCTGGGAGTTCACACTCGTGCCGATGTACTTCCTGATCGGGATCTGGGGTGGTCCCCGGCGGGTATACGCCGCAATCAAGTTCTTTCTTTATACGATGGCCGGTTCGATCCTGATGCTGCTTGCCATCCTTTGGCTGGGCCTGAACTTCAACACGTTCTCACTCCCGGATTTAATCAGCTCGGGTGGGATTCCGGCGAATATTCAGTTCTGGCTCTTCCTGGCATTTGCGGCAGCCTTTGCGATCAAGGTACCGATGTGGCCATTACACTCCTGGCTGCCTGACGCTCACGTTGAGGCTCCTACCGCAGGCTCGGTCATCCTCGCTGGCGTCCTGCTGAAGATGGGCACCTACGGCTTTCTGCGCTTCAACCTGCAGCTCTTTCCAGAGGCTGCTATAAAGCTGGCTCCGTGGATGGCGCTCTTCGCCGTGATTGGAATTCTCTATGGCGCAGCGGTTTCCTATGCCCAGCAAGACGTCAAGAAACTCGTCGCCTATTCCTCCGTCAGCCACCTCGGTTTCGTTGTCCTTGGTTTGTTCGCTTTGAACTCACAGGGAATCCAGGGCGGTATCCTGCAGATGGTCAACCACGGTTTGAGCACCGGGGCACTCTTTCTCCTCGTCGGCATGATTTACGAAAGGCGCCATACACGCGACATGGATGCCTTTGGGGGACTGTGGAAGATCATGCCGGTCTACGGCGCCTTCACCCTTATCGTTACCCTTTCGTCGATGGGATTGCCGGGACTTAATGGTTTCGTCGGGGAATTCACGATCTTGCTGGGTTCGTTTGGATCGAAGCAGATTGGCTCACCGCTGTACGCTGGTTTTGCTGCCGCAGGTGTGATCCTGGCTGCAATCTACCTGCTCTTCATGTTCCAGAAGCTCTTCCTGGGTCCTCTGGATAAGGAAGAGAACAAAAGCTTGAAAGATCTTAACGGGCGTGAAATTGCAATCCTGGTCCCGCTGCTGATCTTAATCTTTTGGATCGGGCTCTACCCGCGGCCGTTCTTCAACTTGATTGCGCCAGCGGTAGATAAGCTGGTGACAACCTTGCAGGCCGCTGCCATGGTGGTGCATTGATATGAGCTCGCAAGATTTCACCTTTGTTCTACCGGTTCTAATCGTAGCCGGATCCGCATGCATGCTCCTGGTCATCGACCTGTTCGTCGGTGGGGCGCGCCGAACGGTCACTGCCAGCCTTGCAGCGCTGGCTTTGATCGGTGCGCTGGCAGCCGCTATCGGCCAGTTCAGGAACAACGGAACGGCCTTCAGTGGGATGCTGATCCACGATGGCTTCAGCTCATTCCTGCAGTTGCTTTTCCTGGTAGTTGGGTTGATCGCAATCGCTCAGGCATTCGATTACCTCCATCGGCGCGGGATCGAGCGTGGAGAATACTATGCGCTGCTGCTCTTCAGCATCACCGGGATGATGCTTATGGCCAGCGCAGGGGATTTGATCGTCATCTTCGTCGCGCTGGAACTGCTTTCGATCCCGCTCTATATCCTGTCCGGGTTCGCACGGCCGCAGCCGGCATCCGAAGAATCAGCCATGAAGTACTTTCTGCTGGGCGCGTTTGCCTCCAGTTTTCTCGTGTACGGCATTGCGCTCATCTTCGGCACCACAGGCACTACCCATCTGGATGGAATATTGGGATCGCTGAAGCAGGCAGGGAGTATTCCACCCTTGTTCTCGGTTGGGGTTGGGATGATTCTGGTTGGATTGGGATTCAAGGTTGCGGCGGTGCCGTTCCACATGTGGACGCCTGATGTCTACCAGGGCGCACCCTCATCGGTGACAGCATTCATGTCGGTGGGCGCCAAGGCAGGTGGCTTTGCGGCTTTACTGCGTGTGTTCCTGGCTGCCTTCCCGCAGGCTGCGGGATCATGGGGTCCGGTCACGATGTGGCTTTCGGCACTGACGATGATCTGGGGCAACGTGGCTGCAGTCGCTCAATCGAACATCAAACGCATGCTTGCCTATTCCAGCATAGCCCACGCCGGCTATATCTTAATGGCGGTCCCAGCGGCTGCGACGACTGCCTTTGCGGGTCAAGCGGTTAACAGTGCCCTGTTCTATCTCGCCGCTTATGCCCTCACGAATCTCGGAGCGTGGGGTGTCGTGCTAGCCGTGGAAAAGGCGCAAGGTGGTGGTCTGGAAATCGAGGATTATGCTGGACTGGGCGCTCGCAGGCCGGGTTTGGCATTGATGATGACACTCTTTATGTTATCGCTGACCGGTGTGCCGCCAACGGTAGGATTTGTCGGCAAGTTTTATCTCTTCCGGGCGGTCGTCAATGCAGATCTGATTGGACTGGCGATTGTCGGTGTGCTGACCTCACTCGTTTCGGCTTACTACTACTTGAGAGTAGTTGTGACAATGTATATGCGGGAGGGCGAACCGGAAACACGAAGTGAGGTCATGCTGAATGCAACGGTGTGGCTTACCGCGATCGGGACATTTGTATTTGGAATTCTACCCGGTCCTCTGCTGGCGCTCATCGA
>Ga0315534_1001564_pt1 | contig 15729 bp, 12 predicted proteins | sample SalMarSW160240MG_FD_203094 | JGI IMG/M metagenome (GOLD analysis project Ga0315534, IMG submission 203094) | Salt marsh sediment microbial communities from the Plum Island Ecosystem LTER, Massachusetts, United States - Salt Marsh Sediment SW1602-40 ... | reverse complement strand
GAACGGTCCCGGTTGGGATCTGGCTGTGTTCGAAAATGCCGGCTTGTTCTTCGAACCCCCGTTCGTGTTTGCGGAACTGGCCTTCGTGGAAGTATCGTCCGACGGGGTCGCATTCGCGCGGTTTCCCAACACATCGCTGAACGTGGAACCCGGGGCCGGCACTCCGGACACCGAATTGGACACGCGGTTTACGCGTTCGTTTGCCGGTTTGAATCCGACCAATACCGACAATCTGGCGGGCATTCATCCGGCGGGAGTCGGCACGGCATTCGACCTCGACGATCTTCTGGAGGATCCTCTCGTATTGGCCGGTACGGTGGATCTGAATGCTGTCCGCTCCGTGCGGTTGGTCGACATTCCGGGCAATGGGAGTTTCCTGGACACGCACGGCAACGGCATTCTCGACGCGTGGCCCACGGCAGGTTCCGGGGGCATGGACCTAGATGCCGTGGGTTTGCGATACATCGTGCCTGAACCGTCGACGTGGCGCCTGCTGCGCACGCTGTTGCCGCTGCTGGTCGCGGGGCACTACGGGGCAGGCCGGCTTTTCGCCGGCAGCGAGGTTGCTCGCGGAAGGGAGACCCGATGAAAAGGTGCACCATGGCAATCAGAAAACTGGTCTTGCTGGCCGTGGCGCACTGCGTCATCCCGGCCCCGGGCGTGGCAACCGATTTCGACAATTACGCGCCCGCCGGGTCGTTTCTGTTTCCGACGTTCGCCACACCCAATGTGCAGGGCCCCGTCGTATTCGACAACCTGAGCGACGGGCGATTGCTGGCCGTATCCACCTTCTCCAGCGAACCGGCGAGCTTTCTGGGGACACCTAAACTTTATCTCGAAACGGCGATCCGGTCGCGACAGTTTCAACTGCTCGGCGATCTGCCGCTGCCCGACGGCGCGACATGGAGTGCGTTCGGCGGCGCGTTTCTTGCCGTCTCGCCCGGAGACGCTGACACGGCGCGGATTGCGGTAGGCAACAATCAGTCCGAAGACCCGCTGGTGGGAGTGTTTCGCGAAGCGGACCTGCTTGACGGGACGGAACGGACGGGTGTGGCGAATGCCGCTGTCGACTGGTACGCCCTCCCGCACTTCGCCGCGGCCTGGTACGACGACCGATCTCTGGCCATTAACCTTTCCGATGCCGGGACGAGCCGCGTGGAGATGCTCGATACCAACAGCCCAGTCGCCACGCCGGTCCATCCCGTGCTCGTCGATGGCATCGCGGGGGCCTCGGCTGGCATCGGGTTCGACGCCGCCGGCAATCTGGCCACGGCCAACGGTTTTGGCGCGGGATTGGGCGGAAGCGAGACCGGCGATGTCAAGGTGTTCGCCATCAGCGATTGGCAAGATGCGCTGATCACGGCAGTGCCCCTTCAATTTGAAACACAGGGCACGTTGCTAGGCACTCATCTGTCTGGCGGCTCTCTGGCCTTTGATCGCGAAGATAATCTGCTCGTGGGCGGAGGCGATGTATTCGGGGGTGGACAACTCGATTTTTTCGCCGTGGTTCCGGCTCTCGCCAACGGCATCGTGCCGCGACAGTTCGATCCGGATCAGGACGCAACGAGTGCCTATGTGCTGGCGTACAATGAAGTCACCCACGAAATCTACGCGAACGAACCCTTTGCCGTCGATTTTCCACCCAACGTGGACCCGACGCGGGTGTACGTGTACAGCCCGTTGCAAATCGGAGATATGGACTGCGACGGTGACATCGACTTCGACGATATCGATGAGCTGGTCCTGGGGCTGACCGATCCGGCCGGCTACGCTGAATTGCTGGGTATCGCGGCGTGGCTTAAAGGCGACACAGACCAGGACGGCGATTTGGATTTCGACGACATCGTCGGATTCGTCGATCTGTTGACCAACCCGCTCCCCGCCGCCGTGCCGGAACCGCGATCCTGGGTCCTGGCGCTGCTGGGCGTTGCGGGGTGCTTTGGCGTTTCGGTTCGTGCAAGAGGAAAACCCCAGCCCAGAGAGCGGGTACAAGAGCGCGCAGCTCGGAAGACAGAGCTTCACGATACGGGAAGAACGGCTTCAGAAGACAGCTCCAAAAGCTCTAGGGCCAAACTTCCAAAGACCGGCACCTTCATCGCGCAATACGGGCAGGTCGGCAAGATCATTGGCGCGCGCCTTATGCCCATTTTTCCTGGACCAGCTGCCGGTCTTCGGGAAGCCTGGAAGTGCGAAAGCTCAAGACTTGAACGAAGCGTTGCTCACTCCGAGGCCGGGGCAGGCAGTGGTACGTCCAGCAGATCGCCGTTGGCCTGGAATCCGTCCCCGTCGACATCCACGAAGATCGGGTTGGAGACGACCGTCGGCATCTTTTTCCCCCAATCGGGGCCCATCAAACGGCCCAACTGCAGTTTTTCCCCGGCCGCGGCCACGATGACATGCGTGTCCTCGGACAATAAGAGCGGGATGACCGAGTCGAATTTGACCACGCCGCGTTGGAATCGCTGCGGCGACGTGCGAATCGTGTAGTTGTGTTCCTTGCTCGGCCGGCCGTTGAGGAACACCTGGACACGGTTGACATCCAACCAGTTGGAACATTGTACTCGTACGACCAATTCTGCCCGGCCGCCGGGTACGTGCCGTTCGTCTCCAGGAATCGCCTCCATCGAGGCCGCATCGGCCTGGTTGGCGGACCCGGACCGTAAGCGAACTTCCATGAATGGCCCGTTGCTCATCACGATATGCCCCGCCTCGGCGGCGCGGACCATATCCATCGTGTCGATCTCCGCGGGATCGTCGGTCGGACTCTTGATGAAATTCCGCAGACCGCCTGAACCGTGAAAGTTGTAGTGCGCGTCCGTGTTGACAACACCGGGGACGCGGTAGCCGAGATTCAACAGTTGCATCCAGTGAAACATCGGATTTCGGTCGCGGTAGCTGGCTTCCAGGCTGTCGGGCGGCGAAAAGATTCCCGCCAACGGATGAACCTCGATCACATCCATAAACCCCAGCATGTCGGCGAAGCCGCCGTCGTACTGCCTGTCGAGGTCTCGATCCGCCACGATCTGTGGAATGGTGGGATGATTGGTCTGGACCAGTTTCTCGCTGCCTTCGTCCCAGAGCGCCAATCGTTCGATCTGAACCACGGGATTGTTGTCTGCCAGCGGAGCGCCGGCATCCTGGATCCGCGGTTTGCGGATCAGCGGAAACGCATTCTGATGATTGACGCTGCCCATCCTGCCCGTCAATTCGATACCGACACACGTTGCCATTTTGTGGGCAGCGTGCAACTTCTCGAGATGCGGTGCATACGTGGAAAGCCGATTGTGTTCGGTACACGGAGCGAACTCGACGTGTTCGCACAGCAGATTCAACACTCTGCCGAACTGGCTGCTCGTGTTGTCGCCCGACGGACTTGAATGGCTGTGGAAATCGGCGCTGATCCAGCCCCGCGTATCGACCGAACGAACAAGCGTTGCTTCCAGCCGCGTCTCTTCACCGCGCCGGATTTCGATCGAAGTGATGGCGGCATCGTATTCCGGTCCATAGCTGACGATCGCATCATACTCTCCGGGGCCCAACTCCTGGCGAAAATGCCCGTTGTGACTGTAGAGCAGGTTGCGCACGCCAACGTCTCCGGTGTCTGGACCAAAAAACGGATCCGGCGTGCCATTGGTGCCGTGAAGAGCCACCTTGCAGGGGACGGGCTGACCGTCTGCATCGGTGATATCTCCGACGAGATACCCGCATGCGGGCAGGGTGATTTCACACGCGTGCGTCTCGGGCGTTTTGATCCGCCTTGTCCGGGACGGTCGTCCCGTTGCTTCTGCCTTGAGTTCGTATTCTCCCGGCGGCAAATCGAACACCAGGCAGCCCTCCTGGCCGGTCCGTGCCCAGCCATGCGTCTTGCCGCCGACCAGCACGGTCAATTTTGCGAACGGTACAGGCCCGTTGGGATCCGCGACAGACACTGCCAAACGATGGCCAGCCGCGGATCCCAGGCGATCGGCGATCGACAAGATGCCCAGCAAATCGTCCGCGGGAAACACGTATCTCTTCAGTGCAACGGCATCCCCTGGCGCGACGGACAGCGTCGCACCGTCCGGCCGGTCGTACCGCACGACGATCAGGCGTTCCTCGTCGTACGTGCCACGGTACCCGGGCATGACAACGCCGTAGGCCTGGCCGTGCCATTCGTCATACGCCCAGAAAAGATGGGACGCCGCATCGCTCCCGAACGCGAAACTCCGATCTGCCCGCAGCGAATCGTGCGGTTCGATATCGATCGCATTCGGTCCTCGGTTTTCAAACTTCGTCGTCACCGTAATGAACGGATCACTGTCTTCCAAAGCATATCCCGTCGTGACGCGTAGACCGTTGGAATCGTGTTGCGGCTGCAGCACGAGCCGGATGCGCTGGCTTTGGATCGGCCGTTCGAAATCGGTCAGGCCGTCATATCGGGAGGTTTGCACGACTCCATGACTGGTCCGCGACACGCTCAGTGTTTGAATGCGGTCCAAGGGAGGCGAGAGAGACCCCGCATAAAACGCGCTCAATTGATCCCGTTGCTCATCCCGCAGCGTCAGGTCAATCAGCATTCCACCAACGTCGCGGACGGTCATACTTGCATTCCGGCCGGGGACCGGCCGTGCGATCACCGCCACGATGTGGTCGTTGCGAAGCACATAATCGCCGTAGATACAGTCGACCTCCTTGCCCCGCGGTGCATACGCGTCCCAGGTGTCCGGAGCCAGCGTCACGAGTTCGGTCGGCCAGGCGGTTCCCGTGGCCAGGACTGCTGCCACGCAGCTGCCGGCCAGCGAAAGGTGCATGTTCATGATGCGCTATAGTCTTTCGGCTATTCGTGAGAGAAAAGAACAGTGATGAAACGGAAACTGAACTCCTCGGAAACGCCGGCCGCGAAAAACGGAGCGGCCATGTTCTGGACTAGGATGCCGCGTTCGTAGTATCCGCCACACGGAAAACGCGGCAGGCCATACTTTAGTGTGTTCTGAACTGCAGTCGTGATGTAGAATTCGTCAACCGCGAATGGCGGTTTCTCAAGCCCCTCGATTCGAAAGTAGACTCCGGCAAACACGACGAAGCCGAGAACCGCATAGACGGTTAGCAATCTTGAAGAAGTTCGAACGCCAGGTGGTTCCATGGTCTATAGCGGACGCGCAGGCGCTTCAGCGCTTTTCATCCGGATCCTGTGTTCCCTTTAGATTTTCATCGAATGATTGCTTGCACTTATTCAATGTGTCGAAGCATTTAAAAGCGCTTGCCTCGCACATATGGTAATTGTCGGACGAGGGAATTGCTATCCGCGGGTCCTGCGGGTGCGTCAGCGATCGCCACAATACCAGACCAGCCATCACGAGCGCGGTTTGCAGCCCGTTGATCGCCAATAACGGACCCGCGCCGGTCGTGGAATCGCCCAATGACCCCCCTCCGTAGAAGCTCAGCGCCGCCAGGACCAGGCAGAGAGTCAGAGCGCCCGTCAGCGGTCGATGCGCTGCCAGAACAATCCACGCCGCGCCCAGGCATGCTGTCGTGTTGTTGGTGATCAGCCACAGCAATTCGTCGTCCGGAGTCGTGTTTCCAACGGCCAGATTGGTAATCAGCGCGACGGCGACGGCGAAGACCGTAATGAATCCAAACAGGTGCCACACACGCACGCCGCGCGCGGCAACGGACCCGGACGCCGTTGGGTCTTTCTGCCGCTCCGCCTCGGTGGCGGAACGCCAGACGAGCCGGCCGATTACCGAAACGAGAATGACCATCACCGCCTGAGCCAGGCAGAGGCTCGCGACATCCTCCCTGGAAGCAGCCGACAAGAAGTCGTCCCACAGCCAGGACCATCCGGCGATTGCGGCCAGCATTGTCACGATGGGCCACAGCCTACCGCCGCGCAGCAGCCCGACCGCCAAACCGGCCAGACCGACGTGTGCACCCATGATGGCCAGCAGCCCGATGTAGCCGGGGTGCGGAAAATAGTGCCCCTGAGCGTGGATCGCCAAGGCTGCGACGACGGCAATCGATGCGAGCCACGCCAGACAGATGGTCGGACAGAGCGTGGCCATGTGCAATGCTTGTTTCTTTGCCATGCCGATGCCTTACGGCGCACAGGGGCCGAGGCCATCTGGCGCTCGGACCCGTTAGTCAGGACGGCGCTGCTAATGAAACCGGGGAACCCAACGGAAGCCCGGCGAACTGGTCGATGGACGCAAACTCCAGAGCCGGTTTCAAACCCTGTGTTTGCTGTGGTATTTCCACGTCATGGAGCGATTACAGGGCGTTTTGAAACCGGTTTTGGGGTTCCTTGTCCGCGCGACCGTCAATAAAGTCTAGCATTCACGCCGAGCTCGCCGCGCTGGCTGGCCGGCCGGCGCCGGGCCGGGCGCGATTAGATTCGACGGCTCAGATCTTTTATCTCCTGATTCAAGATGCGGTCATTCTCGGAATAGTCGACGGGCAGATCGATGACATGCACCCCGTTGGCGATGTGGCACGACTCCAGTACTTCAGCAAGTTCGCCCGCACGAGTGATGCGGTGTCCATGGGCGCCAAAGCTCTCGGCAAACCTGACGAAATCGGGATTTCCGAAATCCAAACCGTAATCCTGAAAACCCATCTGCGACTGTTTCCACTTGATCATACCGTACGCATCGTCGCGCAGAATCAGCACCACCAGATCGATGCCCAAACGCACGGCGGTCTCCAATTCCTGGGCGGTCATCATGAATCCGCCGTCTCCGCAAATGGCCATGATCCGTCTGTTCGGATGAACGAGCCGTGAAGCGATGGCCGACGGCATGCCGGCTCCCATCGCGGCCAGCGCGTTGTCGAGCAGGACGGTGTTGGGAAAGCGGGCCTTGTAGTTGCGGGCGAACCAGATCTTGTAGATACCGTTATCCAGAGTCAAGATCGCGTCGTCGGGCATCACGCGATCGACATCGGCGACGATCCGCTGCGGTCGCATGGGAAAGTGGTCATCGTGGACGCTCTGTTGGATGTAGGATTCGCCGGCCTCGCGAACCTGCATGAAAAAGGAGAAATCCCAACCCGGCTGAGCAGACACCCGTTCGCTCAATTGCCACACGCTATGGGCGATATCCCCTACGACTTCGGTCTGAGGGAAATACACCGGATCGACGGATGCCGTGAAAAAGTTTACGTGGATCACATCCACGCCCTTGATCGTCATGAAAAAGGGCGGCTTTTCGATCACGTCGTGGCCCACGTTGACGATCAGGTCCGCGTGTTCGACCGCTCGGTGGACAAAATCGTCGGAAGACAGAGCCGCCGTTCCCAGAAACAGGGGATGATTTTCGTCGACCACGCCCTTGCCCATTTGCGACGTCACGAAGGGGATGCCGGTTTGTTCGACGAATCTGGAGAGCATCCGGGAGGTGAGTCGGCGGTTGGCTGCCGCGCCGACCAGGATCAGCGGGTGACGGGCGGCTTCGATCTTTTGGGCCGCGGCCCGCAATGACTTCTCTTCCGCTACGGGACGCCGGACGAGGCTGGCTTCCATCACGGATTCGTCCGTGTCTTCGCGGGCGATGTCCTCGGGCAGTTCCAGATGGACCGCCCCGGGACGCTCCTCGACCGCCAGACGGAATCCCTCTCGGACGCGATAAGGGATGTTCGTCGCGCTGACAATTTGCTTCGTGTATTTCGTCAACGGATTCATCATGTCGACGACGTCCACGATCTGAAACTGCCCTTGCTTGCTCGTCTTGATCGGCTTCTGGCCGGTGATCATGACCATGGGCATCCCGCCCAGTTGTGCGTAGGCGGCCGCCGTCACCAGGTTTGTCGCGCCGGGTCCAAGCGTCGACAGACACACACCGGCCGATCCCGTCAAACGTCCGTACGTGGCGGCCATGAAACCAGCGGCCTGTTCGTGGCGCGTGACCACCAGGCGGATGCTCGAACGTGAAAGTGCGTCGAGCAGATCCAGATTCTCTTCTCCCGGAATGCCGAAAACATACTCGACGCCTTCATTTTCCAAAGCCTGGACAAAGAGTTCGGCTGCCTTCATGTTCGCCTTCCCGATACTGGACGGTTGGCCGGCGCGAGCGGACAACGGCCGCGCTGAGTCACTCGTGCATTGTTGGGCATCCGCGTTGTTTTGGCCATATGGGTCGGCCGACCGGCCGCATTGATTCGCAGGCACGCGCGCGAAGATGGGGGCAAAAAAGGGACGCTCGCCATCGCCGGTCTGGCGTCGTCCGTTGTCCGTGCGGCGGATCACGCACTCTTGCGAAACTGGCTCTGCCACAGGCGGCGGTAGAGTGGGGAATCCCCGAGCAGCTCGTCGTGTGTGCCCATTGCCGCGATCCGGCCGTGGTCCATGAGTACGATGCGGTCAGCCAGTTCCAATGTCGACATGCGGTGGGTGATGATTAAGGTGGTGCGGCCGCGTATGAAATTGCGCAGCGCCTTGTGGATCAACTGTTCGCTTTCCAGATCGATCTGGCTTGTCGCTTCGTCCAGTATCAGGATGCTCGGATCACGAAGGATGGCGCGGGCCAGCGCCACGCGCTGCCGCTGGCCGCCGGAGAGCCGTCGACCACCCGGTCCGACCAACGTGTCGTAGCCGTCAGTCAACTCGGTCTCGATGAAATGAGCGGCGTGGGCCCGACAGGCCGCGTCCACGACACGCTGCCGGGACGCCGACGGTGAACCATATCGGATGTTGTTCTCGACCGTGTCGTCAAACAGTAGCGCTTCCTGTGTCACAATGCCGATCTGCCGGCGGACCTCCTGTTGCCGCGCGTTCCGCACATCAACACCGTCCACGCGGACCGAGCCTGTATCGGGGTCAAAGAAACGGGGAACCAGACTCGTTAGCGTCGTCTTTCCACATCCGTTGCCGCCCACGAATGCCACCGACTCGCCGAAGGCGATGTGCAAGTTGATCTGGCACAGGACGGGCCGTCCCTGCTCGTAGGAGAAAGTCACGTCCTCGAAGGTCAATGAACGGCTGTGCCGCGGCATCGCGACCGGGTGGACAGGATCGACCAGCTGCGGCTTCGCATCCAGAACTTCGAAGACGCGCTCGCTGGCTGCCGCTGCCGTCTGAAGCGTGACGAAGATGCCGGCCAGCTTGCGAGCCGGATCGATGGCTCCCGCCAGAAACCCGTAGAACAGCATGCACGCCCCGGTCGTCAACCTGCCATCGCTGATTTTGATGCCCAACAAGTGGGTTTCACCGCTGAGTGCCAGATGGGCGCCGGCCAACACGGCAACAGAAACGATTGCTATTCCCATCATTTCGTTCACAGGATTGACCAGCGCGTTGTAGCGGGCCACCTTCATCGCCTTTCGGTAATACTGGGTGGCAACCCGCTGGAATCGTCGCAGTTCCTGGGTTTCCATTGTAAAGGCCTTGACGACCGTAATCGCGCCGAGCGCTTCGGACAGACGATTATAGATTTCAGCCATCTCCTCCATGGCCCGACGGTTGGCGCGCTTTAGAGACTTCGACAGCCAGTCCACAAGCCAGGCGGCCAACGGCGCCGTGATCAACGAAAGCACCAGCAACCGCCAGCAGATCAGTCCGGCACCGACCAGGCACGCGATCAGTTTGAGTGGCTCCACCAACACGCGCCCGAACAGCGCCGTGATGCCCGTTTCCAAGCTGAGCATGTTGTTGGTAAACCGGCTGATCAAATCGCCCCGCACGTATCGGCTGAAGAACGGCAGGTCCATGTCCAGCGTATGGTGGTAATACTGCCGGCGCAGCTGAAGGGTTGTACGCTGGGCGAGTCTGGCGGCGAGCAGCGTCGCGGCATACGTGAAAATGTTTTTGACGCCCAGACCCGCCATCAGCACCGCCACGATCAATACCAGCGTGCGGAAGGCGTCGTCCGGCGCGTAGGCCCTTAAATGCGGCTGCCAGAACCTCAGCCGATCCCTTTGCCGCGCTTCGGCGTCCCGCTGCGATCGGGTTTCCAGCAGGGCGTCCCGGAGGACGCGTCGCTGCTGCGAAAGGGTATCCCGGGCCAACACGCTCCGCAGTAAGGCGACGTGTCCACGGAGTTCCCGATCCATGACTGCGTCGGCCGGCTCCTGCAATTCGACGAGCCTGTCGCGGACAGCTTGTTCCAGTTTCGCGGACGTCGGCGCCGCCAGCAGGGCCTCCAGCCGTGTCGCGTTGTGGCTGAGTCTTTCCGCGGCGCGGTCCGCGTACGTGATCCGCGTATCGGCCCATTCGCTGAGCGTTTCCGCCTGCAGGACGACTTCCACGACCGGATAGATTGCCGAGATGCTTCCGCTCCACAACAGGGCCACCATCAGCGAGCAGATGACCGACGCGACCACCGTGAAACGCATGTTCAGGGCGATCCCGACCGCCCGGCCGAATTGCTTCATGGCTGTCTCCGGGTGGCAGAATCGCCGGGCAGGGTAGTTGCTGCGGACGTGACCGGATGCGGCGACCCGACCGCCGGTCGGCAAGGAACGCTCGACAAGAGCGGGGAGATAACACAATCCCGGCGACGCGCCAAGGCAACACTGCGGCGTTTGGGTGTGGCCGGGTGTGACGTCGCAGCATGCTGTCGCTGCAAGAATGCCGATCGGGCGGATTCGCCGAAAATGCAGGGTTCGGCCGCACCGGTGCGCGCCTCCCCTCCCGGTTCCCGCCCGGCCGTTGCCCGGCGAGGGACCGAACCCCGGAGCCGGCCGGAGCCGGCACGCAGTGCAATCGATATTGACAGCGTTGCGCACGCTCGGCTACCGTTGCCCACCCGCCGGAACCCGGCCACGCGGCGCACCGACGCGTGCCGGCTCCGCTGGTTCGCGTTGATGGTGCAACGAGGAAAGAACCGCCCATGTCCTTGTTTCGTGATAAGAGCGTGCTCATTACCGGCGGGACGGGATCGTTCGGCAGAAAATGCGCGCGGATCCTGCTCGAAGAACACGCCCCCGCCAGGCTGATCGTATACAGCCGCGACGAGCAGAAGCATGTGGCGATGGCCCGCAACGAGTTTCCGACTTCGCTATACCCGCAAATCCGCTATTTTATTGGCGACGTTCGCGATGTCGCTCGATTGAAACGGGCTCTACGCGGCGTGGACTACGTGATCCATGCGGCGGCCATGAAACATGTCGACGTCGCCGAATACAATCCGCAGGAATGCATCCGCACGAACATCGGCGGTGCCGAGAACGTCATCAGTGCGTGTCTGGACTGCGGCGTGCAGCGTCTGGTCGCCCTGTCGACCGACAAAGCGGCCAACCCGGTTAATCTGTACGGAGCCACGAAGCTCTGTTCCGACAAACTTTTCGTCGCCGGCAACGCCTTGTCGGGCGACAGCGGCACCCGGTTTTCCGTGGTCAGGTACGGCAACGTATTCGGCTCCAACGGCTCGGTGATCCCGTTGTTCATCCGCGAACAAGCCGGGGGGGTCCTGCCGATCACCGATCCCCGCATGACGCGTTTTATCATCACGCTCGAAGCGGGCGTGCGGTTTGTCCTGAGGGCTTTCCGTTCCATGGTGGGTGGCGAAATTTTTGTCCCTCGCATACCCAGCGCGCGCATTACCGATATGGCAAGGGCCGTTGCTCCCGAGTGCCGCACCCAAGTGGTTGGTATCCGTCCGGGAGAGAAACTGCACGAGTGCATGATTCCCGCTGACGAAGCCCGGCAGACCATCCAGTACGAAGACCACTTCGTGATTCTGCCGGGAAACCGTGCGGGAAAACGCGCGGACGCCATCGCCCACCACGAAGGGGCTCCCTGCCCCGAAGGGTTTGCGTATTCGAGCGACACGAACGGGGATTGGCTGAGCGTGGAGGTTCTGCGAAGGATGGTCGACCGGTTCCGCGCCGATTCGGCCGAACCACAGCATCGACGGAGGGCGGCTTGACGCGGGGAGCAGCCACGCTCCACCGCGGCGTACACGGATGAAGAATATTTGCCCGCCGATCCCGTACGGTAGGCATTGGGTCGACGAGGAGGATATCACCGAGGTGGTGAAGGTCCTCCGCTCGGACTGGCTCACCACGGGACCCCGAGTGGAACAATTCGAACGGCACTTTGCGGCCGCTGTTACCGCGGAGCACTCGGTGGCGTTGTGCAATGGCACCGCCGCGCTGCATGCGGCGATGCACGTATTGGGAATCGGGCCGGGCGACGAGGTACTCGTGCCTGCCATGACATTCGCCGCCACGGCCAACGCGGTCTTGTATCAGCAGGCCACGCCCGTTTTCGTCGATGTTGATCCCGAGACGCTATTGATCGACACTGCTGACGCGGAACAGAAACTGTCCGCGCGGACGCGCGCATTGGTTGCCGTGGATTACGCTGGCCATCCGTGCGACTACGACGCACTGAACGATCTTGCGCGCCGGCACGATCTGGCATTGGTCGCGGACGCCTGCCACAGCCTGGGTGGCGCCTATCGCGACCGCCCGGTGGGCACGCTGGCTGATGTGACGGTCTTCAGTCTGCATCCGGTCAAGCCGATCACGACGGGCGAGGGCGGCGTGTTGACGATGCGTGACCCGGATCTTGCCGACCGGGCGAGGAGGTTTCGCAACCACGGCATTGTCCAGGACCTGCATCGCCGGCACGACACGGCCACCTGGTTCTACGAGCAGACGGAACTGGGGCACAATTATCGTCTCAGTGATATTCAGTGCGCGCTGGGGATCAGTCAACTACGCAAATTGGCTGACTGGGTGGCGCGGCGGAACCAAATTGCGGCGCGCTATCATCGAGCGCTGGCGGACCATCCGGCCGTACAGCCGCTGCACGTCCGGCGCCGCGTCGTACACGCCTATCACCTGTATGTCGTCCGCCTGACCGGTGCGGCGGGGGCCGCGCGGCGCGAGTCGGTTTTCCGCGCGTTGCGAGCCTCCGGTATCGGCGTCAATGTGCATTACATTCCGGTGCACCTCCATCCTTACTACCACAACTACGTGGGGACGCGGCGCGGCATGTGCCCTGCCGCGGAAGCAGCCTACCAGCAGATCCTCACGTTGCCGGTGTACCCCCGCATGCGCGACGCGGACATCGACCGCGTGATCGAAACGTTGCTCGATATTCTCGCCGAGTACCGGACGTATGCGGCCTGACCCGTGATCCACGCCTTTGGACAGCCATGACGCACGCCATGATAACCCAAGCCGCCCCCAAGTTGCTGCTGCGAGCCGATGCCGGAAACACGGTTGGAGTGGGCCACGTCATGCGCAGTATTGCTTTAGGGCAGGCCTGGCGCCGTCGCGGAGGCTCGGTTGTGCTGGTAACCGCGGAACTGCCGGATCGCCTTCGCCGAAGGCTGCGCGACGAGCGATTTGCCGTGTGGCGCATCGACGCCCGCCCCGGGGGCCCCGGCGACTGTCACTTGATGGGACTCATTGCCGAGCGGATCCGGCCCGATTGGATTGCCATGGACGGATACGCGTTTGACGCGACGTACCAGAAAGCCATGCGGCAGCACGCGTCCCGCGTTCTGGTGGTGGACGATTTCGCGCATGCGGAATGCTATACGTGTGACGTCATTCTGAACCAGAATCTCAACGCCGACCCTTCGCTGTACGTCCGCCGGGACTCCGGTACGCGGTTGCTGCTCGGCCCTCGCTACGCGTTGTTGCGAGCGGAGTTTTCCGATCTGCTGCCGCCGAGCGAATCACGTACGGGATCAGGTCGCCGGGTGCTGGTGACTTTTGGCGGATCCGACCCCCACAACATGACGCAGCGCGTACTTGAAAGCCTGACGCTGGTGGACGACCTGCCGCTCGATATCGTGGTCCTGCTCGGTCCGGAAAACAACCGGCATCGATGTCTTTCCGGTCTGGCAGCCCGGATGCGGCACGCGGTTCGTCTGGTACATGACCCCCTGGACGTCGCGACGCTGATGCGCGACACCGACCTGGCGATATCCGCGGCGGGCAGCACGTGCTGGGAGCTGTCCTACCTCGGTGTCCCCCAGATTTTGATCATCACGGCGGACAACCAGCAGGCAATCGCACGGCAACTCGCCGAGCGAGGTGGCCAGCGCAGCCTCGGCTGGTGCGCCGACTGGCAGGCCCACAAGTTAGCACACTCGGTACGTGACGTTTTGAGAAACAAAAATCAGCGGGATGCGATGGCCCATGCAGCCCGGAAGCTGGTCGATGGACGTGGCGCCGGCCGCGTGGTGGACGTGCTGTGGCGCGGTCGCGCGGCGTAACGTGCTCCTTTTGCGTTTGGCGGTACGAGGCGTAACACGCGCCGTCCTGTCGAACCCGCGGATGGCGTGCTGCCGATAACCCAAAGGGGATTGCCGATGCGGGTGCTGTTCCTGGGCAACAACTGGGTTGGTTGGCAGATCCTGCAATGGCTCGTCGACCAAGGGGAACAGATCGTGGGGCTCGTGATGCATCCGCCCCAAAAACAGAAGTTCGGACCACAGATACTCGAAGCATCCGGGCTCGCGGATACACGGATACTGCAGGCCACGCAAATCAAAACGGCGGCAGGACGTGCGTATGTGCAGGACGTCCGTCCCGACATCGGCGTGTCGGTACTTTTCGACTACCTGCTCGACCGTACCGTGCTCGACGCCGTGCCGCGGGGCGTCGTCAACCTGCATCCTTCGTATCTTCCCTTCAATCGGGGTCAATTCCCCAACGTCTGGAGCATCGTGGAAAAGACTCCTGCCGGCGTCACACTGCACTACATTGACGAGCAGGTAGACACGGGCGACATCATTGCGCAGTCGCGCGTCGATGTTGAACCGACGGATACCGGCCTGACGCTGTATCGCAGGCTCGAGCTTGCCGCTATCGACCTGTTCAAATCGGCGTGGCCTCACCTGTCCGCGGGCGCCACGGTTCGAGTTCCGCAACAGGGCTGCGGGACCTGCCATCGCACACGCGACGTCGATCGCATCGACCGCATCGACCTGGAAAAAGCCTATCCGGCCCGAGAGTTGATCGACATTCTTCGCGCCCGCACCTTTCCGCCCTACAAAGGGGCTTTTTTCGAGGAGAACGGCCGCCGCGTCTACCTGCGACTGGAACTGACCGAGGAATCTTCATGAACGTTGTAGCGATCATCCAGGCCCGGATGGGCAGCACGCGTCTGCCGGGAAAAGTGCTGGCCGACATCGCAGGCAAACCGATGTTGTCGCGCGTTGTCGAGCGAACGAGCCGCGCCGGGCGGCTGGGCTCCGTCGTCGTGGCGACCACGCAACAACCCGAAGACGATGCCATCCGCGACTTCTGCCGGCGACAGGACTGGCCCTGCTACCGCGGCAGCACCGATGATGTGCTGGACCGCTTCTACCAGGCGGCCCGAACGTACCGCGCGGACGTGGTTGTGCGGATCACGGCCGACGAGCCGCTGATGGATCCCGTACTGATCGACGACACCGTGGATCTGTTTCTCAAGCGATCGGGTGCGGTGGATTATGTTGCCAATTTTCTTCCGCCGCGGACGTACCCCCGGGGCCTGGAAGTGGAGGCCTTTTCGTTTCATGCCCTCGAACGCTCGTGGCGCGAGGACACCAATCCGCAATGGCGCGAGCACGTGGACCTGTACATCCATCGCCGGCAGGAAGAATTCCACGTGATCCGCACACCCTTGCCGGAAGACCTTTCGTGGATGCGGTGGACGGTGGACACGGCCGACGATCTGGCATTGATCCGAAAAATCTACGCACACTTCGGGCACGACAGTTTCGGCTGGCAAGAGGTCCTGCGCGAATTTCTCGCCCGCGTGGACTGGCAAGCCATCAGCCACGATGCGCCCCACCGGAAGGCGGGCTAAAATTG
>Ga0315534_1001563_pt1 | contig 15741 bp, 18 predicted proteins | sample SalMarSW160240MG_FD_203094 | JGI IMG/M metagenome (GOLD analysis project Ga0315534, IMG submission 203094) | Salt marsh sediment microbial communities from the Plum Island Ecosystem LTER, Massachusetts, United States - Salt Marsh Sediment SW1602-40 ... | reverse complement strand
CGAAATGTATTCCAACAGGCTGAAAAGAATGCACCCTCAATTATTTTCATCGATGAAATAGATTCGATTGCTCCAAAACGAGCAGAAGTGACAGGAGAGGTTGAGAGGAGAATCGTGGCTCAACTACTCTCTCTGATGGACGGTATGTCCACAAGGGGAAAAGTGGTAGTAATAGGGGCAACAAATAGAATAAATGCTGTTGACGAGGCTCTCCGGCGTCCGGGCAGGTTTGATAGGGAAATAGAAATCGGTGTGCCAGATAGGAATGGCCGATTAGAAATATTGCAAATACACACAAGGGGAATGCCTCTTGCAAAAGATGTTAATTTAGAAAAGCTGGCAGATATTTCCCATGGATATGTTGGAGCCGACCTCCAGGCACTGACAAGGGAAGCAGGACTTGGAGCACTAAGACGAGTGCTGCCTGAAGTTGATTTAACTTCAGAAAACATACCGGCGGAGACATTGAGGAAGATCATTGTTACCATGCAGGACTTCATGGACGTTGTCAGAGAAATGGAACCATCAGCGATGAGAGAAGTATTCGTAGAGGTTCCTGATGTTAAATGGGATGATATTGGAGGGTTATCCTCGATTAAACAGGAACTACAAGAAGCAGTGGAGTGGCCCCTGAAGTATCAGGGCATATTTACCTATGCTGATGCCACACCTCCAAAGGGAATCTTGCTTTACGGTCCCCCTGGGACAGGTAAAACATTGATGGCCAAGGCAGCAGCAAATGAGAGTGAAGCCAATTTTATAAGCATTAAAGGTCCAGAGCTTATTTCAAAATGGGTCGGCGAGTCTGAGAAAGGAGTTCGTGAGGTGTTCAGGAAGGCTCGGCAAGCTGCTCCGTGTATCATCTTTTTCGATGAAATAGACGCAATCGCCCCTAAAAGAGGTGGCGGCTTTGGAGACTCTCATGTAAGTGAGAGGTTGATAAGCCAACTGCTCACAGAACTAGACGGACTTGAGGTGTTGACCAACGTAATTGTCATCGCTGCTACAAATCGTCCTGACATTATAGATGCTGCCTTGTTAAGACCAGGTAGGTTCGACAGGTTGCTGTACGTTCCATCACCGAATCGAGATTCAAGAGTTCAAATAATAAAGATTCATACAAAGAAAAAACCTCTAGCAGAGGATGTCGATATTGAAAAATTATCAGATCTTACGGATAGATATACAGGTGCTGACATTTCGTCTTTGGCCTCTGCCGCAGTTATGCTAGCACTAAGAGAACATATATCAAAATACAAGGACCCTAAAGATGCCGATACAAATGTGAAGGAACTTAAAATACATATGAGGCATTTTGAAGAGGCCGTCAAGAAGATTAGGCCATTATCAGCCCAAGAACTGAATATGTATAAAGGTATCTCTGAACAGTTTGGACAGCCTGATCTCGGAACCCCTCCCACGGAGAGCGTAGGAACGGGTTAAGTATTTACGTAAAAGCGTTAGTCTTCTTATTTTTCATCAGTTCTCCAGGACTACGTTATGTATCAACAAAAGTCGAACACATTCGGTAGCTGGAAAATATCAAAAGATGACTTTTGAGGATATTCTTCGCACCTCAGAAAAACACATGTAAATTCTTATTGAAACTTCGTGAAGAACGATCCTGGCGGTGAAGAAATAACCTTTCAATTGACTGTTACTCTTGGATTTTCCAATCTGGATAGGAGTTACTATTTATGCACTCTGTTGTAGAACCATATTGAGTGAATCGTAGTACGTTTAATGTATTGAGAACACGATTGACCTGATTAGATTAAATAATAACGTTACACGATTTAGATGTCTTAGATGCTGAGCTGAATCCTTACTGCAACATTCAAATACATAAGCTAATCTTGTTGAGATGTTTAGGCAAATGAAGATTTATTCCTTAAGCAAGATCGAGAAGGAATCTCTTTCTGAATGGGGAACAAGGATATGGATATAGATAAGGTTGTCGATCCAAATTCTTTAGGTCAAAACGCCCTGCTGTCACCAGAGGTGGTAATTGCAGGGCCATCATCTATAGATCTAGCTACCAGTATCTCTAAAGCAATGGGATTGAGCATGATTTGTCCTGAATTAAGGGTATTTTCTGATGGGGAGAGCAAGATTCGAATAAAGGAGAAATTGGGAAATAAAACATGCATAATCGTTCAATCCGCATTCCCTCCACAAGTCGACAGACACATACTACAAACCCTAATGCTGCTGAAGAAATGTGTGGATGATTCTGCAAAGAATATCATTATTGTAGTACCTTATATGGCTTATGCACGGCAGGATAGCGCATTTCTTCAGGGAGAAGTGGTAACTACCGAATTGTTGGCAAATATGTATGAGAACTTCGGAGCCCACAATATGATCACGGTAGATATTCATAGTCTACGAGCGTTATCATACTACGAAAAGAAGATGCATTCGATAAATGTGTCTGCTATACCGTTACTGGCAGGTTACGCAAAGTCCAAAGTTGGAATGAACATGGATAACTCTATCACAGTGTCACCTGATGAAGGTGGGTTTAGGAGAGCAAAGTCGTTTGCGCTTCAGTTAAATAATAATGTTACTTGCATGAAGAAAACAAGAGATCGGAGCACAGGAGAAATAAAAGTTGACCACTTATCGTCATTAAATGGAGACCAAATTCGAGGACTAGATATTGCGTTAATTGATGATATTGTCAGTACCGGAAGTACAATAATAAAAGCAGCAAAGATCTTGAAATCATGTGGTTGTCGAGGTATTACAGTCATGTGTTCACATGCGTTGATGACTGAGGAGTCGACTAAACAAATTAAAGCCGCTGGAGTGGATAAGATAGTCACAACAAATTCTGTTCCTAAGGTGGAAGCTATGGGCGCGTTCGTTGAAGCAATAGATCTTAGTTCAGTAATAGCTCCTGCGATATCAAAGATGATCACTTGACACTATGTGGGAGGAGCCCGAAAAGGTATGTACCAAGCTTCTTTAAGAACTACTTCATACTCATAAGACGACATTTAATACGAATAGCCGATTTGATGGAAAGTTGTGTCAAAGAATATGTTAACACAGAACTGGACTTTCAAAATCCTTTAAAGTAGTACAGTAGTAGTCTAGATAACCATTCCTAGAAAGAGACATGTACTCATCCACTTAATTATTTTGTGATTAGAGCTGCTCGTTCAATGAGATGCTTTAGAAATTCATTACCGTCTGTCAATGAGCAGATTTCCAAACCTAATTTAGTTGCAAGAGTATTTGGAGTGAATGCGCCAACAATTATTTCATGACTATCAAATTCTGGTAACGATTGTGATGCATAATAGCGAGCCTTTAGCAAATCACTTTTTTTCTTAGAAAAGATGACAAAGCAAGCACATTTTCCAGACTTTATGCCAGCATGACTAATTGCCTTAGAAATCTGAGTAGTACAAGAGATTCGTAATAATAAGTCAAGCTCTACTCGGTTAGCAGCCATAATCCCCCTTTTAAGAGCTTCCACCGTGATCTTTAAAGCCTCGACAACATGTTGCAAGCCAAAAATGGCCTCGGTATTAAATCCTTGAATGTACACGTTTTCAAAACGGTGTCGTATCTGTTCTACTAGCTGAGTTCCATTAACACTATCCAATTTACCGCAACAAAAGATTGAAGCGTAGAAATTTGATAATTTGAATTCAGAATAAGTGTTGTTTATTTTCAATTATGCTTCATTGAGCTCGCGCGCGGAAAGGAAGCAATAGCACTTAACCCACCAATTCAAAGTCCCCTATAATTTTCCTATAGCGTAAAAATCATCTTATACTTCCACAGCCGCCATGCACTATGCTAACGACGGTTACTTCGTCTCCCCCTTTAGCTGATGCATCCATCCCACCTAGTATTGAGCAATCTACACCATTTACAGCTATGATAATATTGTCAAAGTTGAGTTTGGCAGGCTCAGCGGCGTTCTTTTTTAGCAAGTCGATTACGTATGAAACATTAACGACAGGTTCCATGATGCGAATTGAGTCCTGTCCAATTATTTTCTTCACGCCCCCCAAAAGTCGAACTGTAATCACGTTATTACACGTTATTTGTTTCCTTCTCTTCCGAAATCTCGTCCTCACCTTCAGTATCCGCGTCGATATCAGATTCAAGAATTTTTTCTTGAACCTTCTGTTTTCGAAGGTACGAGGTTATATATCCCGCTACTCTGTTCCGAAGAACTTTAGATTTCGTGATTGCAATCTCCTGCAGTGCTTTCTTGTTCTTTTCAAAGTCAGAACCGAAACGATCTGGATACTTTTCCAATACTGTTGTAGATATTCTCTTTATACGATCCATAAGATAGCAGCATCATTACTTGGTTGATAGACTATTTTAGCCTATCTTCTTTGGCCTTAGACACTAAGAGATAAAATGCTAATTCTGCGATCGGGGCTAAATCGACAGAATAGTAAGACATACCATCTTTCACTTCCGCTCAAATTACCATTTAATTGCCCTTAATACCCGGCGCGGGTACTTTCTCTTTAACCCTTCTACTAAATTTCTCTCTTTCTATGTCATGATTAATTTTTGCAATTACATAATGACTTAGTGACCGAGCCAGAACATTTTTTTCACTAAGCTTATAGTTTCGACTTTCACGTTTCTTTCCGATTTCTTCCACCAGACCCTTCTCAACCAATCCAGGGATCATTTTTCTCAAACTGTCTATCGGAATATGTGCGAACTGACTAATCTCGTCCAGAGAATAGTCAAAGGGCTCATTGATTATCAGAAAATCCAGAGCCTTTGCTACAGCATTTCCAAAGAGATCTTCGAGTGGTCGAGTTCCCACGTTGTTACTTGTGGCGGATTCCAACTTGAGTATGAAAACTAAAGAAGTCAATTATTTAAACTTGAGTGGAGGGCTGGCTACTTGCGATTAACACATTTAGTTTGATAATTTATGATTAATTTGATTAATTTAAATAACAGTATGAGAATTTTTAGCTATCCGATATGCTGGCTATCCAAGAATGGCAAAAATGGATATTGAAGCAGTTAATCTGTGAAGGTATTCACAGAAGTATCTCTGAAAGGCAATTATTTAAAGAGGCTGGAAAACATTATGACCCTAATTTCCAAATCACACTTCATTCCCTTATTGACGAAGGTATCATTATGGTTCTTGAATCACATCGTCAGAAGAAGTATCTAGTCAATTTCGAGATGATAGAAGTTGCACAAGATATAGTCAACTCGCACCCCAAATTAAACCGAATCAAAGTAATTCAGCCTTTTATGCCTGAACCGGAAGGCTTCGTCTATTGGTTTGATAACAATCAAGAGGAAAGAAAGTATCGTAGACAGAATATTTACAGATTTTACACACGGAAGACAGACAGAATGGAATTCGCAGCACAATTGATAACTCAATCTATGTCACGTTCAAGGACGTTATACATGGGTTCTCTCAATAATTCTAGCTCTTACATTTATAAGATCTGGAGGGCAGCGCTAGAGTTATCGGCTGAGAGTGAGGATGGAACCTTCATCCTCCAGGATCTTCAGGATAGGGAACGAGTAGCATGTGGAAACAATCGACAAAGAGGCAAGATTGGAATTGCAATTTTCAAGAAACTTGGATACATACAGGAGATAGGTACTAAAGGCAACTCGACAAGGTTCAAAATTAGCGGACGAAAACCATTCTCGGTAACATTGGATGAAATTTTCACATATTCTTCTTAGTATGACTGGGGTTAAAAAGAAAAGGCCTGACTTTACATTCAATTGAAAAGGCTGGTCGACGTGAAACACAGTAGAAAGATTCATTCGGGAAATATTTCTTTGAGAATTGACAGATTCACCTTGAATGGTAAGATTATTGAAAAAGAAATAGTTGAGCATAGTCCTTCGGTGGGGATGATTCCTGTAGATCATGATTCGTATGTCTATCTTGTTAAGCAGTACAGGCATGCAACTGGTAAATGTTTACTAGAGATTCCAGCGGGCAAGATCGAAAAAGGGGAATCTCCTGCAAAGGCTGCTTATCGAGAATTAACTGAAGAAATAGGCTATATCGGAAAATTTTCTCTATTAACAAGTTTTTATCTCGCTCCTGGTTATGATACAGAGCTAATGTACCTCTATGTATGTACTGACTTAATAAAAGTGCCGCGGGGCAGGCTCGACGACGACGAGAATATTTCAATCAAAAGAATGAAGATTGGCACTGCGATTCGCAAATGCCTAAGAGGAGAGATTCAAGATTGCAAAACTGTAGCAGGTCTCCTGACCTATTCAGCAGATTTTAGGTCGTCTGAAAAATGATTAGAACAACATACTTAGTAGAGAGGGTATTTATTATGTGAGCCGATCATTTTCTCTTTTGATAGATGTTATTGATCATGTTAGCCAATTTAATATCGTAATCACTAACGCCATTAACGTCATGAGTCATTAAGTCGATCTTAACTGTGTTATACACATTGAACCACTCTGGATGATGGTCCATCTTTTCGGCATGAAGTGCTACCTCTGTCATGAAACTAAACGCCTCAACGAAATTGCCGAACTTGAATGATCGATGAAGCTTGGAGTCCTTGATGGCCCAAGTCTCCAAACTGGAAATTGCTGACTCTATCTCGCTCCCCGAAAGTTTACGGTACATTTTTTGCTGTTCATTTGACATAATACGTAGTGGTGTTTTCATATTATTAGGGGTTTCCTTTGTTCAGTCAACTAAAAATGAATTTTGTAATCTCTCACAAGAGCTGCTTTCCATGAAATCAAGTATTGGAAACTAGAGCTAATGTTATATCCGGCTAAACTCCAAATAAATAACTGTGAAATTCGAAGACGACGACGGTTCCATTATAGTACCAAAGTCCGTCAGACCTATAATTGAATATACTCCGACGGCACTTGGCAGCGGAAGCGGAGCGTTAAGGCAATACAGGGCCGGAAAACTTCACATAAGAGAATATGATAACTACTATACGGTTCATTCGGATAAGATAGACCCGCTGAATGATCCTCTTGGTCATCTGATCATTGATGCTCCAGAATACTTAGTCGGCTTGGTCTCCGGAATCTCAATTTATTTAACTCTAAAAGAAAGGTCGATTACCGAATTCGGGCCTAAAGATACCTCAACCCTTGCAGGAATATTTGGCGCGTATGCCGGATACGCCGTCACCAAGTCCTTAAAAAAGTTAGCCCAAAGGCGAGGATGAATTTTGGAAAAGGCAGAGCAATTAGATCAACAAGATCCCTCTGAGCTCATTACAACGGAAGATGCAGTCTCAAAAACGATGAAAGCAGCCCCACGAGTTTCGAAATTATATCTTACGAAGGTAATAATTAAGCTGATTCCGATACTAATTCATCTGAGGAGGGACCGTCGGGAGTGGGTGAAGCGAGAGGGTAGAAATATTGACACCAAGAAATACATCAAACATGCAGAGAAGACCCTTGCAACGTTTATTGCACTTGGTCCTTCATATATTAAACTAGGGCAATGGTTATCAACCAGAACTGATGTGCTCCCTCAACCCTATCTTGAAGTCCTGGCAAAGCTCCAAGATGATGTACCGCCTTCTGATTTTTCATTGGTTCAGGAGACTATAGAAAATGAAATAGGAAAAATTGATCATATCTTCGACAGATTCGATAAGAAGGCAAAATCTGGAGCTAGCCTTGGGCAGGTCTATTTAGCTCGCTACAAGGGTCGTGATATAATCATTAAAGCATCGCGACCGGACATAGAGAAGACCGTCTCAAGGGATATTCTGGTTCTAAAGTCTATACTGCCTTTGGCAACCCGCTTCATAGATCCAAATTTGAGGTATTCTGTTGAAGCAATGTTATCGCAATTTGTCGAAACTATTAGTGAAGAGATGGACTACAGAATTGAAGCAAGAAATCTTAAGACGATTCGGAGAAACCTGAGCCATGATCCAGCGGTACGAATTCCGGAGCTTATTCCAGAGATATCTTCCAGACATGTTCTCTCTATGGAGTACATCCCTGGGACTAAGATAACAGATATTGCCTCATTGGACGCCATGGGTTTGGATAGGGAGAGGATAGTTTCGAAGGTGCATCGCATATTCTTCAAAATGCTCTTGAAGGATAGCATTTTTCACGCCGATCCTCATCCGGGAAACATTTCTATAACATCTGATGGGAGGATCATTCTTTATGACTTTGGGATGGTGGGACGAATAGATGATGATACACGTCTAAAACTAATAAGATTGTACCTCGGCTTAATCGAAAAAGATCCTGTACGAGCAGTGAATGTATTAATTGATCTGGGAACACTGGAACCTTCAGTTAACAGGTACATAGTTGAAAAGGCATTGGAATTTAGTATTAGATCTCTTCATGGTCAACAAGTAGACAGGATGGAAGTTAAGGCTCTCATCGACCTCACAAATAAGACAATGAGCAAATTTCCGTTTAGACTCCCAAAGAATCTAGCACTCTATATGCGGATGAGTTCTATACTTGAAGGAATTTATCACCATCATAAGGTTAAATTCCAATTCGTTAAGGTGCTGGCAGATATACTGGCCGAAGAAGGACTGCTTAGAGAAGCATATGTAGAGGAGACTAAAGACTATTTCAGGCGGCTTGTAAAAGGAATGGAGACTAGTATTGGTTTGGCACCGATTTTACGATCATATATGGAAACGGATATACGCACGAAGGAGATGTCTTTGAGAAGACAATGGCTGACCTCAATTAGCATTATCGGTTCAGGATTATTCATCGGATCGGCAATATTCATCCAATACAACTTGTTCATGGGGATAGCAGGCTTAGTAGCCTCAGCAGGAACATTCGTAGCAACCTTTGCCATCGCAAGAAGAAAGCGTTAGGTTCTTATTCATTATGAAATAGGGATTGTACTGTATCTAGGAATAGGCATTCGCAAGGTAACGACGCCGTCAATATACGTTGCAGAACCGAGTACTTGATCCTCCTCCATAACCTTGATAGGTAACGGAACCTTCTTGTTGATATGTAGCGGTCTCTGTCGGAAGTAAACGGTACTTGGTCCTATATTCTCATCCCTCTGCCTTTTCGCACTTATGGAAAGGACATTATCTGATATTCTCAACGAAATATCTTGCTTTAAAAATCCTGGAAGGTCAATCAAAATGACTAATTCGGAGCCGTCCTCGTACATATCTAGTGCAGGCATTACGAACTCGTAGAATTCCCTAGACTTATTTCCAAGCTCTCTCATCAATTCTTTGGCCATATATTGTCCGAATCCCATAATATATGTACTTAGATCATATTGTTATAAATCCTTTCGGGATTGGGCATTGAGTTTTGAGCTAGCGTTGCTAAGGTTTGAGAAGAATTATTTAAGGCACAAACTATTAATTCATAACTTCGAAAATTGAATATGTCTTGGATAGACGTGATCTTTTTTCATACATAGATTCCAGAAAGGAGGACCTAGTAGCTGATCTTCAATCACTTATTAGGCAGCGCAGTGTTTCAGCTAGGAAGCAAGGCTTGGAACAATGTGCTGCTGTCGTGGCAGAAATCATGATAAAAGCCGGTATTAACACAAGGATTCTAAATCTGACCAAAGATGGCGCCAATGATGACCCGAACAGTACGGCACCACCTGTTGTCTATGGGGAAGTGAGAACGAAGAGAAAGATAAATGGCCCCGCTAGAACTCTAATGTTTTACAACCATTACGATGTACAACCAGAGGATCCCATTGAACTTTGGGAACATGACCCATTCGAAGGCGTTATTGAAGGAGATTACATTTACGGGAGAGGGTCATCTGATGACAAAGGAGAACTAATTACCCGTATCAAGGCAGTCGAATATTACCTTAAATTCTTTGGTGACGTTCCGTGTAACGTAAAATTTCTCGTAGAAGGAGAGGAGGAGATAGGGAGTGTTCACGTTGAAGAATATTTAGCAAGGTATCATGACGAATTCTCATGTGACGGGGTCATCTGGGAGTTCGGCTACGTCAATGAACAAAACATTCCGATAATAACCCTTGGAATGAAAGGGTTGCTATTTGTAGAGCTAACTGCAGTTGGCCCCAATAGAGATGCTCATTCAAGCCTTGCGGTCTTGATTGAAAATCCTGCTTGGAAGTTGATCCAAGCCTTGAACAAACTCACCGATAGCAAAGGCAAGATATTGATCACTGATTGGTACAAGGAGGTGAGAGATCTTACGGAAAGTGAAAAAGCTTTTTTACAGACAGAGAGCTTCGATGAGATTCGATTTAAGACAGAATACGGTATACGTTCATTCTTGAACAATGTTCAAGGCATGGAGATCCAGAAAGCATTGGTCTCAATGCCCACCTGTAATATTGCTGGGATGATCTCCGGATATACCGGAGAAGGTGCAAAGACCATTATTCCATCGACAGCGAATGTAAAAATCGATTTTCGACTCGTGCCGGAAATGGATCCTCTTGTCCAATTTGAACGACTCAAGAAATACCTTGCCGGAAATGGATTCGATGAAAGGTCCATAAGTGTTAGATTTTTGCATGGAGAAGCTGCCTCACGAACGGATGTAAATGATCCGTTTGTGGAGGTTGTAAGTCAGTCTGCACACGAGGTATATGCTGACGCCAAAATAAGCGTTTCATCTCCTGCTACGGGCCCAATGAATTCCTTCTCGAAGAAACTTAACGTGCCGTGCATATCAATTGGTAGCACATTTATTTATTCAAAAATGCATTCGCCCAACGAATTCGCAAGAACTGATCTGCTTCTTAAAACCACTAAATGCATGTGTGGGATAATGGATAGATTTGCAATCCAGAATTTAATGACGAGAGAGAACCGCCCAGAATAGCCTTTGTCTTCACACCTTTTAGGAGGTATTAAAGCGTCCAAACATCACCCCCCCTGAAAACTAATCCAAGATGAGACGCAAAGTACTTATTCAATATCACTGATTCCAAATCTAATGTCTACAATAAGAATAGCGGTGGTATTGGGTGTATTCTCGGTACTAGCCGGTGCTTTATCAATGGGCCATGCCTTTGTATATGCCCAAGGTGTAAGCGTCTCGATTGTACCTAACGCATCTACCATGGGAGATAAGGCATTTTCTCCCAATCCTGTTGAAGTGAATGCTGGACAAAATGTAACATGGACAAATGATGACAGTCAGATCCACACTGTTTCCTCTGGTACAGTGGGCGCTGAAGATGCAGGTACGGTGTTTGAATCACCGATACTAGCTCCAAAAGCAACCTTCGAATTCCAATTCGACCAAGCTGCTGAATACGACTATTTCTGTACTTTGCATCCCCAGATGGTAGGAAAGGTAGTAGTTTCCTAAAATCCCTTATTTTTATTTGAAAACGAACTTGGATTACCAGATTTTTGAGAAGGTATATTAGTTAGCACAAATTTTCGAGACAATGCAATCGCGTTCACACATAATCAGCTTAGCTTTAGTATATTGATCTATCGCGGTTCAGTGGCCAATCGAGAGCATAGATCAATTACCATGGCAAATAATTAAGCATTTGAAAAATGCATATCGAGGGCTTTAGGTTGATAGAAAATTACTCTACCTTACGAAAGGGTTATTCTTATTTTTACCTGTGGGTTGTCTGAATTGAGATATGTTATCGACGATCAAGATAGTCCTCAAAGACCATTGGCCTTATTAGCTAGACATGCATCAATTTAAATAAGTAAATGGAGTTTCCATAGGAACGGAATGATCGAATATGACCTCCTTTACGAATTCTCAAAGAAGATACTGAACCTTGATCCGTCGGTAAGGTGGATGGGAATAGCCAATAAATTTGGGGTACTTCTGAACGCCGAGCACCGTGAAGGTTTGGAACAGCTCATGACAGATGAGGAGAACGAAGAATACGCTGCATTAACTGTAACGAGGCATAAGACTAGAATTAAATTCCAACCAAAAATAGGTGATCTAACATATGCTGTTGGAAAATACGAAAAAGTCATACGTGCTACGATTAGGATTAACACAGATTATTTCCTCCTTCTAACACTGGACGTAGACGCCAACGATTATGATTCTCTTTTGGTTGACAAGGTAATTCCTCTAGTTAAAGAAAGAAAAAATGAGTTTGTAGATAAGGACCTTAGTGTAGAAAATGAGAAGACGCAGTCTACCTGATATTTGACATTGGCGAACATCTTATGGTTTAGCATGCCAGCAATCTTATCTAAACCAGTTAGCATAAGTTCTCTAATCCATATTGTATAAGTGGTCAGTTACTTTATAAAGCATGTAGGGTCACGAAAAGTGGATAATACTTGTTGCTTCTGAAGAGCCTAGAGCTGTTACATGCGCTCTTGTGTGTGTGAGTTAAATCAACAAATGACACACAATGGATTAAATTTACTACGTAACAAAGACCAAAGACTCTTTCCTAGCAGTCTATTAGTTGTTCGTAGTTGTTCGTTGTGTGTATCCAGAAATCGAGGCAATTAATTAAATTCCATGTAAGGATCGTATATGCTTTGCATTCTCTTATTCTTTGTCTTCAGTTCGTTGAATACTTAATCAGTTTTTGTCATGATATGCTCCCTGAATTACAGTATCTCCAGAGTTACAGAACGCGATGGAGGGCCAGGATACGTTAAACTGCGATTAAATCTAAGCTCTATAAATTATCCTAGTGCATACGGTTTATCATTTTATACTGCAGAATCCTTCAAATCAAATGAAATCAGAGACTTTACAAGTTGGATTGCTATTCCTCCCGCTACTCTTGACATAATAACAGAACCAGAAACAATAGTCATAAGACAAGGAGAAGCGCAGATAATTCCAGCTGAGATAAACACACCCTTTTCTAATAATGTTACTAATATAGCTTTCGATAATGGCACAGATTTTGGTTCTAGTGGCTTAAATGTATCTACCCAAAGAATTCACCCTCCAGTATTTGAGGTAAAGGTTTCTCCACAAACACCTGTAGGAGTATACACTATACCGTTTGTGGCTTCAGTGTTAATCTCAACAATAAATTCGACAGGGCCTACTAGTACTCCTGCCACTGCTCCTGTTGACACAGTAACTAGAGCTGTAGATCCAGAGTTTCAGGTATCTAAAAAATATCCAACAATTGGTCATATAATTAGTCCGGCAAATTTAACAATAGATGTATTACCACCACTTACTATTAATGAGACATTTATGGCCTTTTGGGACACATACGCGACATTCATAGCGATTGTTGTAAGCGGGATGGTAGGTGTGCTTCTGACATTTGTTGTTGAATATCGGAGAAGCAGAAGGGTACACAAAGAGATATAATTATTGTTATTGACTGAGAAACGAAGTCAAAACATATATCAAATAAAGAATTTGATATATTATATACCAGTAATTACTGAATTTGGAAATCTATGAAAAATTATATCGATAACGAGAGAGAGGGAACACTACTGCTAGAACGTATGATACTTTTTTGAATCAATTAAGCTACAAACTATACGATTAGCTTATACATCAGAACAGGCTCGTTAAACATGGAGATTAGTCATAATTGGTAAATATAAACGGAATAAACAAATCTCTTAAGGTTCTTCACTGATGCCGTTTTTGGGGTCGCAATAACGCTGCTCGCCTTTTTGTAGTTCTAGAGATGGGAGAAGATGGTTTCTTCAATGAAGATGAGCTTGACGGGTTAATATTTGATATCTAACATGCATAATTTGTGGAGTCGATCATCTATTATCAGCCTTTGCTAGAAATTCAATTTCAACTGCACTCCCAAGAGGCAGGCTGGAAACGCCTATCGCCAGGCGGCTATGTTTTCCTGCGTGATGAAAAATATCTGCCAACATATCTGACGCGGCATTAATTACCTTAGGTTGATCTGTGAATGTAGGATCCGAATTAACGTATCCAGAGAGCCGTATGAATTTTCTTACTCTATCCAGACCACCTAAGGCAGCTTTGATATGCGAAAGAGCATTCAGGGTGCATACCCGTGCTGCATCTTGGGCAATTTCGATGTTCACAACGCTAGTAACCTTGCCCTTGAAAATTTCAGGAACTGACCCGGATTGCAATGGGATCTGCCCTGACACGTAGACCAAGTCTCCCTCAATCACGACCGGTACATATGAACCCGCTGGTGTCGGTGGTGAGGGCAACTTGAAGCCCAATTCAGCAATTCTTTTCTCAATCATCCTCAGCTCAGCTACTTGTAGGAGAGTTCATATTAATCGATCGGGGAGGATACATTTTTGTCTAGACACAAATACTGTGAGTGCGCTTTGCTGTACATTTAAAAATGGCTATTATTTATCGGTCATTAGGGGCTATCGTCTAGCTTGGTCTAGGATACCATCTTGGAATCAAGGTATACGCCTGGGGCGCTGGCGGTCGTGGGTTCGAATCCCACTGGCCCCATAAGGTATAAGGGGTCAGTTGTATTATAATGTCGCTAGCGATGCGACAAGTGTCAATGATGACATCACAGATTGACCTATCGATGATCTCATCCAATGACTTTTCCACGTATGTACAAGGAACAGAACGAACGCTATTTACCTCCACAACAACAAGACTATCTGAAGGTGCATCCGTAGTTGATATTAGTTTGAGACGCCTTTTTGGAAAGGCAACGAGAAGAGCACGCTTACTACGGTGGCGACAAACATGATTTATCGGCTGAAGACTAGAAATACTAGTGTACTGTGAGTTTGTCATAACGTAGCGTCGGGCAATGATGATGACAGCGAAGGACAGGCGCAACCAGAAAATGATGATGACGAGGTCGATAATGACGACAACGATGGCAACTAGTCTAGGTGTGCATGTACAAATCTTAATAGATACCGTAAACATAATTCGACCAGTCATGAGATGGCATTGTTCTAAACGGTTGTGCATTGGAAGGGTAATGATTGAGAATTGATCACAAGAGGAAAAGTCGTAGCAGTGCTACTGGTTGGACTACTATCTCTCTATCTGATGAGCATGCAGTTTGGTCAAGCAACTACTTCATCAGAAGAAGAAGAGGGGGAAGAGCAAGAAGTGACGGACTTGCAAACTTACACCAACGAAGATTTCAAGTTTACTATTAACTATCCTTCAGATTGGGAAACTTCAGAACAAGACTTAATTAGATATGAAATAGCACGATTTACTCCAACAGAGGAACCACCAGCGGTAGTCGGCGTTTACATAGTTGACGTCAGTCAGACTAACGAAACCCTTACCGAATTAATAAATCAGGGCATTGAAGATTCAAATAATCCTCAAATTAGCAAGATCAATACTACATTAGCAGGATTACCTGCAGTACAACAAGTATATTATCAATACGACTTTGGGACCGTGAAATCTATGGAAACTACAACCCTAACAGATAGTAACAAATTATTAACAGTGCATTATGTGACCGACCCTGGTACATTCGACGAATATCTTCCAACAGTGAATCAAATGATAGAATCATTCGAACTATTGCCATAGGAAATGTAATTAGTACTGTCGTCACTTTATTTGTACATATGGTACCTAGTATTTTAGAAGCAATTTGGCTATTTCTGAAAGATTGGCTAAACGACATTAGCACGATTTACCCGATGTCTATACGGATTCTTTTAGACTAAAAATATGATGATATTGAGAATGTGTCATTAAAGAGCGCCTAAGTAAAAATCATGTCTTTTCAAGATAATACTGCTAAATGTGAATAGAGATTGTTTAGTGGAACCGCAGGCTTAATTTTGAGTCTTGGGCCTTATTTGCCAGGAGTACTTT
>Ga0315534_1001561_pt1 | contig 15747 bp, 16 predicted proteins | sample SalMarSW160240MG_FD_203094 | JGI IMG/M metagenome (GOLD analysis project Ga0315534, IMG submission 203094) | Salt marsh sediment microbial communities from the Plum Island Ecosystem LTER, Massachusetts, United States - Salt Marsh Sediment SW1602-40 ... | reverse complement strand
CTGGAGACAGGCAGTATGATGGCCTGGGCCATGGAACTGTATGAGAAGGGCATCATCACTGACGAGGACACCGACGGACTCAAGCTGGAGTGGGGCAACACGGAGGCTGTCCTGGAGCTGGTTCGGCAGATCGCCTTCCGGAGGGGGATTGGTGACATCCTGGCGGAGGGACCCAAGCGGGCTGCGGCCAAGATCGGCAAAGACTCTCTGAAGTACAACATCCACGTGAAAGGGATGAGCAACCTGCACTCGGACGAGAGGCCAACGCCTGCCCTGGCTCTCGGTATCGCCACAGCGACCAGAGGATCGGATCACTTGCGCAGCCGGCCGGGCATAGACCTGTACAACCTGCCTGTCCCAGTACTGGAGAAGGTATATAACAACCCTGTCGAGTACAAGGGTACGTATAGCTCGGACTACAGAGAGTATGAGGGCAAGGCTTGGCAGGTCATCTGGCACGAGATGATGTACATGGCCATCGACTGCGCCGGCGTGTGCAAGTACCACTGCACTTTCCTCAGCCCGAACCTGATCAATTTCGAGCACATCTCCAAGTTTCTGCACTACAACGCAGGACTTGAGCTGTCACCTCGGGAGGTGTGGGACGTGGCCGAGAGGTGCTACAATATCGAGAGGATATTCAATCTCAGAGAGGGCTTCGACCGGAAGGACGACATGCTGTCGGACCGGTATTTCGACGAGCCCACCAGGCGGGGTCTGGCCATCGTCCGCGGACGCAGCCTGGACCGGGAGAAGTTCAACGGCATGCTTGATGAGTACTACGAGCTGCATGGGTGGGATAAGAACGGTGTCCCCAGTCAAGAGACGCTGGAGAGGCTCGGACTGGATCATGAGCCATCCCATCTGATCTAGGGGCAATATACGCTATGCAGAAGATGATTCTGGTTGACCAAGACCAGTGCACCGGTTGTCGACTGTGCGAGATGGTCTGCTCTGTCAAACACGAGGGGGTGAGCAACCCCAGCAGGGCCAGAATTAGTGTCAGAAAGCGGTTCATGGAAGGCTATCTCATGCCTGTGGTCTGCCAGCAGTGCACGGATGCGCCTTGCATCGCGGTTTGCCGCATGGACGCACTCTCCAGGGATGAGGTGGTGGGCCTGGTGAGGCTGGACTACGATCTATGTGTGGGTTGCGAGGAGTGCGTGACGGCCTGTCCCTTTGGCGGCATGCGCATCGATACGGTGGCCAACAGGGTTATCAAGTGCGATCTGTGCGACGGGGACCCACAGTGTGTGAGGTTCTGTTTTCCGGGCGCGCTGGAGTTCGTCGACGCCAATGCTGTGAATCTGAGGAAGAAGAGAGCGGCGGCAGCCAAGCTGGCTGAGTTCATGAGCAGAGAGGTTGCCGCCTAGGCTGGCCTGATACATCCGGAGTGCGGTGAGGGCATGCTTGGGATCATGTTCCGCTGACAAGGTATGCCCTCCTCTGTTGTGCGGAGCGATTGGTGGAGGAGCGAGGTTGAGTAGCCGATCGGTTATGGTCGTCGTCGGCGGCGCCTCGGGTATGATCGATGCTCCGAGGGGACGGACTCTCGTCCGAGCGGGAAACACGCGAACTACTGGGTCCCGTGGTAGAGATGGTTGGGAGCCGCCCTTCCGTGGCTGGCGACTTGGGAAGCAAGGTGGATAGCGTGGGTATCTGCCTCCGCGGGAGCCAAGTCCGTTGACACAGTCCAGCAGGTGACGAAGCAGATCAAGGATCTGGGTCCTAGGCGACTACAGAAGATCACCCAACCAACGGAGCCAGGAGAGAAGTGATGCAGGATAGGCTAAGGGAGATAGTCGGACAGCTACTTGACGGCGGGGACATGACGTACTTCATCGGATACGGCGAGGGGGCCGAGCCGCATCGCGTCGTTCCTTGCTTCGTGACCGAGAAGAGCGAGGCTGAGAAGTTGGTGTGGGGCCCTCTCTGCGTCCAGAACCTCAGCAAGTACGTCCTTCGGGGCAAGGACCTGGAGGGCAAGGTGGGCGTTCTGGTGAAGGGGTGTGACGCCAGGGCCATAGTGGAGTTGGTCAAGCAGAACCAGATCGAACGCGAGAAAGTCGTGGTGGTGGGAGTTCCCTGCCAGGGCCAGGTCGACCCTCGCAAGCTGGGTCGGGAGCTGGGTGCTGCCCTGGAGCAAGTGAGCCGTGTGGAGGATGCGGGCGATGAATTCCTGGTCACGGTGGGGAAAGAGTCCCGGAAGGTAGCCAAGGAGGACGTACTGCTCGACAAGTGCTTCCATTGCCGGCACCCCCTCGCTTTTGACTATGACTTCACCTTGGGAGACGTAGTTCCCTTCGAGATCGAAGCAGAGGAGCCAGAGTACGCGGCTGTCGAGGAGCTCGAGAGTCTGCCGCTGGAGGAGCGAAGGGCTTTCTGGCAGAAGCAGTTCGGGCGGTGTATCCGCTGCAATGCGTGTCGCGAGGTCTGCTACGCATGCTACTGCGAAGAGTGCCTTTTCGACCGGAAGGTCCCTCGTTGGCTGGACAGGCCGCCGCTGCTGCCGGAGAACGAGCTCTATCATCTGATCAGGGCCGTCCATCTGGCTGGCCGGTGCATAGACTGCGGAGAGTGCGAACGGGTGTGCCCCATGAACATCCCGTTGAGCCGGCTCTACAAGAAGGTTCAGAAAGACGTCGCCGAGCTGTTCGACTACGAAGCTGGTATGGAAATCGAAACAGTTCCTCCACTGGTGAACTTCGAGCTGGATGACCAGGATCCGTTTCTGTAGGAGGGCATGGTGCAAAGAAAGAAGATCGGCAAGACCGACCTGGGCCGCTGGCTAGACAGCATAGCCACGAAGTACGAGCTGATTGGACCGGTCAAGGATGAAGAGGTGCACCTTTTCGGGCCGGTGAGCTCCAGCGCAGAGCTGGATCTGGAGTACGCCAACTCGCTCATCCCGCCTAAGAGCTTGTTCTTCCCACAAGTGGAGGGCCTGTTTGCCTTTCACAAGAGGGGAGAGGAGATCGAGCTGGAGGAGGCGAAGCCTCTGGAGAAAGACAGGGTCGTGGTTGGGATTCGGAACTGCGACGTGAGCAGTCTGGCGCTGCTGGACAGGGTGTTCCTCGATGATCTCGAAGACAGCTACTACCGCGAGAGGCGTGATAGGACAGCGCTGATCGCACTGGCTTGCCCCACGCCTCCGCGCTCCAGTTGTTTCTGTACCACATTTGGCATAGACCCTCTGTCGCCAGAGGGGAGCGATATTCTATTGACCGACGTGGGGGATTTCTACTTGGTGGATGTGGTGACGGAAAGGGGCCAGGAACTGGTGACTTTGGGCGAGAGTCTGTTCAGCGCACTGACGGAGGCCGAGGAGCAGGAGCTACAGCCGCCCCCGGTGGACATGCCGGCGCTAGACGTGGCTGAACTGAAGGAGAAGCTGGATACTCTGTGGGAGGATGAGTACTGGGACAAGCTGAGCTTGCCCTGCCTGGGGTGTGGAATCTGTACCTACGTCTGCCCGACTTGTCATTGCTTCGACATCTCCGACGTGGGATCGACGTCGGCGGGTATCCGTTACCGCTGCTGGGACTCGTGCATGTACGGCGACTTCGCGCTGATGGCGAGCGGGGAGAACGCACGTCCGAGCAGACGTGAACGGACGCGGAACCGGTACTTCCACAAGTTCAGCTCGTTCCCTTCGAGGTACGGAACAGGCTATGCCTGTGTTGGGTGTGCCAGGTGTCTCGTGCATTGCCCGGGCGGCGTGGAGATCACGGAGGTGATCAAGGATATCTTGGCCAAGGAGGGCGTAAGTGACGGATAACATCTACTTGCCTTCGATAGCCACTCTCAAGGAGGTGCGTCCGGAGACGCCCGACATCAGTACCTTCGTGGTGACTTTCGACGATCCGGAGTTGAGCGATTCGTTCACTTATCAGCCGGGACAGTTCGCGGAGTTGTCTGTTTTCGGGGTTGGGGAGTGTCCCATCGGCATCGCTTCATCTCCAACATGGAAGGACCGTCTGGAGTTCTGCGTCAGGGCGGTGGGCACGGTGACTAACGCCATTCACGATCTCGAGCCCGGGGACAAGCTGGGCGTGCGAGGACCTCTGGGCAACGGATGGCCCACAGTAGAGATCGAAGGCAAGGATCTGCTCTTCATCGGCGGCGGTATTGGCTTGCCCCCTCTGCGGTCGCTGATTCAGTACGTCCTCGACAACAGGGAGCGCTACGGAGAGGTCCAGATCGTCTACGGGGCGCGGAGTCCTCAGGATCTGGTCTACAAGGAGGAGTTGAAGCAGTGGGAAGAGCGCTCCGATGTCGATCTGGCCGTGACGGTCGACGTAGGCGACGACACCTGGGACGGTCCCGTGGGGTTCGTGCCGCCTTTCCTGAGAGAGATCAACCCATCGCCAAAGAATAGGGTAGCCTTCACCTGCGGGCCGCCGATCATGATCAGGCTGGTCGTTGGAGCGCTGGAAGAGATGGGGTACCCCTTCGCCGACATAGTGACGACGTTGGAGATGAAGATGAAGTGCGGCGTGGGCAAGTGCGGCCGCTGCAACATCGGTGACAAGTACATCTGCCGAGACGGCCCGGTGTTCACCTTCGAGGAGTTGAGGGGAATACCGGGAGCCCTCGAGGCCTGATGGGGGTCTGAACGGAATGCAGGACGCTGCTGTCGACGACTTGATGGGGAAGACCCGGGCGATCCTGTGCGTCGAGTGTGGAAAGTGTGCATCCGCTTGCCCGATGACCGAGGTCTTCGAGGACATCTCCTACGAAGTCTCGCCGCGCGGCATCGTCGAGAAAGCGCTGTTCGGCTTCGATCTGCTGACCGATGTGGGAATCTGGTTCTGTGTGACTCGTGACGTCTGCACGGAGTTGTGCCCGGCAGGGGTGAGGTTCCGTGATTTCGTTCAGGGTGTGCGCGCTCTGGCAATCGAAGAGAGGGTCACAGAACATGGTAGTTTCTGCGAACGGTGCGGCAAGTTCGTGGTCCCCAAACACACGGTGGAGTACGTGGTGGAGAGGATGAAGGGCGTGGGCGACGCGGTGGAGTATCTACGCCTATATCCGGACTGCCGGCAGTATGCGCTCACGGCGAAGCTGAAGGACATGCGCCCGGGAAGGGGCAGGGCCGGGGCGTGAAGGTACAGCTTCGCTTGATGGCGTTGCCGGCCCTGGCCAAGGCGCTGGGAGGCAAGAAGATCGAGGTGGAGTTCGCCGGAGATACGGTTGGCAATCTCGTGGACCACCTGGTGGAGCGGTATGGCCACGCTACTAGGGAGGCCCTTCTGGACGAGAAGGGCGACCTGGATGCCATAGTACAGATCCTGGTCAATGAGAAACAATGGGTGGTCCACGATGATCTGGACGTGCCTCTGAACGATGGAGACAGTGTGATATTCATGCTGCTGGTCGTGGGAGGCTGATCAGTCAGAGGGACAAACAATCAGGATGTAGAGTCAGACCGCCCTCTCAGGGGGCGGTTCTTGCGTCATGAGGAATTTGACTTGTGGGCGTAAATGTGGTATATTAGCGCTTGAGTAGAGGACCTTGACCACTCATTCCCCTGTTCTTGAGCCAGGGCACCAGGAGGATGTCGATACATAGTCCTTGTCGCGATGCCACAACGAGGTGAAAGAGATCAGTAAGACTCAAAGGATAAACGAGGCGATTAGGGCCGATGAGGTGCGCCTAATCGGGGAAAAGGGCGAGCAACTGGGCGTATTCCCGGTGAAGGAGGCCCTTGAGATCGCCAGGGGGCACAACCTGGACTTGGTCGAGGTTGCTCCCCAAGCCGAGCCTCCTGTCTGCCGCCTGTTGGACTTCGGGAAGTACAGCTACGAGAGAGCACGAAAGGCGCGGGAGGCCAGGAAGTCACAGAAGCCCGTAGAGATCAAGGAGATACGCTTCCGGCCCAAGACGGGCGAGCATGACGTGAACTTCAAGGTGAACCGCATGCGTGGCTTCCTGAAGGAGGGGTTCAAGGTCAAGGTTCGTGTGCTCTTTCGGGGGCGCGAGATCACTCACCCCGAGATTGCACAAGAGATGCTGAGCAAGGTAGCGGGCGACGTGAAAGACCTGTCTGTCGTGGAATTGTACCCTCGCATGGAAGGTAGGAGCATGTTCATGGTGCTGGCCCCGGCTGTCAAGAAGAAGCCATAGACGCCGGGAGATTTGACGGCAGGCGATGTGAGTTTGCACGGGCGCCAAGGGCGCCCGTCTGTACGCTGTGAGGGGCACACCAGGCTAGGTTCGGGAGGGCACGATGCCCAAGATGAAGACTCACAAGACGAGTGCGAAGAGGTTCACGAGAACGGCTTCAGGCAAGATACGCCGAAGCAAGATAGGCAAGAGTCATCTTCGCCGCAGGAAGCCAGGCCGCGTGCTGCGCTCCTTCGACAAGGCAGTGGAGGTGGAGGACGCAGGGAGCATCAAGCGCGTGAAGAGGCTGATACCCTACCTGGCCAAGAGGAGCTAGCAGACCCCTAGTCTGGGCATGGGTTAGCAAGGAGCATGGTGAGTTGACGAGGGTAAAGGGCGGGCCGAGAGCTCGCAGACGCCACAAGAAGGTCCTGAAGCTGACGAAAGGTCAGCGGGCGACCAAGCATTCTCTCCACAGGAGAGCACACGAGGCGATGCTGAGTGCGTTGACCAACGCCTATCGCGATCGCCGGCGCAGGAAGCGAGACTTCCGACGGCTGTGGATCTCGCGCATCAACGCGGCTTCGCGACAGCATGGGTTGCCCTACAATCGCTTCATGGCAGGCCTGAGACAGGCGGGAGTCGAGCTGGACCGTAAGGTGCTGGCAGATCTCGCCGTGAACGACGCTGAGACCTTCGCTCACCTGGTTGACGTGGCCAAGACGGTGCAGTGATCACCAGCAAGACCAACCGTAAGGTCAAGTACGTGCGATCGCTGTACCGCAGGCCTGTTCGGCAGCGGGAAAGGCGGTTCGTAGCCGAAGGCGTGCGGCTGGTAGAGGAGATGACGAAGGCGGGCCAAGAGCCCGTCTTTGCGTTTTATTGCCCAGGCATCTCCTCAGACGCCAGGGCGTTGGCCCTCGTGGAGAAGCTACGGTCTTCGAGAGCCGAGCTAGAGCCTGTGAGCGAGGATGTGATGCGGTCGATGGCGGACACGAAGACACCGCAGGGCATCCTGGCTGTGGCCTCCGTCCCGGAGCTAGATGCTGGGAGCTCACACCTGAGTCTGCTGCTGGACGGTGTGAGGGACCCTGGCAACCTGGGCACGATCCTTCGCTCGGCAGAGGCGGCGGGCGTAGGACAGGTGATCACCATGCAAGGCACTGTGGACATCTACGGTCCAAAGGTGGTGAGAGGGGCTATGGGCGCGCATTTCCGTCTGCCCATGAAGGCAGATTGTACCTGGAGCGACGTGGGGAGCATGTTGGAGGGGAGGCAGGTGCTGCTAGCCGATGCGCGCGGTGACAGGCACTATTACGAGATCGATTGGACTCAGCCCAGTGCGCTCATTGTCGGAGGAGAGGCGCATGGCCCCGGCGCAGAGGCTCGGCGGGTCTGTACCGCTACGGTGAGCATACCGATGAAAGGGGACGTCGAGTCACTGAACGTGGCTGTGGCGACCAGCATTATTCTCTTCGAGGCGGCTCATCACCTGGGCGGGGCAAGCGCGTAGGCCGAGGAGCAAGGCTGAGCCCGATGTTGACGGAGGAAGGTAGGCTACGGCACTCAGGGGCGCGGTGACTTGACTCCACTCCGGACTTGTGGTATCTGTCATGATAGTAGGCTCCCCCATCAACGTCGTCGATGGAGGGGAGCCTGTTTGTGTTTGCGAGGTCAGCATGGAGGCTACCGACACTGTGGAAGATGACTGGAGAAACACTGCTACTGGTATGAGAGACGCTTGGCGCGCTGTGAGCGGCCGCTCCGCCAGGCTGCTGGACCGTTGGCAGCCCCCCGAGCGTGTGGTACTGGTACTGACGGCACTGATTGTGGGCATCGGGGCTGGCCTGGGGGCGGTCGCCTTTCGGTGGCTGATCGGGTCTATCACCGAGTTCTCCTTCAGCGGAGTACCCTCGGCACTGGGATTGGGGGGACGCTACTACGTCGTTTTGATCCCGGCCATCGGCGGCCTCGCGGTGGGCCCGATGACGTACTTCCTGGCGCGGGAGGCCAAGGGACACGGAGTGCCGGAGGTGATGGAGGCCGTGGCTTTGAGGGGTGGTCGCATTCGACCGATCGTCGGCTTGGTCAAGGCGCTGGCTTCTTCGATATGTATAGGCACTGGAGGATCGGTGGGACGTGAGGGGCCTATCGTGCAGATAGGGTCTGCCTGGGGTTCCACAGTGGGACAGTGGCTGCACTTCTCTGACGAGCGCATTCGCAATCTGGTGGCCTGCGGCGCCGCCGGAGGGATCGCTGCTACCTTCAACGCCCCCATCGCCGGGGTCATATTCGCCCTGGAAGTGATCCTCCAGGAGTTCAGTGTGGGCTACTTCAGCACGGTCGTGATTTCTTCTGTGACCGCCAACGTGATCAGTAGGATCATGCTAGGGGACGTGCCAGCCTTCCCCGTTCCTGACTACTCTCTGACCAGCGTGTGGGAACTGCCGCTGTACGCGGTGCTGGGTGTCGTCGCTGCACTTGTGGCTACCGGATTCGTCTTTCTGCTGTACAAGGCTGAGGACGTGTTCGATGCGTGGCGCTTCCCCGAGTATCTGAAACCAGCAGTGGGAGGTCTGGCTATCGGCGTGATTGGCCTCTTCCTGCCGCAGGTCTTCGGAGTGGGGTACGAGACCATTGAGAGTGCTCTGCTGAACCAGATCGACCTGGCGCTACTGGCGGCGCTTCTCGTGGCCAAGCTCGCGGCGACCTCTATCACGCTCGGGTCCGGTGGCTCAGGGGGGGTCTTCGCTCCCGCTCTGTTCATGGGTGCGATGGTGGGTGGCGGTTATGGGCTTCTGGTGCACGAGGTCTTCCCCGGGATCACGGCCACCGGAGGCGCCTATGCACTGGTGGGTATGGCGGCTGTGTTCGCTGGGGCCGCTCGAGCACCAATGACCGCGATACTGATCATGTTCGAGATGAGCGATGACTACCTGATCATCCTGCCCCTGATGCTGAGCACGGTGGTGTGCACCTTACTGGCGGAGCATTTCAGCGCTGAATCCATCTACACGGTGAAGCTGGTCCGTCGAGGCGTGCGGTTGGCGCTAGGTCGTGACATCGACGTGATGCAGGGGGTCTTCGTTCGGGAAGCCATGACACCCTTGTCCGATCTGGACGTGGTGTATTCGAGCATGAGTGTCGAAGAACTGGCACAGAGGTTCGACGATACCCGACATCATGGTTTCCCCGTGCTGGACGACAACGGTGGACTTTGTGGGGTGGTCACCCTCAGGGATCTGGAGGAGGCCCTGCACCGCGGCGAAGCGGATACCCTGAAGGTGGGGGATATTGCCACTGTTTCCCCTGTCATTGCGTACCCCGATGAACCGCTGTGGGTGGCGCTCAAGAGGCTGGGGGTGAGGGACCTGGGCAGGTTGCCCGTGGTGGATCGTGACGACCCCCGAAGGCTCGTGGGCGTGCTGCGCCGCCGCGACGTTATCCGGGCCTACAATCTGGGTATCATGCGACGGTTGGACGCACAACAGCGGGCGGAGCGCCTTCGCTTGGGCAAGCTGGGTGGCACGCAGTTCGTGGAAATGAACATCGACGCGGAATCACCTGTTGTAGGTCGGAATCTGCTGGATATGGACTTGCCGCAGGATTGCACAGTGGTATCATTGCAGCGAGGAAGGAAGGTGATCATCCCCCATGGCGACACAGTGCTCGCGGGGGGTGACAAGGTGATCGCCTTCGCCACGGAGGAGTGTGCTCCTGCGCTCCGGGCTGTCTTCGAGGGTTCGCCCGACTTGGGTGAGCAATCGAGACAGGACTGAGCGGCGAGGACTGCTGGGGATGGGATTGGTGGATCCGGCTGCGAGGTGCCCAGGGCGGAGTGAGACCGGCCAGGGCATGATCGAGTACGCAATACTGATCACCCTCGTCGCGCTCCTGGTGCTGGGTCTGCTGTACCTCATCGGCATGCTCGTGGGCGATACTTACGCCATGGTATCGGAGGTGCTGGGCAGCCAGTGCCAGCCGGGTTTGCAGATGGTGTACGCGAACCAGCAGTTCAGCCTCGGGGAGCCACCGTCTGAGGTGATGTCCCTTACCTGGCCGGCTGGTGGGCGCATCAGCCAGCGAGCCTGGGCTTGCCATCATGCCATAGACATCGCTGCGCCCCTTGGCACTGCCATCTACGCAGCCGCGGCTGGAGAGGTGGTGAAGGCTGGCTACACCGAGTACCCGGGGTACGGCCGGATGATAGTCGTCCGCCACGAGGATGGCTATCAGACCTTGTACGGTCACCTGAGCACGTCGTACGTCCACGTTGGCGAGCACGTGGCCAGAGGAGAGCTGATCGCACGCATGGGAAGCACGGGGCGCTCCACCGGATCTCACCTCCACTTCGAGATTGCCCAGGATAGCTGGTTGCTCGATCCACTGCGCGTTCTGCCCTAGGAACGGCCAGTGGGGCTGGCTGCGGCGCGAGGGTCGGATCGGGCGGGCGATGACGTGGGGTTCAGGTGCGGACGATGAGGTCGTATATGGCCTGGAGTTCCTCTTCCGAATAGAAGTATATGACCAGCCTGCCACTCTTCCCGCTTCTGGCGAGGCTGACCTTGGTGCCCAGAGCCTGGCGGAACTTGTCTTCAAGGGCCTTCAACTGGGGCGATCTCTCCCGTGACGCCGTCTTCGGTCTCGGCTCCTTTGCCATGCGCCGTATCATCTGCTCGGTCTGACGGACGTTCAGATCACCCTGCACGATGGTGTGAAGGGCCGCCAACTGTGCCTTCGCTGATTCCAGACGCAGGAGGGCGCGTGCGTGACCTTCGGTGATCTGTCCCTTGAGGAGCGAGTTCTTCACCTCATCGTGTAGCTTGAGCAGGCGCAGGGTATTGGACACGGTGACGCGGTTCTTACCCACTTTGTCTGCAACCTGCTGTTGGGTCATGCCGAACTCTTCGACGAGTTGATGGTAAGCGGATGCCGCCTCCAAAGGGTTGAGGTCCTCTCTCTGGAGGTTCTCCACCAGCGCCAGTTCCAGCATCTGCTGAGGAGTGGCCTCGCGAACGACCACGGGCACGACCTCGAGACCAGCTAGCTGGGCTGCGCGCCAGCGTCTCTCTCCTACCAGAAGCTGGTATCCTCCCTCTGCCTCCGTGACTACGAGGGGTTGGACGAGGCCCTGCTCGCTGATGGAGTCTGCTAGCTCCTGTAGGGCCTGCGGATCGAGCGCCTGGCGGGGCTGTCTTGGGTTGGGGACGATGCTCTCGACTGCCACCTCCGTCACACCGGCAGCGGAGGGGATCAAAGCCTCCAGCCCCTTGCCCAGTCCTCGTCTCTCTCCAGGCATTAGCTACCTCCTGTAGGGTCCCTTCTTAAGAGAAACTCCTTTGCTAGAGCCTCGTAGGCCAGTGCTCCACTGGACTTGGGTGCGTAGTTGAGAATGGTCTCGCCGTAGCTGGGAGCCTCGCTCAGGCGGACGTTTCGTGGGATGATGGTGGAGAACACTTTGTTGGCGAAGTACTTACGCACCTCGTCTACCACCTGTTGGGCGATCTTGGTGCGTACGTCGTACATGGTCATGATCAGCCCGGCGATCTTCAATTGTGGGTTCAGCTCCCTGCGCACCAGATTGATGGTGTGGACCAGTTGTCCCAGCCCCTCCAGGGAAAGGTACTCACACTGCACGGGGATGAAGACACCCTCGGTTGCTGTCAAGGCGTTTACGGTCAGGATGCCCAGGCTGGGGGGCGAGTCCACGAAGATGTAGTCGTACCCTCTGTCGACGGTAGCCAGGGTCTTGCGCAGCAGATGAGTGCGCTCTGGGAGGCGTACCAGCTCTACCGTGGCCCCAGCAAGCGATGGCGCGGAAGGCACCAGCTCCAGGCCAGCTCTCTCGATGTGCATGATGATCCGGCTGAGAGGTACTTGTTGGATGAGGGCCTCGTAGATGGACAAACGGACGTGGTTCTTGTCCACGCCTAGGCTGCTGGTGGCATTGGCCTGCGGGTCGATGTCCACGAGCAGCACTTTCTTGCCTCTGGCAGCTAGATATGCCGCCAGGTTGATGGCGGTGGTGGTTTTGCCCACGCCCCCCTTCTGGTTGGCAAATGCGTACGTGTGCATCAAGATGTGTTCTTCATGAGGGCTTCTATCTGACCCCGATGAGGGACCGAGGTGATGCCCGCGGTCTTGGTGGACAGGGAGGCCGCAGCGTTGGCGAACCGCATGGCCTCCTCCGGGTTCTCGGTCTCTTCGAATCTGACCAGGAAGGCGGCGGCGAAGACGTCCCCGGCCCCCGTGGGATCGAGGGCCTCGGTCGCGGGCGCAGGGAAACGGGCAGCCCGTCCCTGGAGGTGCAGTGTCGCCCCGAGGGCGCCCTCTGTCACCACGGCCAGGCGAGGAAGGCCCAGTTGTCCTCTGAGGGCGCTGGCCTCACCGACCAGGTCCTCGTCGCTAACGAACAGCGCGTCTACACGCTGGAGGAAGGCCTGGGCGCCGATCCACCGACGAGGGAAGACCCGACCGTGGCTATCCCATTGCCTGAGCCAACCCTGTGGGGTGAGACCTAGAAGCGACTCTGGGAACAGATCTATCATCTCCTCGTCGAATTCGTCCGCGATGGGGCCCAGATGAACGATGGGAACCTGGGTCCATTCAGCGGGGATGCTGCCGGTTTCTATCCTGTGAGCGATGGGCTGTACGTACTGGCGTCGGCCTTCGGCCTCGTGTTCGTTGACGAACGTCGTCGTGACCGGCGATGGTAGACAGACCAACTCTATGCCGTGCAAGAGCGGATCCAGCGCCAGGTCTGGGCCCGCACTGGTGACTACGGCTGCTCTCCTCCCCAGGTTCCTCGCCGTGAGAGCGGAATAGGCTGCCGTGCCGCCCAGCAGCCAGCCCTCTGGATTCAGATCTTTCGCCACGTGGCCGACTACCAGAAAGTCGGGTTGTTCCACGGCTCAACCCCTGGGTTGGCGCGACTAGGCTGCCTCCGATTCTCGACGTCGTGCTGATGCCAGCCTCTCGTTGTGACGCGTAATCGCGGCCGAGAGAAGGCCGAGGAAGAGAGGGTGCGGTCGATTGGGACGGGACTTGAACTCTGGATGGAATTGGGAAGCCACCATCCAGGGATGATCCTCCAACTCGACGATCTCGACGAGATCGCGGCCATCAAGGATACCACTCGCTATGAGCCCTCGGGCAGCCAGCATGTCCCGATACCGATCGTTGAACTCGAACCGATGACGGTGGCGCTCTTGCGCCATAGCCTGACCGTATGCTCTGGCGGCACGGGTGCCCGGAGCTAGACGGCAGGGATAGCTGCCCAACCGCATGGTGCCACCCTTGTGCGAGACCTGCCGCTGCTCAGGCAGGAGGTCTATCACGGGATGCGGTGTGTGTGGGTCGAACTCTGTGCTGTTGGCTCCGGCAAGCCCGGCCACTGAACGAGCGAACTCGAGGACCATCACCTGCAACCCCAGACAGAGCCCGAGAAACGGGATCTTGTGCTCTCGTGCATATCGAGCAGCAGCTATCTTGCCCTCGATGCCTCTGTACCCGAAGCCGCCGGGAACAACGATGCCGTCTACGGCCTCCAGGTGCACCTGTGGATCCTGCTGCAAGAGTTCCGACTCGACCCAGTCGATGTCCACGCCGACGCTGTGGTGGGCGCCTGCATGGTAGAGGGCTTCCCTCACACTCATGTAGGCGTCGACTAGCTCCACATACTTGCCCACCAGAGCCACCTTGACCCGGTGCTTGGGCTTCTTGATTCGATCTACTACACCGCGCCATTCTTCCAGGTCCGGCTGGCCCTGCGGAAGGCCGAACTTCTCCATTACCAATTCACCGAGGCCAGCCTCCTCCATGATCAAGGGAACCTCATACATGGTCTCGGCGCTTACCAGAGGTATTACGGCTGACTCGTCAACATCGCAGAAGAGGGACACTTTGGCGCGAATGCCATCGGACAGGTAGGAATCAGCACGGAGAAGGATGAAATCGGGCTGGATGCCCATGCCCCGGAGCTCCTTGACGCTGTGCTGAGTGGGCTTGGTCTTCAGTTCGCCGGTGACCGCGAGGCGAGGGAGCAGCGTCACGTGGCCATACATGACGTTCTGGCGCCCGATGTCGCTGCGCATCTGCCGCAGGGCCTCGATGAAGGGCAGGCCCTCGATGTCTCCTATGGTGCCGCCCACCTCAACGATGACCACATCCGCACCGCTCTCCTCGGCCACCTGAAGCACGCGCCGCTTGATCTCATCAGTGATGTGGGGAATGATCTGCACCGTACTCCCGAGATAGTCGCCTCTTCGCTCGCTGGCGATGACAGCGGAATAGACCTGACCTGTGGTCACGTTGCTGGAACTGGTGAGATTCTGATCGATGAAACGCTCGTAGTGGCCCAGATCGAGGTCGGTCTCCGAGCCGTCTTCGGTGACGAAGACCTCGCCGTGCTGATAGGGCGACATGGTCCCCGCATCCACATTCAGGTAGGGATCCAGTTTCTGAATACACACGGAGACGCCCCTACTCTTCAGGATGCGACCGATGGATGCAGCGGCTACGCCCTTGCCGACGGACGATACGACGCCACCCGTACAGAAAACGAACTTGGTCACGTGTTGTACCCTTTCTTCGAATGGCGAGGCCCCGGTCTGTGGCTGTGGGGGGCAATCGCCGCTATTATAACACGGCTGGAGGGGAGTGGCAATGGTCTTACGGGGGGCGTGGGAGAACGAGTACTCCATGGGCATGAGAAACCGCCCCCTCTGCCGGGCGCCGGCGCCCTCCTTTGCTGGAGCGCGGCCCCGGGAAACGGTGGCGAGCAAGCGTTCTCAGACCGCCTGGCGGAATACCCATGGTGGTCGGCACGGACCTGATGTTGGGCAATTGGTGGTGTCTGTGCTAGCATTGGCTGGCCCTTCTGGGAGAGGTATGCGCGGTGACTGAACAGACTGCGAGTGTCAAGGTACGGTATAGCCGGGAACTGAGTACCGCTCGCGTGGTGTCGCTCAGTCTGGCCATTCTGATGGCAACAGCGGTCTTCGCTGTGCAGGGATCGGTGATGGAGGCGGCAGGCCCGGCTGCGGCGGTGTCGTACCTCATGGCAGGCGTGATAGTTTGCCTGACCCTCCTGTGCTACGTCGAACTGCTCACGTCGAGCGGGCGCGAAGGAGGGGCCTATACCCTGCTCTCGGAGGCGACCAGGGGACCGGTAGCATTCCTGACCGGTTGGTCGGTCCTCCTGGGCAGTCTGCTCCTCTGTGCGCTGCTGGCTCTGGGTTTTGCCGCGATTATGGGCACCATCTTCGATGCTTACCTGGGCGTGGACTTGCCTGAGCCGCTGTTGGCCGCGCTGCTTACCCTGCTCATCGCAGCATACAATGTCCTGGGAGGTTGGAGCCACCGACGGGCCCGTGACGTGGTCACCTGGGTGGCTTTCGCAGCTTTGCTGCTGCTGTGCGTCCTATGTCTGCCGCGCATTCAGTTGCAGAACTACCGGCCTTTCTCTCCCTACGGCTACCTCGGTGTGCAGTCTGGCCTCTCGCTGCTCCTGATCGGTTTCTTGGCCTTCGAATCGGTGCCCCTGGCCGTCTCCGAGATTAGGGAGCCCAGACGGGCCGTCCCGCGGGCTTTCTTCGCCACTATAAGCCTGGGAACCTTCTTGTTCGTGGCTGTGGCCCTTGC
>Ga0315534_1001557_pt1 | contig 15772 bp, 14 predicted proteins | sample SalMarSW160240MG_FD_203094 | JGI IMG/M metagenome (GOLD analysis project Ga0315534, IMG submission 203094) | Salt marsh sediment microbial communities from the Plum Island Ecosystem LTER, Massachusetts, United States - Salt Marsh Sediment SW1602-40 ... | reverse complement strand
CGCCAGGACCCGCGACGCCGTGCACGCCTTCTTCGTGAGCATCGCAGTCGGGTTGGCGATCCCGCACCCGGCGGGTCGACAAGATCGCCAATCATGACCGCCTATCGTCAGCAGGCGCTCGCCTGCGCCGCCTCGCTCGCCGGGGGCCCGCGCCGCACTCGGGAGATTCGCTCAGCCATCCCCAATGCCTCCAGCATTCTGCTGCGCAATGTCTACGGCTGGTTCACCCGGATCAAGCGGGGCGTTTACGCGCTGACGCCCGAAGGCACCTCGGCGCTCGCGCGCTGGCCCCAGACTGACATGGCCGCGGTAACGTCCGCCGGCTCCCGAATACACCACCGTCAGCACAGTGCCGTTCCGGCCTGAGTCGAGGATGCACGAGGACGGAGCCGCCCCTCCAGCTTCGATCCGCCCTGACATGTTCCGGCCAGCGATAGCGACAGCTTTTTTCTGCCGCGGATCACGACCAGTTTTCTTGCCCACGATTGCCGTGCGTCCGGCCGCCTCCGGCGAGGCCAACATTTTCTGCTCCGCCTTCGAGACCGACCGTCACGCCGGATTACAATTGACGGAAAGTATGTGCCACTTCCGGACTCATGCAGTGCAGCAACCTCACCGTCTATTCGATTACCTCGTCGGCGCGGGCGAGCAACACCAGAGGCACGTCGAAGCCGAGGCCCTTGGCCGTCTTGAGATTGATCACCATACCGCGAACGCGAGCAGCACCATCACTGGGATGCTCATCGCATGCTCCAACCCCTTCAGCAGGCGGCTAAGCATCCAACGCCTCGCAGCAGTGCACGGCATGGCCTCTCAAGATCACAGCGCCTGTGATCACCGAGCGTGTGAGCCCAATATCCTTGAGTTCGCGATCAGTCATCGAGTGCAGCCGCGCAATAGCCGCCTGCTCGGCTTTCCAACTCCTATAAGCCACCAGCCAGCGCCTCAAGGGGGCAACCACCCTCTTGGCCCAGAACTGCCTTGCTATGCCTTGCGGCACAGCGTTCCCGCTCGGAACCGCTCGCATAATCATCACCAGCCATCCATTTTTTTTGATGTCTGCTCAGGTCAGACCGCACCTGATTCAACGTCGCGTGCCGGCTGATATAGTCGGGAGCCCGATGCGGACGAATGACGTATGCGCCGGATTTCTTGCTCGGGACGCCGGAAAGCGGTTTCCCGGCCTATGGTTCAGACGTGTTGCGGGTCAGTCGTCTGAAGCGGGTGTCTTCTTGTATGGGGAGATAATCCGGCTGACCTGCGAGAAAGCTCGACTGTGTCGAGTCATCTTGCTTTACGACAACGGCGTCAACAAAGGCATGATTGCGCAGATCAAAACAGAGAGCCCGGTGTTTATTTCAGAACGGCGCTCGCTGGCCGGGTTCATGCATTAAGCTCGAACACACAGACTCCGTCAGATCAGTGGCGTGAACCCAGCCGTCGAAGGTTTAACCTCGACATGTCCTAACTGTTTGAACGCCGCCACGTGGCTGGCGCCACACCGAACGCCTTCTTGAAAGCGCGGGAGAATGCGGCCTCCGATTCGTAGCCGACAATCTCAGCAACCTGTGCAAGGGACGCGTTGGTGTTGCGGAGCTTCTCAGCCGCGACCTGCATGCGCCAACTGGCGAGGTAGTGCATCGGCGGCAAGCCAATCAGACGAATGAAGCGGTCTGCCAGTGCCGAACGCGATAGGCCGACTTCACGGCCAAGGTCTTCGACGGTCCAACGCCGGGTGATGTCGCGGTGTAGCAGCGCAAGTGCTCGCGCGACGTAAGGTTCGCGCAGACCGGCAAACCATCCGGTCTGGCCATCCGGCAGGCCTTCCACGTAACGCCGCACCGTCTCCACGAACAACAGCTCCGAAAGCTTGGCCAGAGCGGCCTCCGATCCGGGACGACCAGCAGAGACCTCCTCCGCGGCGTATTGGAACGTCGAGCGAATCCATTCCGCGGCTCCGCCTTGTTCGACCTTGAGTTTGAGCAAGGACGGCAGACTCGAGATTACCGGATTGCCTTCGGCGCTGGCGCAACCGAGGAACCCGCAGACCATCCGAGTACATCTACCGGTGCCGCCATGATGGATGGCGAACAGCCCACCGTCCTTGGGTGGGTGGATAATATCGCTGCCCGCCACCGGCGGCAGGCTCAGGTCGCTGCCGATTAGATGCAGGTCATTGCGCGGCAGCAGAACGATTTCGCCGGCCCCAATCACGAGGCCTTCGCCTTTCTCACCCTCAATTCGGATCCGAAAGTCGCCCTCGACGACGTAGTGATAAATAATCAGGTGGGACGCAGGCCCGACGGCGGGCGCGCAATGCTCGGGTGCGACGCGCGCTGCAATGCACCACGGCGCGAAGAACTCGGCGTGCAAGAACACGCCGCCGGTCAAATGCGCCACCCTTAAGACATCGGATAACGCGTCCATACCTGCTTTTACCAGGATCCGGTGTTTCGGTCATGTCTCTCGGTGGGCCGGTCATAGATTGCGGCTGCCAGCCGACTTACAGAGGGTCGTATCAGCCGACTGGTTCGTCTCTCTGTCGGCACGTCACTCCGGGAGAGGAAACGCGAAGATGAATGCAATTGAAAAGGTCGCCAATAGCGAACGGTATGCGCGCTGCGTTCAAACGTCCAAGCGAGTGCGATGGGACATTGAGGAAGACGTAATCCGAGGCCGCCGCTTCGACGCCGCCCATAAGTTCCTTCCGGACGGGCTTTCCCTGACCGACGCTTTCACGAGCCTTACGGCTGATGAGAAGCGGTTTGTCAGTCAGATTCAGGGACGCACTTACGCCAATGTCTTTGGACTGGTCGAGCGCTTCATCAATGCCAAGGTGCTGGAACTAAGCCACGAGCACTGGTTCGGCGACCAGGTTGCGCTCGAAGCGTTGGTTCGCTTCAGTGACGAGGAGTTGAAGCACCAGGCTCTGTTCCGCCGCATCGACGCGATGGTCGGCGAGGTGTTGCCTGACGGCTATCGCTTCGACATCGACCCCAACGCCGTCGCTCGGGCGGTGCTCGGCAAGAGTACATGGGCGGTGCTGGCTCTGACGCTGGACATCGAGTTGTTCACTCAACTGCACTATCGACAGAGCATCGAGCCAGACTCCCAACTCTCCGAACTGTTCAAGGACGTGTTCCTCTATCACTGGAAGGAGGAAAGCCGGCACGCGATCCTCGACGAACTCGAGTGGGTGCGCCACGACGCCGGGCTAACAGCGGAGCAACGCGACCGGGCGATTGACGAGTTCATCGAGCTGGTCGTCGCAGTGGACGGCATTCTGCAAGCCCAAGCCAAGGCCGATACGGGTTACTTTGTGGCGAAGTGCGGCCGCACGGTCCGACAGGCTGAGGAGCATGCGATTGAGGACGCTTTTCTCAAGGCCTACCGCTGGCAATACATCCATTCGGGTGCCCAGCACCCTCACTTCGGGAAGGTGCTTTCCAGCCTGATCACCGAGAACCAAGGCCAGCGCATTCAGGCAGCGCTTGCCACGCTCCACTAATTCAGCGGGAGAATCTCATCATCACCCAGCAGGAAGGAAGGCTTATCATGGTTGCCCAAACGAAGATCGCCGAACCAACTGTCGTCAATGGCATCAACGTCGACGAACTGTTTGCTCTGATAGAAGGCGTCAGGCGCGACGCCGCAAAAGGCAAGACAAACTGGCGTGTCAAAACGACATGGCAAGGCCAAACACGCAGCCGTGCGCAAGTCGAGGCCTTCGAAATCGGCGGAGAGCGGGTGCCACGTCGATTCGCGATCGATATCGACGAGCCCTGCGAATTGGGCGGAACGAATAGGTTTGCCAATCCGCAGGAGCACCTTTTGGCGGCGCTCAACGCCTGCATGATGGTGGGGTACGCGGCGCAGTGCGCGGTGCGTGGAATCACCCTCGAAAGTCTGGAGATCGAGACCGACGGTGAGATCGACCTCCGCGGCTTCCTCGGGATCGATCCCGCCGTGCCGCCCGGGTACGAAAACCTGCGCTACGTCGTCCGCATCAAGGGTAGCGGGACCAGCGAAGAATTCACTGAGATCCACGAGGCGGTGATGGCAACCTCGCCCAACTTTTACAACGTGTCCCGGCCCGTGGTCCTCAAACCGACCCTCATCGTCGAGTGATGGGGTAGAATTTGAGATATCGATGGATCCCGCGCGTCATTTGGCGACACCAGCGCGGCGAGCACGCCGCGCTGACATGTGCCAAGCGGATTCCATCGGAGTCGTGGCGGGATGGAGTGCTTAGTGGCCTCGTTCTGATCTCTTCGTTTTCGCCTCGGACCGGTATGTCAGTTAGGACAAGGCCATGATCGTCTGCTCCTGCAACGTGTTCAGTGACCATCAGCTTCGGTCGGTTGCTGTGAAGGCCAGTAGCCGGCCACGGATGAGCGAGATCTATGGCCACTTCGGTATCAGGGCGCAGTGCGGCCGGTGCGCCCACACAATAAAGCGGATCATGGCGGAGATGCCAAACTGGGCAACCAGTTGTGAGCGCGATCGAGAACTGCTGAACGGGATAAAATTGACATACGCGTCGGATACCACATGATCATTGGAATTCTCGTTGCTGATGACCTGCCGACTTTCTAATCCAAAGTTCACCGCCAAGCGCAGCTGCGTTGCAACATACAAACTTGGTCCAGGACCGTTGTGAGTCACGGGCTGCCGTTTCGCCATTCACTCGGCGATCGGCCGACAAACTTTTTGAAAGCTCGGCTGAATGCAGCTTCGGATTCGTAGCCGACGTCATGAGCCACAGCGGCAACCCTGGCCCTGGGGTCATCAGCCAGACGCTTGGCGGCGATCTGCATGCGCCATTGGGTCAGATACTGAATCGGCGGACAGCCCACCAAGTGGGTAAATCGATCGGCTAACGCGGAGCGTGAGGCAGCGGCTTCCGAGGCGAGTTCCTCCAATGTCCAGTCGTAGGACGGCCGCGCATGCAATAATGTCAGCGCGCGGCCGACCAACGGATCACGCAATCCCGCGAGCCAGCCGGTGTTGTCGTTGGCAAGCTGGTTCATGTGCAACCGAATGACCTCGACGAACATTAGTTCCGAAAGCCGGTTAAGAACGCTTTGGCTGCCTGCCCGCTTGTTGCCCGTTTCCGCGGTGGCGAACCGGATGAATTGCTCGAGCAGACTGTGTGAACCTTGTGATGTGGCGCGGCTTGCCCGCGTGAAGCGTGGCAGCGAGTTCAGCAGCGGATTGAAGGGACGAGCGTCGCAACTGAAAAAACCACACACCAGATGGGTTTCGCTCGGACCGTCGCCGCCGGTTCGTAGCGCGAAAGGCAATGCGTTGGCATCCTCGGGCCGGCGGTAGATGTCGAAATTTGGTTCCGCGCGCATACCCGGGGAGCTCGAAACCACATGGGGGTCCCCATGCGGGATCACCGCTATGTCCCCTTCCTCGAGCCTGACTGGTTCGAACTTGAGATCATCTCCGACCAGCGATATCCAGCACGAGCCGCGGGTAACGACATGATACTCGATTGCATGCTGAGCGCCGGGCGTGACCTCATTGGCAACCTGTGCCGCCGGTGGCGCTTCCGCGACCCACGGCGATTTGGCGGTGACGTCAAAAAAGACCGACCCCGACAAATGCACAGCTGAAAGGACGTCCGATAACGCGTCCGTGCTCATCGGCTTAATCCTTCGAAGAACGATGGCGGCATCCGCGCAGCAAGGTCCTGGACGCAGAAGCAAGCCTCTCGGACAATCGGTCAAGGACGATAGCGAATCTGGATGTGCGAGCAAGAGAGCCGGCAGCGCAATCATTCAGCTCAGGCGGCGATTGACGTAGGAGTCACACGAAGGTCGCGCGCGATGTGCGCCTCGTACACCGCCCTCGGCTCTGGTCTTTGAGGAGAATCACTATGACGACGGTCATTGAATGCCGCCCGCCTGTCGCCGCAACGGAGGCAAATACCTTCGCGATCAGAACGCTTGACGGCTCGATCAAAAGCATCCCGCAGGACATGGTCGCAGCTTTGCGGGGCAAGCTGCGTGGCGGCGTCGTTTCGCCTGGAGAGGACGGCTACGACGCCGCCCGCAGTATCTGGAACGCCATGGTCGACCGGCGGCCTGGCCTCGTGGTGCGCTGCCTGGGCGCCGCTGACGTGATCGAAGCGATCAAGCTGGCACATGAGGAAAAGCTGCTCGTCGCGGTACGCAGCGGTGGCCACAACATTGCTGGCAACGCGGTCTGTGACGGTGGTCTGATGATCGATCTTTCGCTTATGAGATCGGTGCGAGTAGACCGCGCGGCGAAACGTGCGTGGGTCGAGCCGGGGGTGACGCTCGCCGACGTTGACAAAGAAACCCAGCCTTTCGGGTTGGTAGTGCCGACGGGAATCAACTCTACGACCGGCATTGCCGGGCTGACTCTTGGCGGCGGGTTCGGCTGGATCACGCGCAAGTTTGGCCTAACCATCGAAGGTGGTAGGCGTTCCTACCGCCAGCGATGTCCGAGTCGGGTCAACAACAGACTCCCCGCAGCGCAGCATGTCTTTGGCGAAGCGCAGATTGACCACAAGCTCGTCGACTGTTCGATCGGAATAATGACGGTCGCGCGTCCTTCGGTCTGCCCCTATCTGCCCCTGTCCAGACCTTCCCAGCTGTGGTTGACGGGGATATGCTCAATGCGGACCAACGCGGGTCCTTATGTCCCGGGAGAAGGGAACATGCGAGGGAGCGGCGGCACCGGCCAGCCGACAAAGCCACAGCGCCGAAAACCGGGACGCTCGAAGTCGCAAAAAGAAGCCACGACGGTGGCAGTCGGGCTCGAGCCTTCCGTTGCCGAACCACGGGAGCAAATCGCCTCTCTCACGCGCGAATTGAGCGAGGCACGAGAGCAGCAGACGGCAACGGCTGAAGTCCTTAATGTGATCAGCCGTTCAGCCTTTCAGCTCCAGCCTGTGCTGGACACCATCGTTCAAACTGCGAGCCACCTCTGCAATGCAGAAACCGCGTTGATCTTCATGTTCCGTGAGGAGAAGTTACACCTCGTCGCTACGAATAATGCTTCCGATGCATTCATCAATTATATCACGACGCATCCCCTCCTCCCGGACCGCGGTTCTCTCGCCGGCCGAACTTTTGTTGAGCAGAAAACGGTTCACATAGCGGATTGCCTAGCCGATCCCGAATATACCGTCCTCGATTACCAAACCATCGGCAAGTACCGCTCGATGCTCGGGGTTCCCTTGCTGCGCGAGGGTGCCCCGATCGGCATCATCTCCCTCTTGCGAACGGTGGTTATGCCATTCACCGATAGGCAGATTGATCTCGTCAAGACGTTCGCCGACCAGGCGGTGATCGCCATTGAGAATGCGCGGTTGTTTGAGGCCGAGCAGCAGCACACGCGCGAGCTGACCGAGGCACTGCAGCAGCAGACGGCCACTGCCGAGGTCCTGAAGGTTATCAGCCGGTCGACCTTCGATCTGCAAACGGTGCTCGATACGCTCATGGAGTCGGCGACGCGGCTGTGCGACGCCGATCATGCCTGGTTGTTCGAACGGGAAGATGAAGGTCTTCGGTGGGTCGCCAGCTTCGGCCATGCGACTGAGGTGCACGCGCAGATTAAAGAACATTTTTTGACTCTACTGGTGCCGCTGGATCGAGGCAGCGTTAGTGGGCGAACCACTTTGGAGGGGAGGGTGGTCCACGTTCCCGATGTGCTGACGGACCCCGATTATGTCTGGAGCGGCGCCCTAAAGGCTCAACAGATTGGTAACTATCGAGCCGCACTTGGCGTGCCGCTCTTGCGCCAGGGTCGAGTTGTCGGGGTGATCTTCATTACCAAGACTGTACCGGAGCCGTTTACTGCGAAACAGATCGAAGTGGTGACGACCTTTGCCGATCAGGCGGTCATCGCGATCGAGAATACCCGCCTGCTCAACGAGCTGCGCGAGTCACTGCAGCAACAAACTGCGACCGCCGACGTTCTCAAGGTCATCAGCCAGTCGACGTTTCAGGTCCAGCCGGTGTTCGACGCCATTGTCCAGACTGCAAGCCACCTCTGTGACGCAGAATGGGCGTTGATTTTCATGATCCGCGACGATCAGTACCACGTTATCGCGGCAAACAATGCTTCCGACGAATTCGTCAAATATGTCTCTGCGCATCCCATTCCGCCGGGAAGCGGCTCTCTTATTGGCCGAACTGTCCTTGGACAAAAAACAGTGCACATGCCCGATTGCCTAGCTGATCCCGAGTACAGGTCCCAAGACTACCAAGCGATCGGCAAATACCGTTCAATGCTCGGCGTTCCGTTGCTGCGTGAGGGTCTTGTTATCGGTGTCATCGGCCTCTTTCGCACTGCTGTTATTCCATTCACTGATCAGCAGATCGATCTCGTCGAGACGTTCGCCGACCAGGCGGTGATCGCCATTGAAAACGCACGACTGTTCGATGAGGTGCGGGCGCGCACGGACGAGCTTTCCGAGGCGCTTCGGCAGCAGACCGCCACGGCCGAGGTGCTTCAGGTTATCAGCCGCTCAGCATTCGATCTGCAGCCGGTGTTCGATACCGTGGCGGAAAGCTCCGTAAAGCTGTGCGACGCCGAGAGGGCAGTTATCAACCGCTACGATGGCGAGTTGCTGCGCATAGTGGCAGCCTTCAATACTCCTCCCGAGTTCAAAGGGTGGTTGGCGCGACACCCAATCCGGCCTGGGCGGCAGAGTGCTGCAGCTCGCGCCGCGCTTGAACGCCGAACAGTTCACATTCCCGATTGCCAGACCGATCCAGAGTACTCCTATGAGGCGAAAGATGTTGAGCCGGTCCGCACAGTCGTCGCTGTGCCGATCCTCAAAGGCGATGACTTGCTGGGAGTCATAGTGATCTATCGGTTCGAAGTCCGCCCCTTCACGGACAAGCAGATCGCCCTTATCGAAACATTCGCCGACCAGTCGGCAATCGCCATAGAGAATGCGCGGCTATTCGAAGAGGTTCAGCAGCGCACCGAGGCTCTGACCGAATCGCTGCGGCAGCAGACAGCGACGGCCGACGTGCTCAAGGTCATTAGTCGTTCCACCTTTGACTTGCCGACGGTGCTGCGAACGCTGGTCGAATCGGCCGCCCGGCTGTGTGAGGCGGAGAAAGCCAATATCATCCGCCAGAAAGGCGGGGGCCTCCATGTAACCGAGGCTTACGGGTACTCTCAGGAATTCATTGAAGCCGTTGAAGACATGCCCATCGAGCCGACATCGGGGCTGGCCTCGGGACGGGCCTTGCTAGAGGGCCAAATCGTTCACATTCCCGACGTCGAAGCCGACCCCGAATACACATTCACGGCGAAGAGATTGGCCGATATTCGCACCATCCTCGCGGTTCCCATGCTGCGCGAGGGCGAAGCGATCGGCGTCCTCGTCCTGACGCGTTCGGACGTCCAGCCGTTCACGGACAAGCAGATCGAAACGGCATCGACCTTTGCCGACCAGGCGGCGATCGCGATCGAGAACGTGCGTCTGTTCGAAAGCGTGGAAACGCGCACGCGCGAATTGGCGACATCGCTGGAGGAATTGCGAACCGCACAAGACCGCCTGGTGCAGACCGAGAAGCTCGCCTCGCTCGGCCAATTGACCGCCGGCATCGCCCACGAAATCAAGAACCCGCTCAATTTCGTCAACAATTTCTCAGCGCTCGCGATCGACCTCATCGGCGAATTGGAGGAGGCGCTGCAGGCCGCGCGTCTCGACGACAAGGTCAAGGCGCAGATCGCCGAGCTTGCCGACATGCTCAAAGGCAACCTCGGCAAGGTGGTCGAGCATGGCAAACGCGCCGATTCGATCGTCAAGAACATGCTGCTGCATTCCCGGCAGGAGGCCGGCGAACATCGGCCGGTCGACATCAATGCCCTGATCGCCGAGAGCCTCAATCTCGCTTATCACGGCGCGCGGGCGGCTAAGCAGGGCTTCAATATCACCCTGGAACAGTCTCTCGACCCGGCCGCCGGCGTGGTGGATGTGTTTCCCCAGGAAATTACCCGGGTCGTGCTCAATTTGATCTCCAATGGCTTCTATGCGGCGGCGAAGCGGAAGGCCGAGACGAACAGCGAGACTTATGAGCCCACTCTGACCGCGACGACCAGAAACCTCGGCGACAGCGTGGAGATCAGGATACGGGACAACGGCACTGGCATCCCCGCCGAGGTCAAAGAGAAGATGTTCAATCCCTTCTTTACGACGAAGCCGGCGGGCGAGGGCACGGGGCTCGGCCTGTCACTGAGCTACGACATCATCGTCAAGCAGCACGGCGGTTCTATCAAAGTCGATACCCAGGCTGGCGAGTTCACCGAATTCACGATCGTTTTGCCACGCGTGGCGGCGTCGGTTGCCAATTCAGGAGAACGTCGGTGAGCTTCCTCATTCTGGTGGTCGACGACGAGCCGGACGTTGAATTGTTGTTTCGTCAGCAATTCCGGCGCGACCTGCGGGACGGCCGCTTTGCCATGGAGTTTGCCCAGTCGGCGCAAGGCGCGCTTCAGCTTATCACTGATGCGACGAACACGTCGCTGATCCTGATCCTCTCCGACATCAATATGCCGGGGATGAGCGGCCTTGAGCTTCTGCCTCAGGCGAAGGCCGCGCGGCCGGACGTTCCCGTCATCATGATCACCGCCTATGGCGATGCCGACACCAGGCGCAAGGCGCTGGCCAACGGCGCCGACGCTTTCCTGACCAAGCCGATCGATTTTGCCATCGTCCGGGGCGAAATCGATATGCGCGTCGGACCCACCGCATGACCGCTCGCATCCTGGTTGTCGACGACGAGCCGGACCTGGAAACCTTATTGATCCAGAAGTTTCGGCATCAGATTCGCGGTGGTGAAGTCTGTTTCCTGTTCGCCCGTGACGGCGTCGAGGCATTGGCCAAGCTGGAGGAAGACCGCGACGTCGATATGGTGGTGACCGACATTAACATGCCGCGGATGGACGGGTTGTCGCTGCTTCAGAAGCTCCAGGAGAAAGAGGAGAGGCTCTCGACCATCATTGTCTCGGCCTATGGCGACATGGCGAATATCCGCACTGCGATGAACCGCGGCGCGTTCGATTTCCTAACCAAACCCATAGATTTTCCTGATCTTGAAGCCACGATCGCCAAGACTATCCGGCACGTGGAATTCCTGCGCGAGGCGCGCCGCGTCAATGCGCATCTCGCGCGGCTCGAGGCAGAGCTTGAGGCCGCGCACAAGCTGCAGATGGCGATGGTCCCTCGGTCGTTTCCGGTCCCGAGCGCGGACTTCCCGATCGAACTGGTCGCCAGCATGGAGCCGGCGCGGGAAGTGGGCGGCGATCTCTATGATTTCTTCACTACCCCGGACGGCATCCTATGCTTCCTGGTGGGTGACGTGTCCGGCAAAGGCATGCCTGCGGCGCTGTTCATGGCGCGTGCCAAGAGCCTAATCCACATCGCGACCGAGCTCATGCGGGCGGCGAGTGGAGCGTCGGCGAGGCCGTCCGATATCATCGCGCGCGTGAACCGCGAGCTCTGCCAGGACAACAGCGATATGATGTTCATCACCCTGTTCTTTGCTATGCTCGCGCCGCAAACCGGCGAACTTGAGTTTTGCAACGCTGGCCACAACGCGCCGTATCGGATTAACGACGAAGGGCTGCAGGCGATCGAAGGCGCCAAGGGTCTCATCCTAGGGATTCAGCCAGACGCCGTTTATGCGACCGGGCACCTCTCACTGGCGCCGGGTGAATGCGTCTTCGTATTTACCGACGGAGTAACCGAGGCCAACGATCCGAGGGGCGAGATGTTTTCTGAGGCGCGGCTGGAAGCAGTGCTGCGCGGTTCCTACGGGCGCTCGAGCGCGCTGCTCCTTGAGACAGTCGCTGCGAGGCTGCGCAGCTTTGTCGGCAGCGCGGCTCCCTCCGATGATATCACCATGATGGCGGTCAGGCGGCTCTAGACCGGCGACATGCGGCATCATATTAAACGCGCGGTGTCGGCGACGAAGTCGATCGTATCGAAGCTCTTGTCGGGCAACGCGGCCTAGGCCTCAATGCAAACTATTGATGCGATCCGGAATTAGTACCGTGACCTCTAGACGACCACCGCGGACCGAATTGACGTCGTCCTGCGAAATTAGCATCACCAACAACTTATCCGAGATCGCACGGGTGGCGGCGCTAGTAGACCGCTTCGCAGCCGACCACAACTTCTCAAACGAGCTCGTCGTCGCCCTCCAGGTGTCGCTTGACGAGGTACTCAACAACATCATTTCCTATGCGTACGACGATGAAGGACCTCATGACATTGTCGTGCGCCTGAAGATCCGGTGTAGGAATATCGAGGTGAGCGTATCAGACGACGGTAAGCGGTTCGACCCGCTTACGACACTGACGCCCGATTTCACGAGTAAGCCGCGGGTGCATGGCGGCGTAGGATTGTACTTTGTACGAAACCTGATGGACGACGTTATCTATACCCGCCGTGACGGCGTCAATCATTTGCAGCTTATGAAGCGACTCAAGGAATGACGATGGGGTACCGGCATGAAATTGGTGGTAGAAGAGACTGAGGGTGTTACGATCGTCGAGGCTTATGGCCGACTCGACAGCACGACAGCGAAGGAATTCGGCGATCGGCTGATTGCACTGGTGCAGGCCGGTCGCTGCTCACTTGTGATCGACTTGAAGAATATTGCCTATATCAGCAGCGCGGGTTTTCGCGCGCTGCTCATTGCGAATCGGACCACGCTGGAGAGACGGGGTAAGCTTGCGCTCTGTGGTGTGATTGGTGAGGTTAAGCGCCTGTTCGATATCGGGAACTTCAACGAAGAGTTTCTGATCTGCCCGAGTCAGGCCGAGGGGATCGGAAAGTTGCGGGCCTGATGGGCATGGCCGGCGCATCTGAACATTCCCGCGTGGCTCGAATCCTTACGAAGGTATTTATCAAGAGGCAATGGCTCCAGCTCTTACGAAACGCACGACCCTCGGCAACACAGAAGAAACCCGGTGAATTGATCCACGGGGTGGACGACGTTCCGCCGCCACTGCTAATCACGTTCGTCGGTTTTCAGCATATCAGCCTGGTGCGGATCCAGCTGATTTATCCTGCACTGGTGATCCAGGCGGCCGGACTGCCAATCTCGACATCCGTGAACATGCTCAGCCTCTCCATAATTGCGCTGGGTGTTGCGGCGATCCTGCAATCCATGAAAGGGCCGGTCGGAAGTGGATTTCTCTGTCCGTCCTGCCACACCGGGATATTCCTTGAGCCTTCGCTCGCCGCCGTCAAACTCGGGGGCATGCCGCTCGTCTTCGGCATGACCATCGTAGCTGGCATCGTTCAGGCTGCGCTAGCACCAATGCTGCGCCGCATCAGACCACTGCTGCCCCCCGAGATCGGAGGGCTGGCGGTTTTTCTGGTCGGGACTAGCATCGCGGCGTTCGGGTGCCGCTATGTCATCGGCGTCGGCGTGAAAGACCCGGTTGGTCGCGACTATTGGCTGGTGGCAGGAATCACGCTTGCGACCACCGTCGGGCTGAACGTCTGGGGCAAGGGTCAGGCCCGGCTGTACTGCGCGATAATCGGAACCGCGATTGGGTACGGCGCCGCGATCATCACCGGAGTATTGCCGAAGGAAGCTTTGCACGTTCTCACCGAAGTGCCACTGTTCGCGATCCCGTACATCGACCACGGCTGTACGTTTTCGCCGAATATGATCCTGCCGTTTATGGTCGCGGCCCTCGCCATCACCCTCAAAGGAATCGGCGATATCACAGCGCTGCAACGGATCAACGATGCCGGATGGGTGCGGGCTGAGATGGGTTCGATCAGTCGCGGCGCCTTCGCCAATGGGCTATCCAACATGTTTGCCGGTCTCGTCGGCACGCTGGGACTCACGCCGTCGACGGCTAGCATCGGTTTGCAAGCGGCAACTGGGGTGAGTAGCCGGGTCATCGGTTTTGCCATTGGCGCTATGCTCTTCGTGCTCGGCTTCCTTCCTTCGGTCACAGCTTCCCTGATCCTCATCCCGCGTCCGGTCATGGGCGCGGCGCTGCTGTTCTCGGCTTGCTTCGTCCTGATCAGCGGCCTACAGACCATTACATCGCGAATGCTCGATGCGCGGCGCACCATCGTGATCGGCCTCGGGATCGCGAGCGGGATTGCGGCCGAGATCATTCCGACCTTCGCCTCCAATATCCCGCCGGCCATCGAGCCGGTGGTAAGCTCGTCAATCGTGCTCGGGACCATCACCGCATTACTGCTCAACGGTTTGTTCCGTATCGGCCAGCGCGACCGTTTGACGCTGTTGCTCGATCCAACTGGCGCCGCTACAGAGCTCAACGAGTTCTTTGACGCCGCCGGCCGACGCTGGGGCGCGCGCCCCGATGTGATGGTGCGGGTCGCATTCGGTATCGACCAAGCGGTCGAGACTATTCGCGAGCATTGCGATCCCGAGGGGCCGATCGCGATCGAAGCGCGTTTTGACGAGTTCAACCTCGATGTGAAAATCAACTATCGCGGCGTCCAGCTCGATTTACCTGAGCAGCGGCCCTCCGGCAGGGACATAATGGAAACCGAAACCGGCTATCGGCAACTCGCCGGATTCATGCTTCGGCAAAATGCCGATCGCGTCTACAGCTCGGTCAAGGACAAAACCAGCGTCCTGGAGTTTCATTTCGATCATTGAAGTTGCGCCGCGTTGCGGAAGGGCGAACGTCTTTGCTTGGCGCCACGTACGCCGGACTGTCGTTGCCGGGGTAGCGCGCGGGAGGACATGTGCCAAATATTCTGTACGTCATGACGCCGACCGCAGCGGCGAACATCGTCGCCTCAGGCTATAGCATATGGTTCAAGGGTAAACACAAGCCGATCTCCGATTCAGATAAGGAATCGGCACCCTCACCCGCATCGAGATGGAGTAGCAAAGAACGTCCATACGTACGGCCGCTCGTTTTGGCTTGCCGGGCGCGCAGGTCGCGTTGCAGCATATCGACTTGACCCAGGACCGCTGTGGGTCATCTGCGTCTCTCGACCCACGCATCGCTGACGGACGGTCTGCCCCGAATAGCCGACGGTCGAGCCCCGCGCTATTGGTCGAGGTGCTCCTCCCTCTGCAGCCCGTCGTCTGAGATACGGCTTCCGTCATCATTTGGCTCCAGAAGCCTATTCAATTACATACTGCCAAGGTGCCGGTATAAACTGGTACCCCTTTCCGCGCTTCTCAACGTAACCGATGCCCGGAAACGGAATGTGCATGCCAGCGATCATAACCCGGTCGGTTGCCGCCATATCGAGACTTCGCATGCGGGCCTTGATTGCCGCCTCCTGATCAACATCGAAGGCGATGCCCCACTCGGGATGGGTAAACTGCAACGGCGCGGAATGAACGACATCGCCGAGAATGAACAGGCTGCTGCCGTTCGACTCAATCACCAATCCGCTGTGACCCGGCGTATGGCCGGACATGTCAAGCGCGTTTATGCCATCACCAAGATCGCGGCCAAACTTGTACAGTTCAACCCGGTCTTCGTAGGCATCCGAGGATGACTTCGCGATGTCGAAGAAGGAGGCATTTGCAGCGCCGGCTTTCGCCTTCATCTGTGGATCACGCCAGAAAGACCAGTCGGCCTCATTCGCGTGCATGGTTGCATTGGGGAACACACGTGCGCGGGCTTTATCGATCACTCCGCCAATGTGATCGGGATGCATATGAGTAAGGATGATCCGATCCACCTGTTCCGGCGAATAGCCGGCCGCGGTAAGGTTCGTAGGGAATTTACCCACCGTCGGCCCCAAGTAGTCGCG
>Ga0315534_1001556_pt1 | contig 15777 bp, 13 predicted proteins | sample SalMarSW160240MG_FD_203094 | JGI IMG/M metagenome (GOLD analysis project Ga0315534, IMG submission 203094) | Salt marsh sediment microbial communities from the Plum Island Ecosystem LTER, Massachusetts, United States - Salt Marsh Sediment SW1602-40 ... | reverse complement strand
GGTAGAGCATGGCGCACACGACCACCATCGAAACCACAAAGACGATCTCTTGGTTGTAGGGAATATCCGTTCCCGCCAGCGTGAGAACGAACGCGCCAAAGACGAGGCCACCGCCGAGAATCCGCCAGTCGAGCGGCCGCGAGTCCACCGGCTTGAGCTTGATCAGAACGGCCCCGCTCACGGAAATGATCGGAATGATGAGACCCAGGAAGAACACGGTCTCATAGCTGTAGACACCGGCAATCCAGCCGGCCAAACCAGCCACGAGAAAGATGCCGAACGACAACGACAACCGGCCCAGCACCTGAACCATGCCAAGCTCGCGGTCGACGATCTCCTTCGGTCGCGGGGTCCCGTCCGGATTGACGCGATCCACGACCTCCGTACTCATGGCATCGGCTGCCACATCCTGAATGACGACACCAAGCACGCTTGCAAACGCGCCCAGACGATAGAGATTTTCCGGACTGGCAAACGTCAGCCAGCCGCCCGCCGCGCCTGCGAGCAGGATCAAGCCGGCAGCAATGAACGACGCGCCAATGAACACATAAGAGCGTCGCTGCGAGCCCAGGATTGGAACGGAGTCGACCAACTCGCCGAACACCATCTTCACCGTCCACGGCAACGTGAGCCAAACGCTCAGCGCGGCGAGCTGCGACGGGCTCAGCGTCAGCGCCTGCTTGATCCAAAAACTTTCCGCAATCGCGATGAGCCCCAGCGCCCCATAGGCGAAGTACACCATCATCAGCGGCAGATAGTTCGGACGAAATGCCCGGATCGGATTGAGTAGCGCGTCCTCGATCTGCTGGGCCAAGTAAGCCCGGCTCCAAACGCGCGCTTCGGCCATCGACGTACGTCCCCTCAATTCAACCGGCCCGTTATAGGCGCAAGTATTGTGCACCCATCTACCGCGTTCGCACGCACCCGTCTTCCCACAGCTTGTAAGAGGTTACTATAAAGCCGGGGCGGGCGATGCAGCCCGGAGTCATGGAGGGATACACCCGTGCGACACGTCTTGTATGTGATCACGCTTACGCTCTTGATCGCGTCGATCCCCAATTCAATTCGCGCCGACGACGCCCAAGAGATCCAAGCGGTCCATGCGGCCGCAGCCATTCTCGATGAGGCCTTTCAGCATCAGAACGAGGCCGGCATCAAACGCATGATGACGCCGGATCATCTCGCCGTCACACCCTACTATGATGGCCCAAAGGCGGCCCAATACGTGATCGATACGCTTCCCGAACTCGACTATCACCAGACCATTGAGACCGAGCCGAAGGTCACCTTGCTTGGAGACGATGCCGCCCTGCGTACCTTCACCGCAAAGTTCAAAGGAACGTTCAAGGGCAAGCCGATCGCCGAGCACTGTTTCGTGACGGAAGTGATGGTCAAACGCCGCGGCCGGTGGATCGAAGCCTTCTATCAGATGACCGCCCTCACACCCTAGCGATGACGGCCCCGCGACTAGCCACTACACAGCGAATCACTTTAGGATTCTCTTCTCACCACAGATTCGTTGCGACTGAGGGGGACATCACCATGAAGAAGGCCTACGAAGCGCCGACCTTGGCGAAGCGCAACACGCTGAGCCAAGTCACGGCTTATGGTTGCGGCGTAAGCATGGGCAAATGCGGCGGACCGCCTCCGCCTGCGGCTCCGTCATCAAGCTGAGCTAAGGCCCGTTCCGGATTTCACGTAGGGGCTGTCCCATTCCGGGCGGCCCCTTCTTCTATTGGTGATCGACACCTTGGGCCCATCGCGATTCGTCAGTGCACAGCGAATCATTTTAGGAATTGTTCCCTGCCGACAAATCATCGCGGCTGAGGGGGACATCACCATGAAGAAGGTCTATCAGGCACCCACGCTGCTGAAGCGCGACGCGCTGAGCCAAGTTACAGCTGTGGCCAACTGTGCTGTGAGCAACTGTATCGGCGGCATGCAGTAGAAAGCGCCCTGAGCCTGGCAACGCGACTCGTTTCAGAGAGGGATTCGCCGTCTTGGCGGGCCCTGCTTTCTTTGTGACGTGAGGCTCACAAAAAAATTCCCTGCGGCATGTGAAACGACACGGTCCAGTTCGGCGCGTCGACGATCTGGCTCACCTTCAGTTCCCCCCGCCACGCTGCACAGCATATACGCATCGATTGCGGACATCCCGCGCTCGCGCGCTAAGAGATCGATCATGCCGCGCACGGACACGCGCGCGGCCTCGAACAGGTCCGGCCCGATGCCGGTCGTGATCCAAACGCGACCGCACCCCTCACCAACACCCCGCCGCTCCGGCCGGTCAATCCGCGGCATCGCCAGCGGCTCAGACTTTATGAGGTCGATGGATACCGTGACCTGCATCGGGCTTTCGATTGCCGTGCCGCAGACTTCCCCGTCGCCTTGGGCAGCGTGCGTATCTCCGATCGACAGCAGCGCGCCCGTCACCTCGACCGGCAGACAAAGAACGCTGCCGGCGATGAGATCACGTACGTCCATGTTGCCGCCGACGCGGCGCGGCGGAATGATCGAATGCGCGCCCGGTTCGGCCGGCGCCACGCCGATTGTCCCCGTAAACGGCGCGAGCGGGATTTCTGCCAGGTCGCCAAAGAGGAGCGGCACACTGCCGTCTGGCTTGTAGTGCCAATGCCTCAACGCGGCCTCGGGAAAGTCGTCGGCCAGCAGCCCAAAGCCGGGGATGTTCGCCGTCCAGCCCCACCCCGAAGGGGCATAGCTTTCGAGGCGAACGACGAGGATGTCACCCGCTTGCGCACCATCGACGTACACCGGCCCCGTGACGGGATTGACGCGCGTTGAGTCGTAGTTCGCGAAAACCGCCGCGGTGCTGTCGGGCGTCACCTGGCCGGAGGAGGCATCCGTCACATCGAAGGAGAGCGTTTCACCCGGCGCCACCGTCATAATGGGGGCGATACTGTTGTCCCAAACGTGGTGACACTGATGACGGTGAATGGTGTGTCCGGCAGCCAGCATGCGCGAGGTCCTTAGCAGTCCGATGACGGGCAAACATCGCCACAATAACCGACCGATGCCGTTTGGGGCCCGGGCTTAGGATCGCACCCGCTTACAAGTCAGATCATAGATCTTCGTTAGCCGGCTCTTGTCGCCCTCTTCCTTGACCGCACGCGTGATCGTCGTCGCACCCGTCTTGCGCTTTACCTGGCCCGACCAAATCGCTTCGACGCGATCGCCCTCCATCTCTGGCCGCCAAAACGTCACGTCCTTTTCGGAGGATTCGTGAACCTTAAATTCGCCGAAAGCACCGCTGACCTCACCGCTCTTGAGGTCGACGACGAGTGCCTCGTCCTTGAGCGGTTCTGGGGGACGATCAGTCATGGGCTGGTAGAGCGTGCCGGCGCAGGAAAACGACATCGGTCCGGCGGCGCTCGCAATGCTCACCGAGCAAACAACAACGATAACAATCAACCCACAGCGATTCACGCTCTCAATCCCTCACTCCCTGGCGCACTGTCGTGCACGGACTATTCGAATAAGATAGCGTGATGCAAAGAGAAATCTTACTGAGTGCCTTCAGCAAGAAGTCAGAGCACGAAACACTGCGGGCTACGGCGCTGGTTCTTGCTTCGAAATTGATCGGTCTGATGAGGGACTCGATCCCAAGACGGATCAAACCAACCAGACCGTGCACAACAGTTGTATGCAGCAAAAAGGCTACAAGATGCATTTCGACGGCTGGTGAGCTACCGACGGCGCTCTAGCTTTCGTCCAGGCGCCGTGTGGACGGTGGGCAGAATCTCCACGTTAATCAGACCCGACACCACACGGGCTTCGCAAAACGGTCCTTCGTGTGCAACATCCCGCCGTTCATAGGGGCTTTGGGTGAATACGATAAAGATTTGGGCAGGATGGAAACGAAGTTAAGCATCAAGGCTCTCGCGTGGCTTCTCTACCTCGTCTTCTTGATTGCAGCAATCGAGGCTGCAGCATTTGCAGCCGGAACAAGCCTGGACATGTTCAGCTATCGCAGCAGCTACATTTCCAAATTAAAAAGCGAACATTTCAGCTACGAGCACTTCAAACAATCGCGCCAATTCTCTGCGATCACAGGCTGGCAGGCTCCGCCCAACAAATCCAGGAGGTCACGACGCAATTGTCTCGATCAGACCTTCATTGAGGACACCCTGGACGACGGGAGACGGCAGTCCCTCGCGGACGAGGCTGACACACCAGCCCAGCTTGCGATTTTCGGCGACTCTTACGTCTATGGCGACGAGATATCAAACGGCGAAACCATTAGCTCTCAGCTCTACAGCCGCTATGCGATCCCGGCGATCAATTATGGTGTAAACGGGTTTGGTCCTGTTCAAGCGTTGCTTAGAGCCAAAGAGAAGTTGGAAGCACAGCCCGGCGTCAAGATGGTCGTGCTCGGGATCATGTTCGAAAACATCCGGCGCATGGTGAACCGATACAAGCCCGTGTATTTTCGGCAAACTGGTATCGAAAGCAGCCCAAAACCATTCATTGAAGATGGCCGCATCGTCCCCCTTCCGGTGATTGAGCACGACAAGCAATTTTTCAGGTACATCAATGAGGCCTTCAAGGTCGACTATTGGGAACGGCCGGAACGCGAGTTCCCCTACACGATAGCGCTGTTCAAGGCAGTTCAATCAGAGTTCGTCAAGCGGAAGGCGACAAGTAAGCTGCATGGGCTGCTCGGATCTCCCGAGCCAAGATACCACTACGATTATTACGATGCGTATATGACCACGAACCTTGCCGCGTTGATCAAAGACTTCGACCGTTGGGCGAAAAAATCAAACAAGACGGGATTGGTCTTGTTCATACCGCAAAACCTTCACGACCTTTCGAGCCCGGCGCACTTCATGAAGACGATTTCGGAAAGCGTTACGGTCGATATCCGCGTGGTGGAAGGCACGCAGGCTGAGTGGGAAAAGTACAACCTGAAGCCGGATGGCGGATGTCACCCCAGCTCGTTTGGAGTGGCAATGATTGCAGGCGAAATAGCCCGTTGGGTCCAAGAGCGTACGACGGTACAGAGATAGGATCACGCTGGCAGCGGCCCCGGCGCGCACGGGCAATGTCCCACTTGAACACGAAAATGGCGGTCCCTACGGGAGTCGAACCCGTCTTTCCAGATTGAAAATCTAGCGTCCTAACCGATAGACGAAGGGACCGGAGGGCGTCGGTATAGGGGCCTTTCCCGCCCCACGCAAGCAAGTCAAACCGCGCATCCCTCGATCACTGGCGGCGCGGGTCGGCGGCATCCTCGATCATCAGTTCGATCTTGTCGCGCCCGCCCCAGGTGGAGCGTTTCAGGTGTCCGGCCACGTGTACCGGAAGGCCGCCCGTGCCCAAAAGGAGGTCTCCCAGCGGCGTATCGGCCGAGCGGAAGGCGATGCCCTCCAGGCGGCCGCCGTCGGAGGATTCAAGCACACAGCGCACATGCGCCTCGCCCACAACCTTGGCGAACTTCACGCGGGTTGCGGGAAAGGCAAACCGAGGCGAGGGATTGCCCTGGCCGAATGGCCCAACCTGGTCGATCAGGGCCATCAGCTCGTCTGTAGCGGCCGATGGTGTCAGCGCGCCGTCGACTTTGAGGGCGGCGTTCGCGCGCGCGGTATCAACGGTATCGGCCATCTTCTCAGCGAAGAACTCGCGCAGTGCGCCAAGGTTGTCGCGCTTGACGGTCAGGCCCGCCGCCATGGCATGGCCCCCGCCCTTTGCCAACAGCCCGGTCGCCACACCGGCACGGACGGCCGAACCGATATCGGCGCCGGGAAGCGAGCGCAGCGATCCGGTCCCCTCGCCGCTTTTTTCGTCCCACGCGATGACGCATGAGGGCCGGTGGAACCGGTCACTCAGACGGCTGGCGACCAATCCGACGATGCCTTTGTGCCAACGCTCCGACCCAACGACGATGACGGGCACGTCGGGCGCGCCATCGACAAGCGCGTCGGCTTCGGCCATGGCCTCGGCAAGCATCTCCTGCTCAAGCGCGCGGCGCTCTTTGTTGAGGCGATCGAGAAGAACCGCGATGCGAGCGGCCTCCATCTCATCCTCGCCGGCAAGAAGGCGCGCACCCAGTGCCGCATCCCCGATGCGCCCGCCGGCATTGATGCGCGGGCCCAGGATATAGCCGAGGTGGTAGGGCGTTGGCGCCTCGTTCAGTCCCGCTGCATCGCTCAGCGCCTTAAGGCCGATATTTTTGCGCCAGCGCATCACCTGCAGGCCTTGGGTGACAAAGGCGCGGTTGAGCCCGCGCAGGGGCACCACATCGGCAACGGTTGCCAGGGCGACAAGGTCCAGCTGGCGCATCAAGTCGGGCTCCTCGCGGCCCTTGCCGTAGGCGCCGCGCCGGCGCAATTCGCGCGTCACCGCAACCAGCAGCACAAACACGACGCCGGTTGCGCAAAGATCCCCCAGCCCCGAGACATCATCCTGCCGGTTGGGATTGACGAGCGCATGCACCGGCGGAAGGGCTTCATCGGCCTGGTGGTGGTCGACGACAACGACATCGGTTCCAAGCTCTTGCGCGCGCTGCAAGGGTGCCGTGCTCGTCGTGCCGCAATCGACCGCAACGATGAGTTTGGCACCCTCTTCAACGAGCGCCTCGATGGCCGCGACGTTCGGCCCATAACCTTCAAACTGCCGGTCGGGAATGTAGATGCGTGCCGCACACCCGTGGTGCGCAAGAAAGCGCGCCATCAGTGCAGATGAGGCCGCTCCATCGACATCGTAATCGCCGAAGATGGCAATCGGCTCACCCGCGGTTATGGCATCGGCGAGCCGCGCGGCCGCCTTGTCCATATCCCGCAACGAGCTGGGATCGGGCATGAGCGCTTTGAGCGTCGGATTGAGGACGGTCCCCACCTCCTCAAGTGTCACACCGCGCGCGGCCAACACGCGCCCAAGCAGCTCGGGCAATCCGTGCCGCTGACTGATCGCGACCGCCTGCGCATGCGCATCCGGGGCAAGCCGCTCGCGCCAGGCCAACCCGCGCGCAGAAGTGGTCACACCCAGGAACGGTGCTCCAGGGTCCTCCAAGTCAACGGCTGCGGATTTGCGCACTGCGCCCACGTTGCCTCCCCGTGCAAAAAGCGAAGTCTGGCCTGATTCGCCTGGCGATGGTGCGGGCGCAACCGGACGCCCCGCGCTTCTCCCCAGCGCGCAACGTCACCTAGCCGATGAAACGGGACCCAATGTTGCGGTACATCGTCTTCACGCGGCGCACGGTCCCCGTTTGTGAGCGCATGACGACAGATTCCGTTTCGGCAAAGTCGCCGCGAAAACGCACCCCATCGAGAAGCGAGCCGTCGGTTACCCCTGTCGCCGCCAGGATGACATCGCCGGAGGCCATGTCCTCCAGCTCGAATTTGCGGTTGGTGTCACTGATGCCCATCTTCTCGGCCCGGCGCCTTTCCTCGTCGGACGACGGCAGCAGGCGCCCTTGCATCTGGCCACCCGTACAGCGCAGCGCGCCGGCTGCCAGAACGCCCTCAGGGGCTCCGCCCGATCCCATGTAGATGTCGATTCCGGTTTCCTCCGGATCAGTCGTCCAAATCACGCCGGCAATGTCGCCATCGGGAATGAGTTGCACCGACGCGCCGGCCTCGCGAACCGCTGCAATCAGCTCGGCATGACGCGGCCGATCAAGAATGCAGGCCGCTATCTCGTTGACAGGGACTCCCTTCGCCTTTGCGAGCGCAATGATGTTGTCTGCGGGATCAGCATCGAGATCGACGGTTCCCGGCGCATAGCCCGGACCGATCGCGATCTTGTTCATGTAGATATCAGGCGCGTGTAGCAGCCCGCCGCGCTCCGAGATCGCGAGAACGGCAAGTGCGTTAGGCATCGCCTTGGCGCACATCGTCGTTCCCTCGAGCGGATCGACGGCAATGTCGACCTCGGGTCCCTGGCCTGCCCCCACCTTCTCTCCAATGTAGAGCATCGGAGCCTCGTCCATTTCCCCCTCGCCAATCACGACGGTGCCGCGAATGGAAAGCTTGGCAAGCTCACGCCGCATGGCATCGACGGCAGCTTTGTCGGCCGCCTTTTCCGCGCCTCGGCCGCGCAGGCGCGCCGCCGCAATTGCAGCAGCCTCCGTCACGCGCGTGACCTCAAGAACAAGTACCCGGTCGAGACCAGACCCCGCGTCGCTTTCATCCGTCATGCCTCGTCCCTCCCCGCGGAGCCCCATTCGGTCTCGTGGAGCTTCTCAATTCTTATCACCTGTGGGCGCTCGGAGACCTTACCATCGCTTTCGATGGCATCGATCGCCTGACGGATCGCCTCCTCCGTCGTCTCATGCGTAATCAAAACCACGGTCGTCGGCGTCCCAGGCGCGCGGCGCACACTGGTCCCCGGCAACGCCGAGCCCGGCAGGCGCTGCACAATACTTTCCAGTGAGACATCGCGATCACCCATGCGCTTGGCGATTGCCGCCATTGCACCAGGCCGGTCATAAACGGAAAGGCGAACGTAGTAGGCGCCTTGGTGTTCACCCAGCTTGGCCTTCTTGTGCGCTTTGAGATTGCGCGCGTGCGTCAAGAACGGCGGCATGATGGTCCCGCGCGCGATGTCGAGAATGTCACCGGCAACCGCTGAGGCCGTCGGCCTAGCCCCCGCACCGGGACCCACAAGCATGACATTGCCGCAGTAGTCGGCATCGATCGCAACCGCATTGGTGACACCCGACACCTCCGCAATCGCGGAATGTTTTGGCACCATTGCCGGGTGGACGCGCGTCTCGATCCCCGACGGCGTGCGCGTCGCAACACCTAGAAGCTTGATGCGAAAGCCCATATCCTCGGCGGCATCGATGTCGGAATCGGCAATCGTGCGGATTCCCTCAACGTGCATCTCATCGAGTGCGACCTGCGTCCCGAAGGCCAGGCTCGCAAGGATCGCCAGCTTGTGCGCAGTGTCGAAGCCGTCGACATCGAACGTTGGATCGGCCTCCGCATATCCCTTTTCTTGGGCCTCCTTCAACACGTCCTCGAAGGAGCGGCGGTGCTCCGTCATCTGCGTAAGGATGTAGTTGCAGGTCCCGTTGAGAATTCCATAGACGCGGTGCACCTGATTGGCAGCCAGCGACTCCCGCAGCGTTGCAACGACGGGGATTGCGCCGGCGACGGCGGCTTCGAAGTTCAAAGCAACACCGTTGTCTTCGGCCAGATGAGCGAGGGCCACGCCATGTTTGGCGAGCAGGGCCTTGTTGGCCGTCACCACGTGCTTGCCTGAACGCAAGGCGGTCTCGACCGCTTCTTTGGTGGCACCTTCCTCGCCCCCGATCAGCTCGACAAATACCGAAATGTCGGGATCGGCCGCCATCTTCACTGGATCATCGAACCAGGGAAGGGCGCTCACATCGACGTCGCGCTTCTTGTCGCGCGAGCGCGCTGAAACACCGGCCACACGAACTTCACGCCCGGCCTGCTCCTCGAGGCGATCTTTATGATCCTCAAGCAATTGAAGGAGGCCTACGCCGACTGTACCAAGCCCGGCGATACCCAGGGTGAGAGGTTTTTGCATGGGGACGTGTCCGACTACCGGCTCGCCTTTTGCGGAATCGGGATCACGTTATGCATCGTTTCCGGGGCCTGAGCGAGGAACTTTTTGAGGTTTCGGGCGGCTTGCCGAATACGCTGCTCGTTCTCTACCAGAGCGATCCGTACAAATCCTTCCCCATATTCGCCGAAGCCGAGACCTGGAGAGACCACAATATCGGCCTTCTCAATGAGAAGCTTTGCGAATTCAACGGATCCTATTTCCTTGAACGCCTCGGGCAGCGGGGCCCAAGCAAACATCGTCGCAGGCGGTGTCGGGATCGTCCAGCCGGCCCGGCCGAACGTCTCAATCAGGCAATCGCGCCGGCGATGATACGTCTCGCGGATTTCTGCAACGCACTCTTGCGGGCCATTGAGTGCAGCCGCGGCCGCCACCTGCACAGGCGTGAAGGCACCATAGTCCAGATAGGATTTGATCCGCGCAAGGGCAGCGATCAACCGCTCGTTGCCAACCGCAAAACCAATCCGCCAGCCCGGCATGTTGTAGGTCTTGGATAGGGACGTAAACTCGATTGCAACATCCATTGCGCCCGGCACCTGCAGCACGGACGGCGGTGGGTTGTCGTCAAAATAGATTTCCGCATAAGCGATGTCGGAAAGCACAATGAGGTCGAGGCGTTTGGCAAGCTCAATTGCGTCCCGATAAAAGTCGAGGTCCGCCGTCATCGCCGTCGGATTCGAAGGGTAAGACAAAACGAGCGCCAACGGTTTTGGAATCGTATGTGCGCAGGCCCGTTCGACCAGGCGCAAGAACTCCTCTCCCGTTCCCGCCGACAGATGACGGATCGCTGCACCGGAAAGCAGGAAGCCGAACTCATGGATCGGATACGTTGGGTTGGGAACCAAGATCACATCGCCAGGCGCCGTGATCGCCTGGGCAACGTTTGCAAACCCTTCTTTGGAACCCAACGTTGCAACGATCTGCGTTTCCGGATCGAGCTTCACACCAAAGCGTCGCTCGTAGTAGGCGGCCTGCGCCCGGCGTAGCCCCGGAATGCCTTTCGACGCGGAATATCGATGCGTACGTGGCTTGGCGACCGTCTCGACCAATTTCTCCACGATGTGAGGCGGCGTGGGCAGGTCGGGATTGCCCATGCCGAAGTCGATAATGTCGGCACCGCGCGCGCGCGCTGCAGCCTTGAGCCGATTGGCCTCGGCAAAGACGTAAGGCGGCAGCCGCTTGATGCGATGAAAATCCTGGGTCAAAGGCGCCTCTTTAGGCTAATCTCGTCGTGCAGGCCGCGCGGCTGGGGAACATTCCTAGGCGTGTGCCAATTTGCGCACCCCTCTCCAGCACAACCCTAAACGTATAGTGTGTACGCCCGGTGCCCAGGCCCCGTCCAGAGGGTCGGCCACCTCAAACCGGCAGGTCTAGCGCGACTGCTCGATCTCTTCGACCGCGTCCTGCTCGTGTGTCGCCCGTTTCTGATTGAGCGCCTCCACGGCCTGTTTCCTCTCCTGAGGGTTCATAGATGGCGAGGAAACGGGTTTCAGCTCAGGAAGCGGGGTCGTAATCGAAGTACTGCCGCAGGCCGCGGCAAGAAGTGTCACAGACAGCAATAAGGGCCATTTTACCCGCGCCGCGTGCACACAGGACCGTTTATTTCCGCTCATCCACGGTTGCATGGCACGCCTTCGGGTTTCTTGCTTGCTTGGCGTAGAAAAGTACGCGATTCGGGGACCCAATGGGCGCCGGTCGACATCTGGCCATTGCCCGCCTAACGAGGTGGTATTAAGTCGTGAGTATCGCAAAAGCTTGGCACGAACCCAACAAGGGCAGCTGGCCCGCAACCGGTCCTTGAGCCCATGCAAAAGCCGACTGATCGATCAGAAGCCGAATCCTCCTTCTATAAGGTTGCAGATGCGGAAGAGCTTGCCCGCAACATGCTCCGGCTGTTTGAGGAGGGTGGGCATGTGCTCACCCAATTCATGGAGCGCTCCGACACGAAGATGGGGCCCTACTCCGCCGCTACCGAAGTAACGGAGGCGACCAACACACTCTCCGATCTCGCCCGCATCTGGTTAGGCGATCCGGCCAAGTTTGCCGATGCCCAGGGCAGCTTGATGCGATCCTATGGGGAGCTTTGGAACAACGCCGTCTGTCGCATGCTCGGTCAAGAGGTCGCACCAGTCGCCGAACCAGAAGCCGGCGACAACCGCTTCAAGGATCCTGAGTGGTCGCAAAATCCCTACTTCGACTTTTGGAAGCAAGCCTACCTCATCACTTCGCGGTGGGCCGAGGATATGTTGGAGAATACCGAAGGGCTCGACGAGCGTGCGCACCAAAAGGCCGAGTTCTATTTGCGTCAGCTCTCAAGTGCGCTTTCGCCGTCGAACTTCCCACTCATGAACCCCGAAGTCGTGCGTGAGACCTTTGCAAGCAACGCCGAGAATCTCGTCCGCGGCATGCATTCCCTCGCAGAGGACATGAGCGAATCGGGTGACCTGCTCAAGATCAGTCAAACCGATACAAAGGCTTTCGAGGTCGGACGCAATCTTGCCGTCACACCCGGCAAGGTCGTCTACCAGAACGAAATAATGCAACTCATCCAGTACGCGCCCCTTACCGACAAGGTGCACGAACGGCCCATCCTCATCGTCCCGCCCTGGATCAACAAGTACTACATTCTCGACCTCACCCCGGCCAAAAGCCTCATCAAATACATCGTCGAGCAGGGCTTCACGGTTTTTATCATTTCGTGGGTCAATCCGGACGAGAACCTCTCGCACAAGACCTTTGAAGACTACATGCAGGAAGGCATTCTCACCGCCGCCGATGCCGTGCGGCGCGAGACCGGCGAGGAACAATGCAACGTCGTCGGCTATTGCGTCGGCGGGACTTTGTTGGGCACCACGCTTGCCTATTTAGCAGCACGTGGAGAGGAGCCTTTTGCCTCTGCAAGCTTCCTCGCAACTCAGGTCGACTTTACGTATGCGGGCGATTTGCTGCTGTTCACCGATTCCGACCAAATCGACTCGCTCAAGGAGCTGATGTCTGAGCGCGGCTATCTTGATGGCTCGCGCATGGCCAACGTGTTCAACATGCTGCGGCCGCGCGACCTCATCTGGCCCTACATCGTCAACAACTACCTGCTCGGCAAGAAACCATTCCCGTTCGATCTACTCTACTGGAATCAAGATTCAACGCGCATGGCTGCCACGAACCACGAGTTCTATTTGCGCGAGTTCTATGCTGAGAACCGGCTCGCCAAAGGAGAGCTATCGGTCGCGGGCACGCGCCTCGATTTGGGCAAGGTCAAGATGCCGGTCTACGAACTCGCAACAAAGGAAGACCACATCGCGCCAGCAAAGTCGGTCTTCGCCGGCGCCAACCTCTTCAGCGGACCGGTCGAGTTCGTACTGTCGGGTTCGGGCCACATTGCCGGTGTCGTTAACCCGCCCGACAAGGTCAAATACCAGTATTGGACGCGATCATCGAAGCGCCGGAAGACCAAGTCACTCGAGGAGTGGACCGAAACGGCGACGGAACATCCAGGCTCCTGGTGGCCGCACTGGACGAAGTGGCTCGCCAGCCGGTCGGGTGGATGGACGGAGCCGCGCGACCCTGGCGCAAAACTAGGTGCGATCGAGGATGCGCCGGGAAGTTACGTCAAGCATCGCACTTGAACTGCTTCAACAAGCGCCCATTTGCGCCGCCGGCTTTCTTCGTGACGCGGGCGATTGCGCCTACGCCTCATCCGATGGCCCAGCAAGCGCCGGTGCCGTCGTGTCCGGCATGCTCTTGATATAGAGATCGCGCTGCGGGAACGGTATTGAGATTCCGGCAGCCTCCAGCATGGTCTTGCCGCGCTCAAGGATGTCGAAGCGCGTCGACACCCAGTCCGGTCCGCGCGTCCAAGCGCGCAATTCCATCCCAACGGAATTGTCCCCAAGCTCGCTCACGAACACCGAAGGTTCTGGATCATCCAACATGCGATCGTCGGACTTTGCTGCCTTGATGAGAACGTCACGTGCTTTCGCGATATCGTCCTCGTAAGCGATACCAAAGGTCACGCGCACCATGCGCGGCGTCGAGCGCGTGAAGTTGGTGACCATCTTGTTCCAGACCTCGCCATTGGGAACGAACAGATAGACGCCTTCGAAGGTCTCAAACGTCGAGGCAAAGAGGCCAACGTCCTTCACAGTCCCTGCGGCGTCACCAACGGATACATAGTCTCCCGTCCGAAAGGGCCGCAGCCAAAGAAGCATGATGCCAGCCGCGATGTTCGACAACGTGCCCTGCAGGGCGAGGCCGACCGCAAGACCGATGGCGCCGAGGGCTGCCAAGAGGCTCGTCGTCTGTATGCCAAGCTGGCTCAGGGCGGCGATACCGGTAACGGCGATCACACCCCAGCGTGCCAGCCGTGTCAGCACGCCCTTCAGCGTGGGATCGACAGAGGGATGCGCATCGACAACGCGCCCGATAGCGTGGGCTGCAACCGAGGAGAGCCAAAGCCCAAGAACCACCAGCACGATCGCGGCCAATAAGTTTGGCAGTGCGTTTGCGGCCCACGCAGCGAGCTGCTGAGCAAAAACGTTGAAATCCTGATTGAGCTTGTCGATTTCCATGGGCGCGGGTCACGGCTCGAAGCTGAAGAATCGTCTCCTTCGCTTAAAAGCCGATTCGCTTGTCCGACCAACCCACCTAACGAAATACAGCGAAACAACCACCACTCATCGAGAATCATCAACCATGTGCGGGAAGCTCAACCAGAGGCAGCAAGCGTGAGTCTTCGACCGCCGCGGTGCGATGGCCGATGCCTGCGAGGTAAGCGTCATTGGCGGCGAATGCGAGAAAGCTCTCGACCGAACTCTGCCGCACAAGCATCACACGATCCCAACGTTCTCCCGGAGGTCCAATCAAGAAGGAGCCGCCTTCCCCAAGGAACAACAGCTCGCCGCCGCTCTCCGTTAGATAAGGCAAGGTGTGCGCGACGTAACGGTCATACGCTTCCGCGCCACTGATCGGCTCTTCGGGTGCCAGCTCGGGATGCGCTGAATAATCAGCCACTCTGTGAAAATGCAGGAGGTTGAGCATCACGACCTCTCCGGCAATGCCGCGCATTATGAAGTCACGACCGGAGTCCTGCGTCGGTTCGAGATAGGTCATCATTTTCCGAACTCTCCAACGCCTGCCGCGTCGTGCCCGCCCAATCAGCCCACCTTCGCGAGTGCCTGCTCAAGGTCGGCGATGATGTCGTCCTTGTCCTCGATGCCGATGGACAAACGCACGACATCTGGTCCCGCACCCGCAGCAATGCGCTGCTCGTCGGTAAGCTGCCGGTGCGTCGTCGAGGCCGGATGAATGATCAGGCTGCGCACATCGCCGATGTTCGCCAGATGGCTGAACAGCTCAACCTCTGCCACCAGACTGACACCCGCCTCATAGCCCCCTTTGAGGCCGAAGGTCATCACCGCGCCGGCACCCTTCGGGCAGATTTTTTGGTGCAAGGCGTAGTACGGGCTCGAAGGCAGACCGGCATAAGAGACCCATTCGACTTGCGGGTGCTTTTCAAGCCAGCTTGCAACGGCCAGCGCATTCTCGCAGTGGCGGGCCATGCGCAAGGGAAGCGTTTCACATCCCGTCAGAATGAGAAAAGCATTCATAGGCGCAATCGCCGGCCCCATGTCGCGCAGGCCCATCACGCGCGCAGCAATGGCGAAGGCAAAATCGCCAAACGTTTCGGCGAGCTTCATGCCGCCATACGATTCATTGGGGTCGACGAGCGTCTTGTAGCGGTGCTTGGCCCCAAGCCAATCGAATGTCCCGCAATCAACGAGCACACCACCGATTGAGTTGCCGTGGCCGCCGATGAACTTCGTGAGGCTGTGTACGACGATGTCCGCGCCAAATTCCTTCGGATTGCACAGGAAGGGCGTCGCCAACGTGTTATCGACGATCAACGGGATACCGGCTTTCTTGGCCACCGCGGCAATCGCGGGCAGATCAACGACGATGCCGCCGGGATTGGCGATCGACTCGCAGAAGATGGCCTTGGTCTTCGGCGTTATGGCCTTCTCGAAAGAGGCCGGGTCCGTCGCATCGGCCCAGGCGACGTTCCAATTGAACTTCTTGAAGGAGTGATTGAATTGGTTCACCGAGCCGCCGTAGAGCTGGCGGCCGGCAACGAACTCGTCGCCCGGCTCCAAAAGCGTGTGGAAGGCGAGGAACTGGGCGGCATGGCCCGAGGCGACCGCAAGTGCGGCCGTGCCGCCTTCCAGCGCG